>Ga0310786_10005111_pt1 | contig 17945 bp, 14 predicted proteins | sample AusTroGonzalo_MG_FD_203881 | JGI IMG/M metagenome (GOLD analysis project Ga0310786, IMG submission 203881) | Bovine rumen microbial communities from tropical cattle in Woodstock, Queensland, Australia - Gonzalo_03 (v2) (version 2) | ecosystem: Host-associated > Mammals > Digestive system >... | reverse complement strand
GATGAAGTAGCAAACGATTCCATTTTCTCTTTTGGTATTAGCCTTGTATTGATTATCTTCCTCACCATCTTCTTCTTCAGAAGTGTGAAGGGCCCGATCTTGGTAACGGCATCGGTGCTCTACGCCTGCCTTCCGACGCTTGCATTTACGGCCCTATTCTACGGCAAGTTGAATCCGTTTACCGTATTTGTCGCCTCCATTATCTTGGGCATCGGCATCGACTACGCTATCCATATTTTGGGAACGTCGCAAAAACTAATGCGCACGTACGCCACCCTCGAAGAAGTCCTAGAAGCTGCTCAACGTAAAATGCTCAAGCCCTTTGTGCTTGCAAGTTTTACCACAATTGCCGCATTCCTTACACTTTTGGCAGCTCACTTCCGCGGCTTCTATGAATTTGGCGTGGTGGCCTCGATGGGCGTGCTGTTCAGCATGCTTACCTCGGTCCTTGTACTTCCGGTATTTATCAAGTGCATGGGCGGTATCCCGAAGGCACCCGATAACTCGCTGTTGCCTAAGTCCTGGGACGAAGCGAAAATCCTGCGATTCTTCAAGTATGCAGCCTTTGCGGGTTTCGCTCTTGGAGCTGTTTCGCTCTGGTTCGCTCAAGATGTCGACTTTGAACATAACCTGCGTAACTTGCGCCGCGTTTCAACAGAAAAGACTCAAGTAAAGAAGGGCATTCGCACCGGCGTTACAAGAATCAACAACCGTTCTTCTTCTACACCTGCCGCAGTCATGGGTAGCTCTTCGAAGCAACTCGATCTTCTCTACGACACATTGATGGTGCGCCTGCATGTAGAACACGATTCTACCCTTCGCAGTTTCCTTACGCTCAAGACTTTCGTTCCGCCTCAGGATTCACAAGAAAAGCGACTCGAAGTCATCGAAGAAATCCGCGACCTTGTAGACGCCCGCGTGTTTGACCGAGCTGAAGGCGATGATTCTGCAAACGTTGCAAATCTGCGCAAGCTCGCCAGCATCGAAAAGACCTTTACAGCCGAAGACATTCCTGGCTGGGCATTGGACCTGCTTCGTGAAAAAGACGGCAGTTACGGAAAGATTGGCTTTATTTACGGCGACTTCCCGAGCTGGGATGCCAAGGCGCTGCACCGTTTCCAGGAACGCTACAGTCACTGGAACTTTGACGGCGAAGACCTTCGCACGTTCTCTTCGCAATTCATTCTTTCCGACGTCATCGACTTGGTCAAGAAGGATAGCTTTAGACTTGCGCTCGTCATTATCCTCGTCATTTTCGGCACCCTCATCATATCCTTCCGCAAGCCTAAGCTATTCTTGGCTGGCTGCGTCTCGTTTGGTATGGGTGTTGTCTTGACGCTTGGACTTCTCGGATTCTTGACAGACCTCTTTGAATTCGGAAAGATCAGCATTTACAATGTGATTGTGATACCCATGACACTCGGTATTGGCATTGACGCCACCATCCACATGATTACCTCTTGGATGTCCGACAAGAACTTGACGCTCCGTCAGTTGATGGACACCACCGGCCGTAACGTGATGGCTAGTTCCACTACCACTATCGCAGGCTTTGTCGGGTTCCTGTTCACCACTCACCGTGGTCTCAAGGGCATTGGCGACCTTGCATGCCTCGGCATTGCCATGTTCCTTATCACAAGTATTATCTTCAGCATGTACTTGTGCGGTAGCTGGCTTAAAAAGAATAAAGGTTAAACCTTCAGAATAAAATTCACCGCCTCTTCGAGGTCAGCGATCTGGCGGGTATGCACTTCGACATAGCGCTTGGGCGCACGGGCCGCATACTCGTCATAAATTTTTGAATCAAGCAATTGCACTAGGCGGTTCTTGATTTCGCTGACAGAATACGGGTCAAAATACAGCACTGCATCGCCGCAGACTTCGGGAATCGAAGTCGTACCACTTGCAGCCACAGGCACGCCGTAGCGCATAGACTGCACCGGCGGATAGCCAAAGCCTTCATTCAAGCTCGGGAATACAAAGGCATAGGCATTCTTGTGTAGGAATTCAAGTTCCTTGTTTTCGACATAGCCGAGCAATACAAAGCGGTCTTTATGCTTGAGGTGGCGCAAGTAGGCTTTGGGGTTTGCTGCCCCAGTAATTACCATCTTGAAATCAAACGGTTTGCCTTGCGACTGATACATGCCGACTAGTTCATCAAACGCCATCGCGGCACGCAAGTTATTCTTTTCCCAGCGGGCACCGCTCGTGAGCAAGAAATACTTTTTCGCAACCACTCCCGGCGGCAAGAATCCTTCGGGCTCGTACGCCGTCATGGGGCTGTAGAACACCGGAATTTCCAAATCCAGAAGTTCCGGGAAAAACGACTTGATAGAGGCGCGGCTGTGTTCGCTCACCGTAATGGTGCGAGCCTTGCCCTCGGCCATGCGCTTGGCCAAATCTTGGTACTTGGGCTTGTAGTAATGTTTTTTCCAGCTTTCGCGATAGCGCACCAAAGCTTCAAACTTCTGTCCGAGCTTCTTGGCGAAACCGACACCGACCCAACTGTACTGCATTTCGAGCGCACGTACGCCATGCCAAGTGAACACGAAATCCTTGACGTTAATATCCCACTTTTTTTCGAGCGAATAAAGCGGGGTGTAGAAGGTATCAATCTGGTTTTCGTCGATAATCTGCTGCGGCGATTTTTCGTTGATGTCGAACAGCGGAATGTTCTGCGTCTTGCAGGCATCGAGAATCATGGGATCCAGATACTTCTTGCCGTCGTAGGCGCAGCTGAACTGCACACCGCGCTTGACCAGCGCCCAGAAAATTACTTCGCCGTAACTTCCACCGCCGTGGAACTTGGCGCTATGAATCGGCTGTACCGCGACCAGATTGAAAAGCAGATTCATGCTACCTCCCCAAGATTTTTCCGAAAACTCTCAAGGGGAATACGAGAATCGGCAAGTGCTTGTAAATCCAGGCGAGCGACTTTGCAAAGGCGTAGCTACGGATAATGTAGGCACCACCGGCACCCACCTTGCGGGTCTGGAATTCAAATTCTTCCTTGGCGTGGGCAATCACATCGTCGTAGTATTCGTTGATGGTAATGCTCTTGTCGGCATTGACCTTCACCGGAATATTCTTCAGGTTAGTGTAGAAGTCCTTACGCAAAATCTTCGGCAAGAACAAGTCCATGCTTGCAGGCACCTTATGGCCGCGGGTATCGATGATGCGCGAGCCGAAGAAATGCAATACCTTCGCCGTCGGAAGGAAGCGGTTACCATAAGCCAGCTGGCAGTTCCAACCACCGGGCATCTTTTGCGTAACATAACCGAACTTGAAATTCGTCTCGGCGAGGCTTGCCATGTCGTAGGGGAAATTCTTGGACACGCAATAGAGCCAAAGTTCATGCCAAGTTTCAAAGAACTTGTGGGCTTCGGGAGTGTCTGCCGCAAACATCACGCCCCCGTTAAAGATTTCATCATTCAAAATCGGCGAGAAGCCCATCATCTTCGCGTTGTTCAAAACCTTCTTGCGGTTAATCGCCTTCGAAAGGTTGGTGTGGAAGTCGAGCACGGCATAAATGCCACCCTTCCATTCTTCGGGAATCGAAAGATCGCCTACGATGGCGATGTCAGAATCCATGTACAGAAAATCGCCGTCGATAACATTGCGCATGACCGTCTTGAGGTAACGGGAGCGGAGCATTGGCGTGAACTTTTCGTCGAGGGTGAGTACCTTGAGTTCATCGACCGCCTCTTTGAGGACCGCACGCGGACCGGTGAGGGTTGCCGCCGTTTTGTCGTCGGTCAAGAGCGTTACGAAAGCGCCCGGATTATGGACGCGGAGCGAGGCAATCGCCACCAGCGTCTGTTCGCAGAAAAAATCCTTAGGGGAACTAGTCAGAACAAAAAGGTACTTTGTCATGGGTCAAATATACCTTTATTATATGAAAAACTCCGATTCCCTTGCCGGAAATCGGATAAATTGCAAAATCTTGCGGTTAATTAGCCTGCCTTAGCGGCTTCAAGCTTGCTGATTTCGCCAGCCTGCTTGTCGCAGAGGTTTTTCAGGTTGCCGATTTCAGCGTCTTTCTTGGCGACCTGGTCCTTGAGGTCTTCGCACTGAGCGGCGTAAGTCTGTTCGGACTCGATACGGGAGCTCAGTTCGCTCTTGAGGCTATCGATAGAACTGCGAAGCGTTTCTGCAGCGTTTTCAGCATCCTTGAGGGCGGAGCTGTCGCAATCGCAAGAATCATCTTCATCGTCGCAAAGGGCCTTAATTTTCTTGGATGCGGCAATAGCGGCCGCGGCACCTACAGCAAGACCCACAATAAAACTTGATGCTTTCATATTTGCTCCTTGGAAAACTTTTCCTATAATATCCATTCTGAAAATAGAAAAATCAAGTAAAAAAAGACCCTACAGAAAAAATTTTTCTCTTTTTTATTATGCGGGAGGGAACCCAGCTCGGAGTTGCGAAGGCCGCACGGTTCCCTCCCTGCACCCTCCCATTCCTTGGCCGACGCTTCTGTTTTCCCAACGATGTAAAACATTCCTTTATCACAACCTCTACATCCCGCTTTTAACAATAAAAATTCTTTTTTTCCTCTGAAAAAGGCAATTCCTTCTTATTTTGAAGGCGGCACAAGTTACTCTTAGGAACGGAATTCTTTTTAAAGCAAAAGACCCCCTGGATTGCTCCAGAGGGTCTTTGCAGCGGGAAGAGCGAGATTCGAACTCGCGATAGGATTAAGTCCTATACGTCCTTAGCAGGGACGCGCCTTCGGCCAGCTCGGCCATCTTCCCATCTTGGGGACACAAATTTTAGATAAAATTCGACAAAATTTCAAGGGTATCGACCCAAAAATGCCAAATTTAGCCCCATAATGGCACTTTTTTTTACATTACATGGAGCGAAAAACCAAATTTTCTAAATTTTATATATGCGTCACTTCTCCAAATTGTTCAAAATCGTGGCCGCGTTCGCTTTAGTCGGCCTCATTTGCTGCATTCCCGCCTACATCGTAGTATTCAAGATACTCCCGACTCAGGATCCGGACAACCAGTTCAACCGTTCCACCATCCTGCAGGTGCTTTCGGGCGAAACTCGAGTCTATTATAACGATGGCGAAGAACTTTTGGGCGCCTTCTTTGACGCGAACCACCGTGTGTACGTGCCTTACGGCGACATTCCGGCCAATATCGTGAACGCCTTGATCGCCGCCGAAGACGCCGGCTACTGGACGCACTCCGGATTCAGCATTTACGGCTTTACCCGCGCCATGATTTCGAACATCAAGAGCGGGCACATGCGCCAGGGCGGTTCTACGCTGACCCAGCAGACCGTGAAGAACATTTTTGGCCGCGAAGAACGAAGCATCAAGGAAAAAGGCAAGGAGCTCATTAACGCGCTCCGCATGGAAAAGCACTTTAGCAAAGAAGACATTCTGGAATTCTACCTGAACCAGTTCCATGTTTCGGGTACCGGAAAAGGCGTGGCCATTGCCGCCCAGTACTTCTTTAACAAAGAACTCAAGGACCTGACACTTGCCGAATGCGCCTTTATTGCAGGCTCCGTGAAGGGCCCGTTCAACTACGATCCGTTCATTCAGCGTAACGCCGAACGCCGCGAAAAAGCCTTAGCCCGCGGCAAGGAACGCTTGGAATACGTTCTCGGTCGCATGGTCGAAGAGAATTACATTTCTGAAGAAGAAATGAACGAAGCGCTCGCCAAGCCGCTCGAATTCAACCACGGCAACTTCCGCTTTAGCGTGAGCACCATGCTCGACCGCATTGAAGAAAAACTGGACGGCGAATTCTTCCAGAAAAAGTTTGAAGCCGAAGGTATCGAAGACTGGCGTAAGGCTCAGCTTTCGATTACCACCACGGTCGATGCCCGCAGTCAAGACGCAGCCAAGACGGCTTTGCAGGCAAACATCAGCGGACTCCAGATGCAGCTCGGTGGTTTCGTACTTCCGAAGGCTCAGTTTGCAAACCGCGCACAGACCGCTCGCAAGGGCGATTACCTGTACGGCACTGTCGACAGCATCATGGTCGACGATCAAGGTGGCCTTAAGGCATTAACGCTCAACTTCGGACAGCTCAAGGGCTTGGTTTCGGAAGCTGCGGTCAAGGACTTCGCGAAAAAGGCCGGCGGCGATGTGAACAAGATTTTGGCACCGCAGCTCAAGAAGGGCGCAATCCTTTTGGTGAGCGTGATGGACGACAAAATTGTCGATGGTTTTGCCCCCTGCCAGATTGAAACAGAACCCGTATTGCAAGGCGGTTTGTTCGCCATCCAGAACGGCAACGTGATTGCAAGCCAGGGCGGTTTCCACAACACCGGATTCGACCGTAGCTTTAAAGCCGTGCGTCAGCTAGGTTCTAGCTGGAAGCCGATTCTTTACGCGCTCGCCCTCAAGTACCACTGGAATTACTTGGATATGCTCGAAAACGACTTCAACGTTTTCCAGTTCACGAACCAGTTCTACTTCCCGCGTCCGGACCACAAGAACAAGGGTGACGTCGTAAGCATCGCCTGGTCTGCCACACGCTCTGAAAACATCGCTAGCATTTGGCTTTTGGAACACTTGCTCGATAAGCTTTCGCTTGAAGAATTCTTCGACATCGCGGCCGTGAATGACATGGCTCGCCACGAAGACGAAGATACCAAGAAATTCTTTGAACGCCTGCGCGATAAGTACGGCCTGATTCTGAAAGAAGACACCAAGCGCGAAATCGAATTCACCAAGGCCCGCGACGCTCTTGCCGAACGCTATAGGCTCGAAGGTAAAGACGACAAGGCCCGCGATGTGCTGAACCTGCGCTACGGAACCTTTAACGATATCGCCGTAAAGCAGTCCAAGAAGGACGCCAAGACTCTTAGCTTTATCAAGCACAACTACAAGCGCTATTCCGAAATCTTGCGCGAACGCCAGGCACAAGAACTTGACCCGACGATTGAGCTTCCGCCGCTGGATTCCGTGGTGTTACTCAACCACTTTACGCTCGCCGATATGAAGCGCCTTTCGACGATGATTGAACCGGTGGACAGCGAAGTGGATTACCTAGATGCAGAGCACCTGCGTTACTGGCCCGATTACAGACGCTCGCTCGCCTTTGCTGAATACGCACGTTTCGCCAAAGAAATCGGCATTCACCAGAAGTTGCAGAAAGTATTCAGTATGCCGCTCGGCGTAAACGATATTACGTTGGCAGAAATTTCAACCGCCTACCAGACGCTTTTAACCGGTAAGGTATTTAAGTGCCTCGACGGTGATTGGACCGATCCGTGCTTCATCAAGGAAATCAAAAACCGCGATGGCAAGGTGATCTTTAGAAACAAGAGCGAAAGCAAGGTGGTACTCGGCGATTCGATTACCTCGCAGATGGCAGTGATGCTGCATTCCGTGTTCACAAACGGTACCGCCCGTAGCCAGTATACGCACATTACCGTGACCTCGCCGGATAAAGCCATCACGCTGCGCTACCCCGCCCTCGGTAAAACCGGTACCACGAACGATTACCGCAACGTGGCCTTCCTCGGTGCACTTCCGACTTACGTGAACGAAAAGAGCGGCATTGCAACGGACTCCGTCATTGCCATCGGTAGCTATGTGGGCTTTGACGATAACAAGCCGCTTAAGTCTGGCCGCACGCGTATTGCAGGCGCCAGCGGTGGCTTGCCGCAATGGGCAGACTTTGCCAAGAAAGAAATCGACATTTTGGGCCTGCCTGAAAAAATCGACTTCCTCGACATTTCGATGCTTGCCGCCGGCGAAGTTCCGCTGGTACTCCCGAACGAACGCGGCCAGCTGACGGTCGATCCGATGACCGGTAGCATTATCGCAGGCGGTAGCGCCGAACAAGGCCGTCCGCTCCCGTGGATTGAAGTTCCGGGATTCACGCCGCCGCAGGTTCACGCCGCGGCCGCAGAAACCGCCGCCGCTCACGGCATCATGATCAGCTTGCCCATGCCGACAGCAGCTCCTGCAGCATCGACCGATTCTGCAAATGTAGCCGAAGCTACCCCGAGCGCACCTGCCGAAGGAGCGACCGCGGAAGGCGCTACTACGCCGACAGTTCAACCGCAACCCACGCAGCCGGCACAGCCGAAGGCTGCCGCTATGCCCAAGGACGACGACTGGGATTTGCCTGAAGGCTTTGACAGCAAGAACGCCTTTGTGCCTATTGAAGCAGACTAATTTGTAAGAATTTGGCCGTTAACAGAACTTAGCGAAAGAAGAAAAAATGCGAATCAAAATCCTTAGTTTGTTATCAGCAAGTGCATTTGCGCTGACGGCGTGCGTCGGCAATGCACCCTCTCCCGAAACAGAACCGACCAACGTTTCTGCTGCAGAACCTTCTGAACAAGAACCGTCCAGCATTCTGTCGAGCGATTCGTCGCTCCAACCGGAATCAAGCGAACAATCGGGCGTATATTTCAATTCGCAGGCACTCGATGACCACCGATTGGCCACACCGGAAAATATTCCAACTGTCCCCGATTACAGCAGTTCTTCGAGCAATGGCCAAACAAGCGCCGCAATTTCCGACCCGTACACAGCAATTCCTGCTATTGTCCAAAGCATTTTTGATTTCGCCAACACCTTGTACCAGGCAGGCTATACCGATTCCGCAAGCGCCTACCTGGAACGTTTCCGCGTCATCAAGCCCTTGTGGGAACAGTGGGAATCCAAGGCCGATTCTATGCTGAATGAATTCGGAAAGACTCGTGCCGAAAAGGCAAAAGCATTCGAGCCGATGGTATTCCAGATTCAGAACATGAACCGCGCCAATTCCGACTACGGTCTTGTGGCACAAACCGCCGACAGTTTGATTGCGCTCGCCCCGGGCGATTCCCTGACGCAATGGGCCAAGGCACAAAAGAGCGTTGCCTACAAGAACACGCTCACTAAAGCAAAGAAGGAATACGCCACCATCAAGGATTTAGCGGACAACCAAGCGCAATTCGCCGAAGCCGAAAAGCAGGCGCTTACTTTCCAGATGCGCTACCGCGACTTCGAAAACGACCTGCACATTCAGGCGCTCATCGACCACATTCGCGAACTAGCGCAGGCAAACGACGCTGCCGCCACCAAGTACTGGGAATCGCACGACCCGGCGCAGGCACTCGCTAAGGCAGACACGCTCTTGCAAAAGGAAAAGTTCAGCGAAGCCAAGGAACTCCTGATGAAACTGAGGGCAAGCAAGCTCCGCAAAGAAGCCAACGAGCTCTACACAAAGCTTGCAGATGCATTCTGCACCAAACAGCGCAAGACAACAAGTCAAACTTTTGCCAAGGCTCAAAAGCAAAAGGATGCCGCCAAGAAGAAAAAGCTGTTGCAAGACGCAATCGCTCCGCTTGACAAATGCTTGACGGAATATCCGGACAATCCGCAAAAGCAGAAAGTCATTGAAAACAAGCAGTTCCTAGAACAAGAATTAGGAAAATAAATTGCAAAATGTGAGATGTGAAATGTGAGATGAGTAATTACACATTTCACATTACTCATCGTTTTTATAATTCTACAAGAATTCCCGCCTGTACGTAAGCGTAGCCTTTGCCGTCGTGGTCAAGGAACAGGTAGCCACCCATTACCATGATGGACGAGAAATCACCATTCTTGATATCAAGACCACCACCGGCACGCCAGAACATTTGGTGATTCGAGCCGCATAAATAGCCCCAGTCACCTGTAGCCACAGGCAAAACAGTGCTTCCGATAGGCAGGCGAACCCACACGCTACCCGAAACCGGAATCAAGCTCACGTTATCGATTTCTTGATAACCCGTGCCAATACCGAAAAAGAGCATTTGATCAATCGGATACCAAAAGTGACCGAATATGTTCAAGTTGAACTTGCCCATTTCGCTCACATGATTGACGATGCCACCCTGCACATCCATGGTAAATGCACTTGCCGGCATAACGGCAAACGCTAAAGCCAACAGCAGGGATTTAAACGTCAAGTTCTTCATGAATGCCACACGGATTGGATTTTACTCACGTAAAATCAAATTATAAAATTTACTCGTCGCTGCGGGCTTCGCGAGCCCAACCGCCGCTCTTTTCGGGTTTGAACGCCATAAAGAAACCTTTAAGCATGGCGTAGTTCATCGAGAGGAAGTAGTAACCGCTCGGCACAATCTTGAAAGCAGCAACCAGCAAGGCAAGCGACATCGCGCCAAAGAAAATCTGGTAGAAGAGTCCGCTTGTAAGCAAGAGCGCATTAGCGATAAACAGCAAAATCAAAATGTGCGGAGAGAACCAGCGCAGAATCTTGTGCGAGAAGAACAAGTACGCAAGCAGCGGGTGCAGCGGATTCAACAAAGGCAAGTAAGAGAACAAGAAGTTAAAGTTTGCGCGACCGATACGCACCTTACGGCGGAATTCACCACTCGATTCCTTAGACGTCTGTTCGGTACCGATGGCGCTTGTTACGAAGGTACAGTAGAAACCTTTTTCAAGAACCTTGGTTGTCACAAAGAAGTCATCCATGACACTCTTCTTGACCGGCAGTTCCGTATACAAGTTGCGGCGGATTGCATAGAGGGCGCCATTACCGCCAATCAGCATATCGAGCACGCCTTCAAACTTCTTGATTTCAGATTCCAAATCCCAGTAAGAACTTTCGCCACGGCCCAACGTAGAGCCGCTCTTATCCGACAGAATCAAGTGACCGCAAGCGCAACCGATTTTCTTGTCTTGGAACGGAATCACGAGCTTGCGCACCACATTCGGGAAGAACATCGTGTTCGCATCGCAGAAAAGCAAAATGTCGTTTTTCGCAATCTTGTTCAGGCGATTCAGCATAGCGGCCTTGCCCGCATTCTTGGGAGCCTTGACCAGCGTGATTCCCTGCGATTCATAGCGAGCGACAATTTCGGCAGTCTTGTCTGCAGAGCCGTCATCGCCAATCAAAACTTCCAGCTTGTCCTTGGGGTAATCAATTTCCAGAATGTTCTGAATCTTGCGTTCAATCACCGCCTCTTCGTTGTAGGCAGAAATCAGAATCGACACCGTCGGGAGTTCGACATTGCCCTGTTCCGGAGCCTTGCGACGCTTGAAAATTTCACTCACGAACGGGAGCGTCATCGGGAACAGCAGATAGCCATGCACCAACAAAAAGAGCATCGCCCAGAAAACCACTTGTACGTAAAAAAGGAATTGTTCGTTCATCGAGACATCCACTCCTTCTCTTTTTCAAGGAACTGGTACAGCATGTATTGCAGCTCTTGTGGCGACATAGAATCAGTCACCGTCAAAATACTCATGCCCTTCGGGGCAACAAGCACAAAAGCCGGAAGCGCATTCAGTTCCCATACATCAAAATAGCAACGTTGTACCGTTTTCTTTTGGCCGTCGCACATGATTGAATCCTGCGATTCGGCATTGAGTTTAACGGCATAAAAGCGAGTATTCAAAAGCGAAGCCACCGTGGGGTCGCTGTACACGTTTGCTTCCATCACACGGCAAGGAATGCACCAGTCCGCGTACAAATCCACAAAAATCAGTTTCGGTCCCGTCTTCGCCTTTTCAAGCGCTTCATTATAGTCCATCCAATGCACCAAGGACTTTTTAGCAGCCTTCTTGGCAGGCACCGCATCGTTCAAAGGGGCGGCAAAAGTAACCGACACACAGAGCGCCACTAGCATCAACAAGCGTAAAATCAATGTACACCTCCCTTATGCGCAGGCATTTGAGGCATCATTTTTTTCGGACCGTTTCCTTTCGCCGGCGTATTTTCTGCCGTCGCATTCGGTCCCGGCGGAGGCGCCAGCAGAGAATCGATGCGGGCAGTTACCGCCTTCTGGAACGGCACCCACTGGCGTTCATCATTCAAGATTTCGTCAGTTTTTGCAAGGAACTGTTCACGCGTGTAACCTGCGGCCTTCAAGGCATCTTGGCGCACCAAACGACCCACCGGGGAATCCTTGCCGTAGGTAATTTCGGCCACGCGCAATTCGACAAACAAGTCAACGAACTTCTGGTCAACCGAGACTTCGCCGCTACAGCCGCTCATGCCGAAAACAGAAAACAAAAGAAGCGCAACGGCAAAAACCGCACGCGCCCCCATCGTCTTGTTTTCGACTAAAGCCATAGACACCTATCTTACTGGTCGTTTTCTTCCAGAGCGTTTTCGAAAAGGCCTTCCACGTATTCAGCCTTGCTGAAAGGCACCAGCTGGTCAATGCGTTCGCCCATACCAATCCAGCGGATAGGAATCTGCAGCGAGCTTGCAATCGAAAGCACTGCGCCGCCTCGGGCCGTACCGTCGAGCTTGGTCACCACAAGGCCGGTGAGCGGGAAACTCTGGTTGAAAATCTTCGTCTGGTTGATGGTATTCTGTCCGGTGTTGCCGTCGATTACGAGCCACATGTCGTGCGGCATATCGGGGCTCACCTTCTTGATTACGCGGACAATCTTCTTGAGTTCTTCCATCAAGTAGTCTTTGTTATGCAGACGGCCGGCGGTATCAATCAATACCACGTCACAGCCGCGGGCCACTGCCGCATTGCAGGCATCGAACGCCACTGCCGCAGGGTCAGAACCTTCCTGATGTTTCACGAATTCGGCGCCCGAGCGTTCTGCCCAGGCTTCAAGCTGGTCGATGGCTGCAGCGCGGAACGTATCGCAGGCCGCAATCATCACCTTCTTGCCTTCGTCTTTAAGGCGGGCGGCAAGCTTACCGATTGTCGTCGTTTTACCGGCGCCGTTCACGCCAATCACAAGCACCACGTGCGGCTTACCCTTGAGTTCAAACGGCGGCGGGTCCTTCAGCAGGCGTTCCGCTTCGCTGCGCATAATGCCCAGCACCTGTTCAGTCGTGAGCGACTTGCCCAGGGCCTGTTCGCGCAAGGCATCAGTCAACAGGAATGCCGCTTCGACGCCCACGTCGGCCTTGATCAGGTGTTCTTCGAGTTCCTCAAGAGTGTCATCTGTAATTTTGCCTGCACCGACAATACCCTTGAGTTCGCCCATCAAGGCGTCGCGGGTCTTGGCAAGGCCACTCTTAATGGCAGAAAAAAGTCCCATTCGAAAATTTCCGTATAATCGTTAAACGATACTTTCGACCTTGTCGACCAGGCCATAGGCCTTGGCTTCTTCGGCGCTCATAAAGTTGTCGCGTTCCGTGTCGCGGTCGATTTCTTCCATGGTGTGGCCAGACGTTTCGGCAAGAATCCTGCCCGTAATGTTACGGATACGGAGCATTTCTTCGGCCTGAATCTGGATATCGCTTGCAGGAGCGACAATTTCACCGTGAATGAGCGGCTGGTGAATCATGATGCGAGCATTCGGCCAAGCATAGCGCTTGCCCTTCGCACCTGAAGTCAAAAGCACGGCGCCCATGGAGGCAGCCTGACCGCAGCAAACCGTGACCACGTCGCTCTGGATAGCGTTCATGCAGTCGTAAATGGCAAGGCCGCTAGAAATCACGCCACCCGGGCTGTTGATGAAGAAATAGATGTCTTCGTGGTTCAGAGAATCCAGGTACAAGAGCTCCTTCACAATACGTTCGGCGCTTTCGTCATCGACTCCGCCCCACAAGAAAATTTTGCGCTTGGAGGCAAGGAATTCTTCAGCCTTCTTCATGATCTCGGAAGGGGCATTCTCTTTCTTTTCGTTGCAATCAGCCATAATAAATCCTTTTTGTTCGGGTACAATTTAGAAAATTCAATATATTATCGTCTTTTCGCACCCGTTTGTAAAGCAGGGATTTTAAAGGATTTGCTGGCGTTTCTGGTATAAAAATTTTTTTCAGCAAAAACAGGGGATAAAAATAGACACTTTGACACATTTTGGCGTGTTAACAAAGAGGGAGTGCTCCACAATTTAACCCGAAAGGAAAATACCAATGAGTATCAAGTCTTTTGATGACCTTGACATTACCGACCCGATTATGTTCGGACTCGTATTTAGCAACAAGCACATCGCGAAGCCCTTCATTGAGCACTTGCTGGACATCGAAATTGACCACCTGGAAACTCCAATCCCAGAAGCTGTCTTGAGCTATGACGCAGAGCACAAAGGCGTCCGCTACGATGTGTTTGCGCGAGAAACCAACGAAAATGGAGAAACGATTCGCTCTTTTGATCTGGAAATGCAGATGGTTGATACCAAAGAGCTCCCGCAACGTGCCAGGTACTACCAGAGCGTGGGCGATGGCGTTGCCCTTTCTAAGGGAGACCTCTACATCAGACTTAAGGAACAATACATCATCTTCCTTTGCCCTATGGATATTTTTGGGCGAGGTTTCCCCGCTTATCATTTTGAAAACAGGGCGCGCGAAGATTTTAGCGTCACATTGAACGACCTCACTTATAAGAATTATTATATATTTACAAGGTACAAGGATTTCAAAGACCCGGTCGTCAAGGCATACATGAAGTATTTTGCGACTAGGAATGCGGACTCCCGTGAAGCCGAAAACATCAACAACCAGGTGTCTTATTACAAAGCCGACACTCTCATAAGGAACAGGTATATGACTTTCGAATATGACCTTTATGAAAGCAAGGAAGAGGGAAAAGCCGAAGCCAAGCAAGAGATGGTTGACGCCATGATAGCTAATCCAAAATTTACGGACGAAGACATCTCCGCGATTTCAGGATTTTCGGTGGACGAAATTCAGAAGCGTCGAGTTCAGCGATGACACTTAAGGCCGATCCTTTGGGTCGGCTTTTTAAATTTGAGAAAGAAGAATAATTTAAATTTGGATAAAACGATTGAGGTTACGGGAGGTTTTCTGTGAAAAAGTTTTTTGTATTGTTGATTGCTGCCGCATTGTTTGTCGCTTGTGGCGATGAATCTAGTAGTTCTGCACCGGCTTCGGACCCAAGCGAGGAATCGTCTTCGTCGATTGAAAAGACAAACGAATCTAGCTCCTCGGCAACAACCAAGAATTCTTCTAGCTCCGTTGGTGGCGACAAGAACAGTTCTTCCGTCAAAAAAGAAAACTCTAGCAGCAGTGTTGTGAAGGCCTCTTCTTCCAGCGCCGCGCCGAAATCGAGCAGCAGCGAAGAGGTTAAACAGTCTTCTTCGAGTGTTGTGGCTTCGAGTAGCAGCGAAGAGGAAGAATCGAGTAGTTCTTACGATAGAACCATTGCTTTTAAAGGGGTTCTTTGGCGTGCCGGTGATTATATCAAGTTTGTTGATCCGCGAAATAGTCGCGAATATTATTACATCCAAATTGATGGCAAGGATACTGCTGGTAAGGCAGCCTCTATCAAGGTGATGGCTGAAAATTTGAATATTGGTGATTTTGTTTGGGGACATAAAGACCAAAAGGATGACGCAAAAATTGAAAAATATTGCTATTACGACGACACGACTAATTGCAATAATTACGGTGGTTTATACCAATGGGCCGAAATGATGCAGTTGCCGAGTCGTTGCAACACCGAAAGTTGTGCCGATTTAATCAAGCCTAATCACCAGGGAATTTGCCCTAATGGCTGGAGATTGCTGACTTATAATGACTACTATATCGCCGTGCACGCAGATAACAATAAGGATGGAGTAAAGGGGACTCGTTCTGCATACGGTTTTGGAGGCAGTAATGATAGTGGCTTTAGCCTTGTTGGTGCAGGATATAATTGGAACCATAGCTTTACTAGTCTTCAAGATGGTACGTATTGGTTTTATCCAGTGGAGTCTGCTGTTGGAGGTGATCAATTTGTTCATGCTTCATTTCAGTATACTACGGCAAAAGGTAATCCTGATGAAGAAGTATACAAAATCCATGGTTTTTCTGTCCGTTGTGTAATGGTTGAATAACCATCAAAAGAAATGCCGTTAGGCATTTCCGATCCGCGTGGCTTTTTCTCGGTTGAGAAAGGAGATTCCCGATTCCCCGTCCCGAGGACCATATCCACTAAGCAGTAAAGCTGCAAGTGGCTATTGGCAAGTCGGGAAAGACAATTCGTGTGGCTTTTTCTGTTTCTCGGGCGGGGAATGCTGATGCTGACCTTCGTCAGCATGACAGCAGGAATGGTATGCCCAAAGGCGGAGGAAAGTAAGTCGGCGAGCGAACATTAGAGGCCGAAGGCCGAATCCATGTGAGCGAGGCGAGCTTACTTCTGGAGCCGCGGGCATTGGCTGCCGGGGCGTTGCGGGGCGGCGAGCGCCCGCAGAGTGGGTAGCGGATGCCGCACGCGGCAGAAGCGAGGGAGAGACTTCTCCCTTTTCATGCATCAAAGGAGGTGCCGGGTCAAGCCCGGCATGACAAGCAGGCAGAGCCCCTCCCCCTCCAACATAAGCATATTTTTTTCAGTTTTATGTTCCTTTGCCCATAAAAAATATACATTATGGGTGTAAACCCTTATATTTAGGATACTTATGGCATTTATTCGTGCAATTTTCTACTACTTGTTCATTGGAGTAGGGCTTCTCGTTATCGGTCTTCCGTTCATGTTCTACAAAGGCGTGCTTTGCAGGCGTTGGGCCGACAGTACCCGCATATGTATCCCATTTTTCCAGGTTTTGTTCAAGTTGTCGGGAATCAAGGTCGAAATCGAAGGCAAGGAGAATATTCCGGACCACAAGAAGTTCGTGCTTATTGCAAACCACCAGAGTTTTTTGGACATCAACGTGATTTGGCCCTCGATCACCATGACCTCGTTCATTGCGAAGGCGGAACTCTGGAAGATTCCCGTATTCGGTTGGGTCTTGACTAAAATCGGCTGCATTCCGGTGCACAGGAACCCGCGCAAAAATCTGGGCATGGGCGCCACCGTGAAAAAGCGCCTCGAAGACAACGTGACCATTTCGGTGTTCCCCGAAGGCCACCGCAGCAACGACGGACACATGCTCCCGTTCCAGAACGGCATTTTCCGTATGGCCAAGGAAAACGAATTTCCGCTCTTGCCGGTAACGATTGTCGATAGCGGCAAACGACTCGCCAAGACCAAGTGGGCACAGACTCCGGGTGTGGTCAAGATCGTGGTTCACCCGTTGCAGACGCCTGAAAGTTTTAGAGACAAGTCCGTCGCCCAGTTGCGCGACGAGATGCACAACATGATTTCATCCGCTTTGCCTTACAGACAAAACGCCCAACAGGAGGCTTAGTATGGCCCAGCATTTACCTAGTGAAGAACAGATTATTGCCATTTTACGCGACGAACCGATGGTCGGCAGCCGCTTGCGCAGCGCCCTTGGCCTTCCGAAAAAGCAGAAGATGGCCTTTAAGCAGATGCTCGCCGACATGGTGGACCGCGGGCTGTTAAAGCGTACCAGCCACAAGGAATACCAGCTGGGCGATGGCGAAACTGTCGAAGAAAAACGCGAAAAGCGCGTGAAGAAGATTGCGGAACAGTACCCCGAAGACAACCGCCGCCTGGGCGCACGTAGCCGCCGCCAGACGGGCAAGGAAAACGAGACCCGCGTGAAACGCGGCATTCTGCACCAGACCGGTGAAGAAGACTGGGAAGTGCACGAACTCGAAACCGGAAAGGTGTACGAGATGTGCCACCGCAGGCAGGCCCCGGGCAAGGAAGGCGAAACCATCAGCTTTACGCTGTACCCGCATCCGAAACTCAAGCACAGCTACTTGGCAAAGGTCGACCGCACTGCCGAAGCGATGAACATCAGCTGGGACGAAGTGAAGACCAAGTTCATGGAAGACGCGAACTTGCCCAAAGACTTCAGCCCCGCTATCAAGAAATATGTGGACAGCGTCAAGGAACCGTGCGGCAAGGATTTCAAGGGCCGCGTAGATTACAGGCAACTCACGATTCTCTGTATAGACCCCGATGGCGCCATGGACCATGACGACGCCATTAGCGTGGAACGCACCACGAAGGGCGGCTACAGGCTGGGCGTGCACATTGCCGACGTGAGCTACTACGTACCCGAAGGGAGCGAACTCGACGAAGAGGCTCTGGAAAGGAGCTACACGCAGTACCTGCCGTGGACCGCTGTGCCGATGCTCCCGGAAAAGCTTTCGAGCAATGTTTGCAGCTTGCACCAGGGCGTGGACCGCTGCGCATTCACT
>Ga0310786_10005110_pt1 | contig 17945 bp, 11 predicted proteins | sample AusTroGonzalo_MG_FD_203881 | JGI IMG/M metagenome (GOLD analysis project Ga0310786, IMG submission 203881) | Bovine rumen microbial communities from tropical cattle in Woodstock, Queensland, Australia - Gonzalo_03 (v2) (version 2) | ecosystem: Host-associated > Mammals > Digestive system >... | reverse complement strand
CGCCATTATAATGATTGATATCTTTTTCATAACTCTTATCTCTTAATTCTTAATTATTATCTCTTAACTATATTAATTGTATCCCTTGTTCTGGGTATAGAGACCAGGTACATAGTAGAGCTGGATGTAAGGCAGCGGGAAATACTCATTCTTGGCTGGCGTGAAGTGAGCATCCTTGTAGTACTGGGCATAGGTCTGTCCTTCGTAGACGCTGTTCTGTTCGCTCTCAAAGAAGGTATTCAGGGTCTGTGAGGCGATACCCCAACGACGGAGGTCGAAGAAACGGTTGTTCTCCATAGCCAACTCCAGACGGCGCTCCCACTGCAGGCACTGACGGGCCTGTTCCTTCGAAGAGAAGTAGTTAGAGGGATAGAGGGCAATCTCGCACTGGTCGGCTGCATAGGCGATGTGCTTGCTGACAGAGTTCTTGGCACGCTGACGGATGTCGTTGATAATGTTCCGGGCCTCTTCCAAAGAGCCTGTCTCGATGAACGCCTCAGCACGCATAAGCATCACGTCGGTATAACGGAACACGTAATCGTTCATGGCGAAAGCCTGCCAGGGATTGTCGAAAGTCTCACCCTTACTGCGTTGTGGCACTTCCTTCAGCGAAGCATAGTAGCCGTAGGTGTTGGGGGTGCGAGAGTTGTCCTTCGTCATTGTATATTCCACCTCATACTTGTAGGGGAAGGTCGGCAGACCAACTGTATGGAAGAGACGCGGATCCCATTTTTGGGCATTGGGCACACCGTTTGTAGGATAAGCAATCTCGTCATTGAAGTTATCGAACATGGGCAGACCGTCTTTTGTCTTGAAGGCATTCACCAGATTCTGTGTGGGCTTGTGGAAGTCCCATCCACACGACCAGATACCCCAGCAGCCGTTGAGCATATTGCTCCAGTTGGCACGTCCGTAGAGGGTGTTGTCATCCTGATAGTCGCTGTGCTGCACGGCGAAGATACTCTCCTTTGAGTTCTTGTACTCTGGCAGGAAGATATCGCCAAAGTCCTCGAGATAGCCATACTGAGAGTTCTGAACCTCCTGGGTATATTTCAGTACTTCCTGCATATATTGGCTGTTGATGTGGCTGGCACCTGTCGATGCCTCGTAGCCATCGCCCCAAGCCATTGTGAGATAGCACTTTGCCAGATAGGCGGCAGCAGCAATCTTATTGGCACGTCCGCCGTCGGCCTGCTGAGCGGGCAGTACATCGTAGGCAGCCTTAAAGTCGGCCACGATCTTCTGCATCAGTTCATCGTGCGAGAACTCAGTGTTAGGAGTCTGTTCCTCAGAGTGGTTCTTGTAGACTTCCTCATCCACCCAGGGTACCTGGTTCCAAAGCTGCACGAGCTTGAAGTAGAAGTGTGCACGGAGGAAACGGACTTCACCCTCGCGGATAGCCTTGTTGGCTGCTCCTAATTTGTCGTCACCGAATTCCTCAAGCGACACTAATGCACGGTTGCAACGGCTGACAGAACAATACAGGTGATACCAGAGTTCGTCCATGTGGTCGGGTGTTGAGGCGGTCAAAGTAGACCATACTTCCACAGGGTGATAGTTGGTGTCGGTAGTACCTGAGCCACCTTTCATGGCATCGTCGCTACTAACGTCGCCGTATGGCCACATATTGAACGGATAGGTGTACCAATCGTCGCCAAGTTTGGCATAAGCAGCAGTCACCATCTCATCGGGCTGACTCATCGCCAAATCCTCACTGATAACGCCTTTTGGCTCTACGTCAATAAAATCGTTGCAAGAAGTCAGCGTACCGCAAACGATCAGACCTGCGCAAATTGCTTTATATATTGCTTTCATAATCTTTTCTTGTTTTAAAATTATCAATGTTCAATTCTCAATGTTCAATATCTTAGAACGAAGTTTGAATACCAAATGAGAACGAGGTGCTGTTAGGATACATCCAACGGGGGTTCTCAGGATCTGAGCAAGTCAGCGAACTACTCTTGATAGTGAGCAGGTTGTGGCCAGAGATGTATATGCGTGCGCTGGTCATGCTCAACTTGCTGATTATATTCTTCGGCAAGTTGTAGCCAATCTGCACCTGACGAAGCTTTGCGTAAGAGCCATTCTCTACAAAGTATGTAGAAGTACGGTTTTCGTTACCTGTATTGTTAGTGGTCAGAGCGGGAATGCTACTGCCAGTGTTGGCGGTGGTCCAGGCATCCAGCATGCGATTACCCTTGTTGGAACCCGCATCGGTGATGCTATAGAAGTCGGTCTGGAATTTCTGGTCGTTATACACATCCTGACCGGCTACACCCTGCCAGAACATATTGAAATCAAAATCCTTATAGCCAAGATCGAAATTCAGACCCCAAGAGAAATTGGGCACAGGACTGAAAATCCATGTCTGATCCTGCTCGTTAATGATACCGTTACCATCAAGATCAGCGTACTTAAGACCACCAACTCGGGCATTATCCTGACCGCTGGCCAGCACCTCTTCACGGCTTTGGAACAGTCCGTCGACTACATAACCTACGATGGAACCGTAAGGACGACCAGACTCTACCAGATTCTCCTTGGCTGTGTGAACATACGAACCAGTTGTTGTCTCAGGCAGATAGGTTACCTTTGAGCGATAGAAGTCGATGTTGCCATTGATATCGTATCTCAGACCATATTCGGTCGTATGGCGATAGCCGATGGCAAGTTCCATTCCCCAGTTCTGGAGGCTGGGGCCGTTAAGCCAAGAGGCACCACCTTCACCCATTGATCCGAGGTAGGCAGGATTGATCAGCATGTCCTTTACCTTCTTAATATATGTATCGAATGTTCCATAGATAGAACTGCCTAAGAAACGGAAGTCGAGACCGACATTCCACTGTTCGGTAGTCTCCCACTTCAGGTCGTTGTTCTGAGCCTGTGTGGCACGGAAGCCAGAGGGGAATATTCCGCTGCCGGCCAACTGCAGGTCGTATGCAGTCGACTCGTTGCGGCCACCACCATAAGTAGCGGCATAGAGTCCGTAACGGGCATAGTTAGAGATAGCCTGATTACCAGTCTGACCCCATGAGGCTCGAACCTTCAGGTCGTCAATCCAACTCTGTCCGAGATGCTGGGAGATACGATAACCGAGTGTGAAGGCAGGGAAGGTACCATAACGATTGTTCTCACCGAAACGGCTTGAACCGTCGTGACGGATCGTGAACGAAGCAAGCACCAGATCCTTAAAGTTATAGTCTACCTTTCCGAAGAATGATACCAGGTTGTAGCCTTCCTGTATACCACTCGCACGCTGAGTGCCGGTAGCAGCATCGGGATACATATAGTCGTAGTTCTCAAGAGCGAACATTTGTGCGTATGCATTCGAGCTGTCGGTCACGTCTCTATGGAGCTCAATACCGCCCAAGAGCACGAATGTGTGGTCAACACCAATATTGAAGTCATAGTTGGCTGTATTAGACCATGTCCACTTAGTAGAAGTCTTGGCACCCATGCTGGCTGAAGGCGTTGAGTTGTTTACTACATCCGAATGCCAAGTGTAGGTAACACTGTGAATATTCTCTGACCACAGGTCGAGTCCGAAATTAGAACGGAGTGTCAGACCTTTAATAGGCTGAATGTTTACAAATGCATTACCAAAGATACGCCACATCTTCAAACGGTTGTCGCGGTTGTGATAGAGTTCGCGCAGAGGGTTCTGACGGTCGCTCATGCCACCTACTGGTCCAGAGAAGGTCACACCATCTTCCTCATACAAGGGCACTGTGGGAGCCATCTTTAAAGCGTTCTCCAAAGGCTGACAGTCTACCTGATTAGAATAGGTAATGGTAGCATTCTCACCTACGGTAACCATCTTGTTGACCTTGAAGCTGGTATTAATACGGCCAGAGAAACTCTCGAAGTCGGTGTATTTAAGGATACCGTTATTCTTCTTGTAACCGAAAGACACGAGAGCCGAAGACTTTTCTGTGGCATTCGACAGCGAGAGGTCGTAGTTCTGTGAGAAACCTGTTCGACTGATGGCATCGAGCCAGTCGGTATCGCTGAAGCGCATGGTCTTTTTGGAGTTAATATATCCGTCATAAAGACCGTTCACTGTGAAGTTACGCATCTGTCCTGTAGCAGGATCGTATGCACTGATAGGCGTACCCGAAGCGGCATTCAGTGTCAGACCATAGTTGTTGGCATACTGTTCGGGATCCAGACCGTCGTTCATAGCTGCCTGAGCCATAGACGTAGCATATTCTGCTGTATTGGCCAGACTCATCATGGTCTGCTTGTTATAGAACTGAGCGGTCAGATTGGCAGAGAAGTCCACCTTTACTTTGTCGCCCTTCTTACCACTGCGGGTTGTGATGATTATCACACCGTTGGCAGCGCGACTTCCGTAGATAGAAGCAGAGGCAGCATCCTTCAATACTTGCATCGACTCGATATCGTTCATGTTCAAGGTGTTCAGGTTAGTCGTTGTGGGCACACCGTCGATCACGAACAGAGGATCCTGCGAAGAATTGAAAGAGCCGATACCACGAATACGAACGGTACCTGCACCTACAGGCGAACCGTTGCTGGTAATCGTCATGCCAGGCACCTTACCCTGCAGAGCACGCATGGGATCAGTGTCGGAACTACTCTTCAGGTCTTTTGTATCGACTACAGAAACAGAACCTGTCAAGTCTGCCTTACGCTGGCTGGAATAACCAGTTACCACCACCTCTGTCAGTTCCTTGGCATTGTCCTTGAGGGTCACCTGCATACCGTCTTGTGCAGGCAATTCCTGTGTCTCAAAGCCGATGTAGGAAATGACGAGTGTCTTTCCTGCCTCAACTTTCAGTTTGAAGTTACCATCGAAATCGGTAATTGTACCATTCGAGGTACCTTTCTCCATCACCGTGGCACCGATGACCGTCTCGCCAGTAGCGTCGACGACAGTACCACTAATCTCTGATTGCGCGTACATTAATGTACTCACAAGAGCGAGCGTTAGGCTCAGTAGCAGTCTTTTCATTTCTTTCATTTGCTTGTTACTTTTGGGGTTTGTACTTGAATTATCTGCTGCAAAAGTACAAACTAATGAGACTGTTATATATAAAATATCGTTCATTGCACCCCAAATTTGTTTCAATGTAACATATTTGCGATGAAATGAACGATTTTTGCTAACTTAGAGATCCGAGGGACTAATGCCGAACTCGTCCTTGAAGCATTTTGTGAAATAAGAGGGGGCTGTAAAGCCAACTTCGTAGGCCACTTCGGAAACCGTCTTGTCAGCGGTCTGTAGTAATTTGCGGCCTTTTTGCAGTCGGGCTGTACGGAGCAATTCGACTGGTGACTGTCCTGTGAGGGCTTTTATCTTTCTATATAATTGTACGCGGGAAAGGCCAAGCTCGGCACCGATGGTCTCGACGCTGAGATCGCTGTCGGCCATATTCTTCTCGATGTATTCGCGGAACTTGATAAGGAAAGAGTCTTCTTTTAACTGAGAACTGAGAGGTGAGAACTGAGAGGTATGATTACTTTCTGCGTATGGGGCTGTGCTTGACTGGTTATCATACTTCTCAGTTCTCAGTTCTAAGTTCTCACCTCCAAAGAGGTTCTTCAGCTGGTGGCGGCTCTTCAGGAGGTTATCGATACGGGCGAGCAGTACGTCGGCAGAGAAGGGCTTGGTGATGTAGGCATCGGCTCCACTCTCGTAGCCTTCCACTTGATGATGGCTAAGGGCACGGGCTGTGAGCAGGATGACGGGGATGTGGCTGGTGGCTGTACCGCTCTTGACGCGCTGGCAGAACTCCAGACCGTTCATCACAGGCATCATCACATCAGAGACAATCAGATCGGGTACTATCTCGTTGGCAATGGCGAGTCCCTGCTGACCGTCGGCAGCCTCGTTGACTTGGTATTTGTCTTGCAGGATGGTGCGCAGATAGGCACGAATATCTGCATTGTCATCGACAATTAACACCGTTGACAATTCGTCGGCAAGAGCTTGTTCCGTTTCGGCAGGTTTTGCTATCGGAGATGTCTCTTGCTGGCTTGCTGTCAGATCATCGATGCTACCTGTGGCCTGCACGTTCAGCATCTTGTTGATTAGTTGCGTCAACTGGTGGGTGTTGCGTTGGATGATGGCAAAGAGTCCAGAAGCTTCGGCACCCGCCTCCTGGATGTCTTTCGTTTCTGCCAGTTGGGATAGCGGACCTTCTATCAGTGTCAGCGGTGTACGGAGTTCATGGCTCACCTGAGTGTAGAAGTCCAGCTGCTCACGTTCCATCTGAGTACGTTCTTCTTGTATACGGGCTTTCTGAAGATGATAGCGATAGATGATAACCATTAATATCAGTAACAGGAAGATGAAAGCAGCAGCCAATATCAACACGATACGCTGGTTGCCAAGTTGATGCAGATAGGCATCAGAGCGCAGATGCAGCTGGTCGAGATTATTCCCCTGACGTACCATTTCTTCGTTTTGCAATAGCAGTACGTTGGCATTGTCTCTGGTAACGAGCGATGCCATCAGTGGGTTTTCTTTATCGTAGGACTTTCCCTCCAAGATATTGATTGCCAATTGGAGCACTTCGTCGCCATGAGTAGGATAGATGTAAGAGGCATCAAGGATAGAATCGCGCACACAAGCTAAGCCATTACCCTCACCAGGTAGTCCGTCGATACCACAGTATTTTGTACCTGACTGCGATATTGCCTTTGAAGCGCCTACAGCCATACGGTCGTTTTGTCCAAATACGAAATCGATATTTGAGAGGTCGCCCTTGTAAGCTTTAATCGCTTTGATGGCGCTTTCTTCGGTCCAGTCGCCTTGCAGAGAGGCTACTATCTTAATGTCTGGATAGTTACTGATGGCCTCTTCGAAACCGTTATGTCGCTCGATGGCTGGAGATGAGCCTTTCAGTCCCATAATCTCCAGTACACATCCCTTGCCTTTAAGTTGTGTAGCAATATACTCACCCATCAGCCGTCCCATTTCGAAATTGTCGGCTCCGATATAAGCAGTGAACTTTTCTGAATTGGTCTTGCGATCGAACACTATCACGGGGATGCCCATGTCGTACACCTCGTCGATGGCGGGTGAGACGGTTGCCACCTGATTAGGGGCTACAATCAGCAGATCGATGCCATCGTCGACAAACTGGTGGATCTGCTCAATCTGCTTCTCGTCGCTGTCGTCGGCAGAGGCAAAATAGAGTTCCACGTTGTCGTGGAAGTAGGTGCCTATCTTCAACTCATTATTCAGTTTGTCGCGCCAGATGTCTTCTGAGCATTGTGATACGGCTATCCGATAAGTCTTCTCACTCTTTGTGCAAGAAGCGAAGAGTGCTATCAGGGCGGTCAAGTATAGTATGGTCTTACGCATTGGATGAATGTTATTGTTAGTAATCTCATGGCAAAGATAATGCTTTTCTGCGAGACTGCCAAACTTTTTCCGCAAAAAAGTAACAAAGGATAAAAAAAGAGGTTCAGCGCGATACTGAACCTCTTGGTGGGGATTATACGGTTTTCAGCTTGTCGGGGATAATGGGCATGGCACCATTCTGGGTGCAGACGAAGGCACTCACCTGTACGGCAGTCTTGTGGGCTTCCTGTACGGGCTTGCCATTGAGGATGCAGGCACAGAAGGAACCTGTGAACGAGTCGCCGGCACCGACGGTATCGGCCACCTCCACCTTCGGTGTTTCCTGGAACGAGGTCAGGCCGTCGTCGGTGAAGACGTATGAGCCATTGGTGCCACAGGTCAGCACGAGCATCTTCAGGCCGTAGTCCTGCACCATCTTCTCGCAGGTCTGGCGCATGTCAAGACCTTCGTAGCCAAACATACGGTTGACAACCACCAACTCCTCGTCGTTGATCTTCAGGATACTGCAGAGACGGAACGAGTCTTCGAGCACTTCCTTGGAATAGAACTGCTGGCGCAGGTTGATGTCACAGATCTTCAGACAGTCGGCTGGTGTGTCGGCCAGGAACTTCCGGATGTTCTCACGCGAGACCTTATTTCTTTGGGCCAGAGAGCCGAAGCAGACGGCACGGGCATTCTTGGCGATCTCCGCCATCTCGTCGGTATAAGGGATGTTGTCCCATGCCACGCCCTCCTTGATGTCGTAAGTAGGGATGCCGTCGCCTGTCAGTGTCACCTGCACTGTTCCCGTAGGATAAGGGACATGCGGCATCAGGTAGTTAAGATCGTGCTCCTTTAGAGCGTCGATGGTTTCTGCGGCGAGGGTGTCCTCACCTAATGCGCTGATGGCGATGGTGTCGAGACCAAACTGGCCTGCGTGGTAAGCGAAGTTGGCAGGTGCGCCACCCAGTTTCTTTCCTTCAGGAAGTACATCCCACAATGCCTCTCCGAGGCCTACAATATAACGTTTCATATTTTGAACTTTAAACTTTGAAATTTATGATAACCTGAGTTGTTTAATATAGGTAAAGAGATAGATGACACCGAGGGCCATGATCAGCACGGCACCAGCCTGTCCGAATGCATCGCTCATAAAGCCCATGAGCAAGGGGAATACCGTTCCTCCGAAGAGGCCCATGATCATCAGACCGCTGACCTCGTTCTGTTTCTCGGGCATCGAGGTGAGTGCCTGGGCGAAACAGATGGAGAAGATGTTCGAGTTGCCATAACCTACGAGTGCAATAGCCGTGTAGAGTTCCCACTTCTCAGAACCGGTGAAGAGCAACAGCATCGATGCAGCCATCATACAGACGCTGATGATGAAGAACGTACGGGTTGGCAGTACGCGAAGGAAGAACGAACCTGTCAGACAGCCGATGGTACGGAAGATAAAGTAAAGGCTTGTGGCAAAGGCTGCATCATTCAGGGTCATGCCCAGGCGTTCCATCAGGATCTTCGGTGCCGTGGTGTTGGTACCTACATCGATACCCACATGGCACATGATACCAAAGAACGACAGCAGGACGATGGGTGTTCCTAACAGTTTGAAGCACTCGGCAAAGGTCGATGCCTTACCCTCGATTTTGGGCTCGTCGATGGGTGTTACGCCTAAGAGTGCCGTGGCCAGAATGCCTACTACGAAGTAGATGCCGAACAGAATGCGCCAGTCGTAGCCGAACGAGGGAATCACCTGCGTTGCACCCCACATGGCAAGATACGGAGCCAGGAATGAGGCAATGGCCTTGATGAACTGCCCGAAGGTCAGCGTAGATGCCAGATTGCCGCCCCCCATCACCGTAGATACCAGTGGGTTCAACGAGGTTTGCATGAGTGCATTGCCGATGCCCAACAGCGAGAACGAGATCAGCATGATGGCGAAGTTGTTGCCGAAGAGAGGAATCAGCAGCGACAGTACTGTCACGCCGAGTGAGAGCAGCACAGTGTTCTTGCGTCCGATTTTGTTCATCAGCATTCCCGTAGGCACACTGAAGATGAGGAACCAGAAGAACACGAGCGAGGGGAAGATGTTGGCCGTGGAATCGTTCAGTGCCAGGTCTTCTTTCACGTAGTTGGAGGCGATGCCTACCAGATCCACGAAGCCCATGCAGAAGAAGCAGAGCATCACAGGGATCAGGGCCAGTTTGTTGACTTTACTCATGATTGTATTTTACTATTTTTCTATACACTTTTCACTTCTCACTTTTCACTTCATAGATGGTGGCTTTGCCGCCCTTTACCTTCATCATATTATAAGGCTCTGAGGGGAATACCAGATTCGTCATGGCCATCTTGCCGTCGCTATCGAAAGCCTCGATGCTACAGCGGTCGATGAAGATGCGTAGCTGACGGATGTTGCCGTGGGTCGGGGCCGTGGTCACGCAGGGGAAGGCTTCGCTGAAACTGATGTCGCCACTCTTCCTGCGATCCATGGAGAACGTCTGCTGCTGGGCATCGTAGTGCATGGTGACCTCCTCGCCCTTCGCATTCGAGAGCGTTATATTGGCAGAGCCTTTCACGTCTACCACAATCTCACAGGTCTCCGTAGGTTGCTTCACTTTCTTTCCGCGCAGGGCCAAAACCTCCTTCGAGGGAGTGCTGGTGAGGTATGTTTCACCACCGACTGTCGTCAGTCCGAGGTCACGCGGCAGTCCGTTAGCAGAACGGAACTGCTGTGTGGGCACCTGGTTGGCATACTGCCAGTTGCTCATCCACGGCAATGCTACGATGCGACCATCTGGTGCGCCATGGAAGGTGACGGTAGCATAATGATCCTTGCCATAGTCCATCCATTTCGTCTCTGAGGGGTTGTCTTCACATGTGAAGGTGTGACCATCGAACGTTCCCACAAAATACTGTGTGGCTGAGCCGCCGAACGGGCCACCGGGATTTATGTTAAGCAGCAGTACCCACTTCTTTGATTGAACATTGACCATTGACGATTGACCATTATTGTTACGCGCAGCCGAATGTTCAATGTTCAATGTTGAATGGTCAATGGAAAACAGGTCCGGGCACTCCCATACTCCATCGTGGTTACCGTATTCACGGCCAAAGGAACTTTCGTATTTCCATTCCTTCAGGTTCGTGGAGCTGTAGAACTGCACTTCCTGTCCTACGGCCAGTACCACGATCCACTTCCCCTCAAACCTGAACACTTTGGGGTCGCGGAAATCAGGCGCATTGTAGGTGATGACAGGATTGCCAGCGTATTTCGTAAATGTCTGTCCGCCGTCGGCGCTGTATGCGATGCTCTGCGTCTGAGCAGCACCGGCCGAAGTGTACATGGCAATGACGGCATTGCGGCCGAAACCTGCGGTATTGTCTTTGTCAACGACAGCACTGCCCGAGAAGATAGCACCCAACCAGTCGGATTCGATGGCCAATGGCTGAGCCTCCCAGTGAATGAGGTCTTTCGATGTGGAGTGTCCCCATGTCATGTTCTCCCACTGCGAGCCGTAGGGGTTGTACTGATAATAAAGGTGCCATACCCCACCCTTATAAAACATTCCATTGGGATCGTTCATCCAACCATACAAGGGTGTGTGGTGATAGGCAGGACGGAATTTCTCGCGGTTGGTCATGTCGAACGTATCGCTGTATTTCATCTCCTTCCAACAGGCAAAGTCCTTCACAGCACCTGTCGTGCGACGGTCACCCTGGAAAGTGATGTCGAGCAATTGGGCTTGCTTGATCTCAAAAGGAACATAATAGTCCACCTTGTCCACAGCCAGTCGTACGTTCAGCCGCTTCACCATTTCGTTTCTTTCATCGAGCACGGCAATATGCGCGTTCTCTTCTTTCTCCTGTACGGGAAGCAACAGGTATTTTGTTCCCTGCTCCATCCGTACCATGGCGTGGTTCTCTCCAAGCACTTTCGGCTGCACTTGGGCCTGAGCCGATGTCGCCATCAGCACCGCAGCCACGATTGTTGTCATTAACTTTTTCATCTTGTCATTCATTTATTGTTTGAGATTCTGCTGCAAAGGTACAGCAAAAACCCGATACAAACAATAAATAATGTTTCAATTGCTAACAAAAATCGTTCATTGCAACAAATTTACATGCAATGAACGATTTTTTTAAAGATTGACAAATCTTCTATCATCCGATAATCCATTTGCTTCCTGGCGCGAATGACACACTAGGGTCTGGCACTTCTGTGACACTTTTTCAAAATAAGGCTTAAAAATATTCTTTTGTTCCTAAACTCCACAGCACTTTAGTTTATTCTAATTTCAGTTTCGCCTTTGTCGCTTCAATCGTTTCTTGTATCTGTAAAAATCTGTTTACTAATGAGTCGCCGGCAGCATCATCGTCCATCATGCTTTTGTCTATCTGCTTGCGCTGCTCGCGATAAGCGTCGATATCCTTGTCGGATATTTCCATCATCTGCTTGCACTGGGCATACAGATGCTGCATATCCCTCAGGTAACCACTGCTCATAATTGCATAGAAAGAGTATTCGAAATTAAGCGATTTTTTTATGGAACTGAATGGCTGACTACTGGCTACGCCATTGGCTATAGAGTCACATATCATTGTATTGTAAAGCTTGCGCATCTGATAGAACTCTGCCACATTCTCGGTGAAAAGTACGTTGCCCACGGTGTTGATGGTTTCGATGCTCGACGAGAAGATGCGCTCCGTGGTCTCGGTATATTCTGCCTTCGGCATCAGTAATGCAAATTTGTATCGCAGCGCATCGAACTTGGTGGTATCTTCTGCTATCTGCAACTGCATATCCATCGCCTGCTGGATGGTTGAGTCGGCCTTTTCTATCGACTGCAACGAGTTGTACATATCGTACATCACCATCATCACGATCTCGCGCTTTGACTTCTGCTTCGCATTATAGTCGATGATGGCTGCCGTGCCAAACGTGAGCGCAATGGAAACGCTGGTGGCGAAGAGCGACAGCAGGAATTGCTTCAACGAAGCCATTCCGCTGCCCATCTTCAGACTCTTGGGGGTGTGTAGTTTGATATTCATTTTGCCTACTATTTATTCATAAGTTTCTCTAACCTGGTGTGCAGCGCCTTGCCACGAAGGCCGCGGTCGATGATCTTACCCTGTGGGTCGATGAGGATATTATCGGGGATGCCGTCAATCTTATAGATGGGGGCTGCGGCACAATTCCAACCTTTCAGGTCGGAGATCTGCAGCCACGGCATCTTCAGCTGACCGATGGCCTTGACCCAAGCCTCCTTTTTCTGGTCAAATGACACTCCGATGACCTCAAAGCCCTTTTCGTGGTATTTGTTGTAGGCCTCCAGCACGTTAGGCATCTCAGCGCGGCAGGGACCGCACCATGAAGCCCAAAAATCTACGAGCACATACTTGCCCTCGCCCACAAGCTCGCTCACCTTGTGCATCTTGCCGTCGGGGTCGGCCATCTCCAGGTCGGTGTACTGCTGCCCGATGAAGGCCATCTTCTCACCGTCCTTCGGCCTTGTCTCTTCTTCTACTTCGTCTCTCATCTTTTTCAGATAAGGATGGCCAGCAAACGCCACCTGCTGCTTCACCAGCTCATCGTAAGCCTCCACGCCATTCTCCAAGAAGTAATAGCCGGCGAATGCGACGGGTATCAGCGAGTTGCGCTCCTCATTAAACGCCCTGTTGGCTCTGGTTGTCAGTTCGGTAAGCAACTTGTTCATCTCGTCCGAGAGCTCATCCGCACGCGCCTCTATGTCAGCCTCGGTCAGATTGGCCGTCTTGGCTGCAAATCGCTTTCGGGGCTGCTCCATCTCATAGTTGATCTTCGTCAGACGCTCGTTCTGCGGAGAGCCTTTCAGCGTGCTGTCGTTGAGGTTGATACTGACAGGCGTGCCATCGTTGAAAAACTGCGTAGTCCAGTGACTATTCTTGGCCTTGACAACCAGCAGGGCATCCTTGTCGGCAGTGCCCGAGAATGCAAACTTATCGTCGGCAACAACCACGCTGTCGATCTTCTTTTCCGTCAACTCGTCTATCAGATAGACCGTCTTGCCGTTTTTAGCATACGTTCCACTGATGGCATACTTGACCTGGTTTTGTGCCATTGAAGGCACAGCTGCGAAAGTGAAAGCAGCTAAAACAAATACTTTCTTCATAATCAGAACCTTACGCCTACACCAACATTGACAACATGACCATCGCCAAAGATGCCAGGCTGGTATTTATAATCGGCAAGGATAAACCATGCTCGCCAAGGTTATACTGCGCACCTAAACCTAACTGAATACCGCCATCGGTGGTGTTGTTGCCTTCTACCGTGATAGAAGATCCGCCGGCGTAATAAGTGGTATGATCCTCAGATTTTGTAAATGCGAGTGCGTAACCAACCTGCGGATAAATCTTGAAATCCTCAGCGACATTAATCAGATAGTGGATGTTCAAACCTACCGTAAAGTCAGAGAAATAATCCTTCTTGGGATGATAGATGCCTTCAAGTTCAACACGCCAGTGGTTTGAAAGACTGTACTGGGCAAAAGCGCCGAATGCAGCTCTTGACATGGTCTCTTTCTCGCTGCCGAACTCAACCTTTGCAATTGCAAGTCCACCCTTTACACCAAGTGCAAACTGACCTTTCTCCTGTGCCTGTACGCCCATAGCGAACAGAGCAACACACATTGTTAAAAAAATCTTTTTCACACGTTTTCAAAATTCAAATGAATTAATACTCTTTATTTATTTGTTAGTTCATATTCTATTATTTTTCAACCAGTTCGGCATCGCCGGTGGAGATGCTGCTCGTGGCTTCATTTTTATTCTTGCCCATCTCCACTTCGATATTGCTCAGCGTGCCCTTGCTTACCACCTTATTATTATCTGAGCTCAAAGGGGACGGTTCTAACTGAGTCAAAACGGGAAGCAACGCTAAAATCAGGTATATACACTAAACAAGATATGGCTTGATGACCATCAGGTCGTCGTGACTTCTTATCCGAAATTGGAGGAAGAAGACGGTATGCTGAAAGCTGCGGAGGATTAAAAGAGTGACATAAGGAAATTATGCCCCAGGCCAGTGCGGGGATGCTGCATGATGTCCATCAGAATCTTCGTAGCTTTCTTGAAGAGGTTCGGGTTAGACTTCTTCCATTTGCGCAGCGTCCTGTCAGCCTCCTTGGAGTAATCAATCGTGTAGGTCATAGGCTGTCGAAATAGCGCTGCATCTCCTCGGGGGTGCTGCACTTGATGGTTTCGCCTTTTGCCATTTCGCGGCGTGCCTTGTTGATGGAGCGGCGCATGGCGGGCGTGATGGTCTTGTCGTTGCTGATGGTGGCCACGCGCACCGATGCAATGCCGCGTATCAGCTTCAGTGCCCGCTTGATGTCGGCCACGAGTGCATTGTCCTCCAGCGTGATAATCATCTGGGCCGGCTTTGATATTGATGTCGTTGTTGCCATAATGATGCGCATTAAAGTGTTATAACGGCTGCAAAGATACAAAGTTTTTTCGATAACTCCAAGAAAAAGCAGGCACATATTTAGGAAAAGTGAGCTCAAGGTCCTTTGGTTGTATGAAGCCAATGGGACGGCGTTTGTTTAAGGTCGCATTTTGTGACTTTGAAGCCTGGCCGAAATTTAGGATTTGATGAAGGAGTCACGCCAATGCCCTTGTGTGCATCCTCGATGACCTTCATCGTCTCGTCGTTGAGGTACTCGCCCGTCTCTGGGTCGTAGAGGCGGGGCTAGCGCAGCGACTGAAAGAAACCTCCTTCGAATGCACGTGGGAAACAACGGTGATAAAACGAGAAATCCCCCGACGTCGCGTCGAGGGATTTCCTTTTTTACCATGAAAACTAAAAACCTAAACTTATGCAATATCAATTTGTCTTGACACTTTAACTTTCTCCTCAATGATCTTCGGGAGCTCGACGGTGAGCACACCGTGCTCGACTTTGGCAGAGATGGCATCCTTCTTGACATCGTCAGGCAGGATCAGCGTCTGCTCGAACTTTGAGTAAGAGAACTCACGACGCAGGTAGCGGGTGTTCTTGTCCTCATCCTTCTTCTCCGACTTGCTCTCCATCTTCACAACCAGGTTGCCCTCGTCGTTGATGTGTACATTGAAGTCCTCCTTTTTCATGCCCGGTGCAGCAAGTTCTACGGTGTAGGCCTTGTCACTTTCTTTCACATTGATAGCTGGAGCTGTGCAGCTTGCCTTCGGCAAGAAGTCTGTGTCGAATAAATCGTTAAACACTGACGGAATCCAACTGTTTGATCTCATAACTGGCATCATAATCTTTACCTCCTAATTATATTTTTAAATTGTTAAACTTATTGTCAATGGACTCGGCCCTTATCTGAGCGTTGTTCACTGACTATAAGGCAAGAAAGATGCCATTCTATTCTTCTATGTCAATCTGACAGAATTGAGCGACAAATTGTCAGAGCACCGCCAACAGAGGATACATTTGATACGAGCATGGAGCGCTTGCCGTTCTGATCGCGGAGAGCACAACGGCGAACGTGCTGCGTGGCATAATTAAGTATATGTCCGAAGGCCTCGCTCTGGTAATAGGGGCTGTCTGGATTACTGACGAAATAAAGGAACATTTTCTGTTGCTTGAGCATGATTTTCTCGATGCCAAGCTGCTTGCCCAACACACGGAGGGGAACGACACGGATGAGTTCCTCGGCCACCTCAGGAATTTCGCCGAAGCGGTCGCGGAGACGCTGGCGGTAGGCTTCGAGCGATGCCTCAAGGTCGTGACGATTGGCCAGGTTGTCGAGTTCACGATAGAGCAGCATACGTTCGGAGTCGTTGGGCACGTACTGGTCAGGGAAGTACATCTCGATGTCGGACTCGAGGGCGCAGTCGTCGACAAAATCGGTGGAGGGTGGAAGGTGGAGGGTGGAGGGAGATTTGCCTGACGCAGAAGTATTCTCCTTTAACCCTTCACCCTCCACCTTCCACCAATTATCTTCATTCCTCAGTTCCGCCATGGCCTGATTGAGGATTTTCTGGTAGGTCTCGTAGCCGAGGTCGGAAATGAAGCCGGATTGTTCGGAGCCGAGGAGGTTGCCGGCACCTCGGATGTCGAGGTCCTGCATGGCGATGTTGATACCAGAGCCAAGGTCGGAGAAGTTCTCGAGGGCTTCGAGGCGGCGGCGCGACTCAGGACTGAGGGCAGACAACGGGGGCGCCAGCAGATAGCAGAAGGCCTTACGGTTGCCTCGACCTACACGACCACGCATCTGATGGAGGTCGGAGAGGCCGAAGTTATGGGCACCGTTGATGATGATGGTGTTGGCATTGGGGATATCGATGCCGTTCTCGACGATGGTCGTTGAGAGCAGCACGTCGTAGTCGTAGTTGGAGAAGTCGAGGATCATCTGTTCCAGTTCCTCAGGCTTCATCCGTCCGTGTCCAACGGCCACACGGGCATCAGGCACGTATTTCTGGATCATCTCGGCCAGATGAGTCAGGTCGCTGATACGGTTGTTGACGAAATAGACCTGTCCGTTGCGCGACATCTCGAAATTGATGGCGTCGGCAATGATCTCAGCGCCGAAGGTATGTATCTCCGTCTGGATGGGATAGCGGTTGGGGGGCGGTGTCTGGATGACACTCAGGTCACGCGCTCCGACCAACGAGAACTGCAGGGTTCGCGGTATCGGTGTGGCTGACATCGTCAGTGTATCGACATTCGATTTCAGTTGACGCAGCTTCTCCTTGGTGGAGACTCCGAATTTCTGTTCCTCGTCGATGATGAGCAGCCCAAGGTCCTTGAACTTCACCGCCTTGCCAATCAGCTTATGCATACCTATGATGATGTCTATCTTACCCTCGGCCAGGTCTTTCAGCAAGGCCGTTGTCTGCTTGGCCGACTTGGCACGTGTCAGATAATCGACACGGACGGGCATATCCTTCAGACGATTGGAGAAGGTGTGGAAATGCTGATAGGCCAACACGGTGGTAGGCACGAGTACCGCCACCTGCTTACCGTCGCAGGCCGCCTTGAAGGCTGCACGCACGGCCACCTCCGTCTTGCCGAAGCCTACATCACCACAGACCAGACGGTCCATCGGACGGGCACGTTCCATATCCGCCTTCACGTCCTGCGTAGCCTTCAGCTGGTCGGGCGTGTCCTCATAGAGGAAACTAGCCTCCAGCTCGTGCTGAAGATAGGAGTCGTGGCTGAAGGCAAAGCCTTTCTCACGACGGCGCTTGGCATAGAGCTTGATCAGGTCGCGGGCAATGTCCTTGATATGCTTCTTGGTGCGCTCCTTCAACTTCTCCCACTGGCCCGTGCCGAGAGTGGAGAGACGCGGCGGCTCACCATTGTCCTGCGACTTGTATTTCGACACCTTATATAAAGAATGTATCGAGACATAGATGCTGTCGCCGTGCTGATAGAGGATCTTTATCATCTCCTGATACCCGTCACCCTGGGGCATACGAACCAGGCCCCCGAACTTACCCACGCCATGATCGACATGCACCACGAAGTCGCCGATCTCAAACTGCTGGATCTCCTTGAGCGTGAGTGCCATCTTACCACTGCGGGCCTTGTCGCTCTTGAGGTTGTACTTATGGAAGCGGTCGAAGATCTGGTGGTCGGTAAAGAAACAGACACGCAAGTCGTTGTCGG
>Ga0310786_10005109_pt1 | contig 17948 bp, 11 predicted proteins | sample AusTroGonzalo_MG_FD_203881 | JGI IMG/M metagenome (GOLD analysis project Ga0310786, IMG submission 203881) | Bovine rumen microbial communities from tropical cattle in Woodstock, Queensland, Australia - Gonzalo_03 (v2) (version 2) | ecosystem: Host-associated > Mammals > Digestive system >... | reverse complement strand
CCCCGGGTTCTGGTAGGGACGCTTGTCGAAACCGTATCTCAGGTCGGAATATACTCCGGCTATCTTATCCCATGTGACAGCTCCCACTATCCCTGTGGGGTCTATGCCGAACTGCTTCTGGAACGCCGTTACGGACTGCTTTGTTATGGGACCGAAGTATCCTGTGTTGTTCACTGCCGGGATATTGCTGTATGTCTTGTTTATCAGCGTAAGATACTCCTGTATTATCTTCACCGACTCCCCCGATGCGCCTTCACGGAGAACTGTTCCCGGATAGAGTGCGACCTCGGTATACTGCGGAGGGACAGACTCCGCTATGCCCTGATACGCCCGGTAGAGGTCGTTGCGCGTTGCACGGTCAACTTCCCCTGTCTGCGGAAGTCCGAACACCCTCTGGAAGGACTTCACCGAACGCTCGGTCTTTTCCCCGAAATAGCCGGTTATCTCAACAGGCTCGACTGCCTCGTAATACGCACCTATCACCGCGAGGTAGTATTGCAGCATACTCACTTCTATGCTCTGCATCCCTATCTTCAGGTCTTCCGTGAACCGGTTCTCTATCTCCTCATAGCGCACACCCTCGGAATTCAGCTCTGCTATGTGCTTCACGCTCGTGTAGATGTAGGCTATCCTGTACCAGACCGCGCTTCCGACTATCCCCGTGACCTCCATGCCGAATACTTCCTGGAACTTTCTCACGGCAGCCTCCGTGGAAGCATCAAAAATGCCGTCCGCTGCCGGTATCTTGGGTATGGCAGGGTAATTCCGGGAGATGCGGTTGAGGTATATCTGAAGGGAGCGCACATCGTTGCCGGCTGAGCCGGTTTTCAGCTCTATACCGGGATATGAGGGCATTGCCGACCTCACGGGTGCATCCTTCACGATGCTGATATCATCCCCGTAGTAGTATTGCAGTATCTCATATGGCGTGAAGCCCTCGTTAGCAAGGGATACCGTTCCCCACTGGGAAAGCCCGCTGCAGGTGGTGGTGGTGCCGTTGCAGAAGGCTGTGAAAAGCGGCTCGACAGTTCCGTTTCTCACGACATAATCGTTGTAGAGCTCGTCAACGAGATAGCTTATGTTCTGGAAGTATTCCCTTCCGTTGATGAATTTCTGGTCGTACTGAGTGGAAGCCGTGATGTCAAAATCATAGCCCCTCGACCTGTACCATTCGGTGTATATCCTGTTGAGGGCAAAGCTCGTTATTGCGTAGATATTCGCCCGGAGAGCATTCTCGTTCCATGTGGGGAAGATCTCGCTCGAAGCCACATTCTTGATGTAAGAAGCAAAGTCCACCGTAACATTCGGGGCATCGGAATCAGGTGTTCCGAGATGTACAGTAATGGTCTCCGGTATGAACGGAGTTCCGCTGAGCATATCAGTTCCCCTCCTTTCCGGGAGCGCTTAGCTCAGGCTCCTGATTGAAATAGGTGAGAGTCTCGTCACTGTCCGCCATGAATGCTGGAACAGGTATCATGCTGAAATTCTGCACCGAGGTTATCCCCGGAAATACAGGAACATCCACGCTCCTTGCGTTGAAATACCCCTTAGCCGTAACGCTCACGTCAAAGAGATTGTAGGGACGCTCCTCCGGCGAGGGCGACAGGGAAAGTCCCGGCGCAGGCACGGGAACTTCAAAAAGCTCTGTTGTACCGCTCTGGTCCGTAAGTCCCGAGGCAATGAGCATACGCTTCCCTGCAACTGTTGCCGTTACCATGACAGCTGCCCCCTCTATCGCGGTGGACTCATCTCCTGCCCTCACATTCACGAGGATATAGCCCTTTGAACTGCCGAGGCTCTCTTCGGAAGCATACTCCGGCGGTTCATTGTCGATGCCGGGATCATCCGTAATGAGTCCCGAAAGGTCAGGGTCAGGATAGCGGCTGTTGTAGTCTTCCTCTCCGGACTGGTCCGCATCATAGTCCGAATGCGGCGCATAGGCCGTATCATCGGGCTCGGGAGGTGTATCCTCCTCCGGAACGTTCTCTTCCGCCCTGGAGGTGCTTCGTCCGTAAAGCTTCATCATCTCCTGCCTGTAACGCTCCAACTCGCTTTTGTCCATATATATCGCCTCCTTGGTCTATTCTATGCATCCGGTCAGGAGCTGAGAACCTATATTGCAGTATATTGCAGGGAACGGCGCTCAACGAATAAACTGATGTGAGCGAAAGCAAGTGGGAATATATAAACACATTCCCTCTTCCCCTCTTTCCCTCTTCGCGAAATATAGCCATTTACGAGGTGTTGAAGAGGGAAACGTTCCCTCTTCCTTCTTCCCACTTCCGTATGCGAAAGCAGACTACCGGCTTGCAGGGAGTGAACGATCTTGCGAGTGACAACGTGTAAAACAGCGGTATCGCTGCGTATGCGAAAGCAGACTACCGGTTTGTAGATAGTGAGCGAGCTTGCGAGCGGCAACGTGTAAAACAGGCGTATGCCTGCAATCGGTATTGACTTTTTCAGAAGAATGTAGTATAATGGATTGTATGTAATTAGTTACAGGTTCTTAGTGCATGGTGCATAGTTAAGATACGGGCAGAACACACAACAACTAAGCACTGATAACTAACAGCTAACAAGTTAATAAGGAGTGTTTATTATGGCAGCTAAGAAAATGTCCAGAGACAGCTACGAAAAGCTCGTTGCTGAACTCGATGACCTCAAGATCAATAAACGTAAGGAAGTCGCTGAAAGACTTAAGGTCGCCCGTTCATACGGAGACCTTTCCGAAAATGCCGAGTACGATGAAGCCAAGAACGAACAGGCTATCCTCGAAGCTCAGATAAAGGAATTACAGTTCACTATCGACAACGCTGAGATCGTTGACGATTCAAATATCTCTGTCGATGAAGTCGGCATGAGCTCAAAGATAACCATAAAGCGCCTTGATACAGGCAAGATACAGACCTTCACTATCGTTGGTACCAACCATGCTAACGTAAAGGAAGGCAAGATATCCGATGAGTCACCTATCGGCAAGGCTTCTATGAAGAAGAAGGTCGGCGATATCTTCATCGTTGACGCTCCCGCAGGCGAGCTCCGCTTTGAGGTCATGGAAATATCAAAGTAATATAACCTGCATTCTGTACACTTGTAGTGCACAAAATCAAGAGACAGGCATACGCAGCGATACCGCTGTTTTCCACGTTGCCGCTCGCAAGCTCGCTTACTCTCTGCAAGCCGTTAGTCTCCGTTCGCATACGGAAGTGGGAAGAAGGAAGAGGGAACGTTTCCCTCTTGAACGCCTTACAAATGGCTATATTTCGCGAAGAGGGAAAGAGGGAAAGAGGGAATGTGTTTATATATTCCCTCTTCCAGCAGCGATACCGCTGTTTTCCACAGTGTTACTCTTTGCAAAGCGCAATTCTCTATTCTCGGTCAACGAGATAAATCAGTTACGAAAGGATAATTTTAATGAGCGAAAATCAGGCAAATCCCGTTCAGGCTCAGGAACAGCCCGAGCAGGACATAAACATTCTCAAGAAGGACAGGCTCGATAAGCTCGCTGCTCTCCGAGAAGGCGGCTGCGACCCTTATGAAGTGACCAAGTTCGATGTTACCGGCAGAGCTGCTCAGCTCAAAGCCGATTACGAAGCCAGGGAAGCTGCTATCATCGCTGAATGTGGCGGTGACGAGGAGAAGCAGAACGCTGCCCTCGAAGCTCTTCAGGCCAACACAGTCCGCATCGCAGGACGTATCATGAGCTGGCGCGATATGGGCAAGGCTAACTTCATCGATCTCCGTGACGCAAGCGACCGTATACAGGTATATATCCGTTCCAATGACGTTGGTGCGGAGGTTTTCAAGGAGTTCAAGAAGAAGTGGGATATCGGCGACATCATCGGCGTTGAGGGCTTCGTTTTCAGAACAAGAAAGGGCGAGATATCCGTTCACGCCCACAGCATAAAGCTCCTCTCCAAGTCTCTCCTGCCCCTCCCCGAGAAATGGCACGGCCTCAAGGATACCGATACTCGCTACCGTCAGCGCTATGTTGACCTCATCATCAACCCCGAGGTCAGGGACACCTTCGTAAAGCGCTCAAAGATAATCGCTTCTATCAGACGCTATCTCGATGACCACGGCTTCATGGAAGTTGAAACTCCTATGCTCGTTTCCAATGCCGGCGGTGCTGCTGCAAGACCCTTTGAGACACATTACAATGCTCTCGATGAGGACGTTAAGCTCCGTATCAGCCTTGAGCTCTACCTCAAGCGCCTTATCGTAGGCGGTCTTGAAAGAGTATACGAAATAGGAAGAGTTTTCCGCAATGAGGGCGTTGATACCCGTCATAACCCCGAATTCACTCTCATGGAGCTCTATCAGGCTTACACAGATTACCACGGCATGATGGACCTCACAGAGGATATGTTCCGCCATGTAGCCCAGGAAGTTTGCGGTACTACCTGCGTTCCCTACGGCGAGTATATGATAGACCTCGGAAAGCCCTTCGAGAGACTCACTATGATCGAGGCTGTAAAGAAGTTTTCCGGTGTTGATTTCACACAGATAACTACCCTTGAGGAAGCACGCAGGATAGCTGACGAAAAGGGCGTGGAGTACGAAGACCGCCACAAGCGCGGTGATATCCTCAACCTCTTCTTCGAGGCTTTCGTTGAGGAACACCTTATCCAGCCTACCTTCATCATGGATCACCCCGTAGAGATCTCTCCCCTTACCAAGAAGAAGCCCGATGCTCCCGATTACGTTGAGCGTTTCGAGCTCTTCATCACAGGACGCGAGATGTGCAATGCCTACTCCGAGCTCAATGACCCCATTGATCAGCGCGAGCGCTTCAAGGCTCAGGAAGAAGCTCTCAGCCAGGGTGACGAGGAAGCTAACCGCACAGACGAGGATTTCCTCCGTGCTCTCGAGATCGGTATGCCTCCTACGGGCGGTATCGGCTACGGTATCGACCGTCTTGTAATGCTCCTCACAAACAGCCCCTCTATCAGAGACGTGCTTCTCTTCCCCACAATGAAGTCCCTGCCTGCAAACAGCGGACGTCCGGCAAAGGAAGACGAAGAGGAATAAACGCAGAAAAGCTCCCCTCGTTCAAAAGGGGAGCTATTTTTCCTGCATAGAAGCTTTATTAGCCTTTAGCTTTAGGTGTCCGCTTAATTCTTAATAATCGACTTCACCCATTCCGCGAGCTCGGATACTGAGGGACTGCCGTTCATCATGCGTCCGTCGGTTATCTCAGCCCCCGGTGCGCTCTCACGGAGGTTCTCGGCACATTTTCCGAGGCCGCTGCTTCCGGAGGTCGCAAACAGAATTATCCTCTTTCCGGAGAAATCCCTGCTCTCAAGGAAGGTATTGATGATAGTCGGAGCGACATACCACCATATCGGAAAGCCAAGAAATATCGTATCATAGCCGGAAAGGTCAGTCTCTCTGTCGGCGATGGCCGGACGCGAGATAAGGTCGCGCATCTCCATGCTGCTGCGGCTCGTCCTGTCTCTCCAGTCGAGGTCTGCTTCGGTATAGGGCACGGCAGGCTTTATCTCAAAGAGGTCAGCACCGGCTGCCTCAGCGAGGTTCTTTGCGACATCAGCTGTAACTCCGGTCGCTGAAAAATATGCTACCAGTTTCTTCATTTTCATTGCCTCCTGTCTGTGGTACATATGGTAATTTTAGCACGATTTCACGCGATTTTCAATATATCCGCCGGATTTTCGGCACAACAGACAATCTGTGTCCGGCACTTTTGTATATAAACACAAGTTCTTAGCTGTGGTGTCCGACTGACTGCGGACACATCCATTCTCAATTCATGTAAGGAGCATCTGTATGCGGTCTATCATTTTTTTCGACATTGACGGTACCCTCATAACCGAGGACGCAAGAATGTTTATCCCCGAAAGCGCCCGGGAAGCCATAAAGCGCACCCGTGAACTCGGTAACCTCGCCTTCATCAATTCCGGAAGGACTGCCTTCAATATCAGCAGCAGAGTCAAGGAAGTCGGCTTCGACGGTATCATCTGCGGCTGCGGAACTTACATCGAATGTGATGGCAAGCTCGTCTACCGTCACACCCTCGAACAGCCTTTCTGCCGCGAAATAGCTGCTCTCATGCGGAAATGCAATGTAACTCCGGTCTACGAGCACACCGACGGCTACTTCTTCGATGACAAAACTCCGGTCACGGACGACCTCCGGGATTTCCTCGAAAACTTCGTTGAGGAAGGCATAGACATTACCGGAAGAGTTGAGGACGAGGGGTTCATCTTCGATAAATTTGTCATCTGGGTCAATGAGAATTCGGACTTTGAACTTTTCCGGAAGGAGATCGGGAAGAATTTCTCCATCATCGACCGCGGAAACGGCTTCTACGAGAACGTTCCGCTCGGCTGCACCAAGGCGACAGCCATTGACAAGGTGCTTGAAATGTACGGTATACCGCGTGAAAACGCCTACGCTATCGGTGACAGTATGAACGATCTTCCGATGCTCGAAGCAGTTCCGAACAGTATCGCAATGGGCGGTGCGGAGTGTCTTTACCCCTATGTTTCGTACATAACTACGCCTATCGAGGAGGACGGCATCGAGAATGCCCTCCGGCACTACGACCTGATCCGGTGAACGTGATTCCCTGCGCATTCAAGTATTACTGCCGCCAGGAGATACCATAACTCTCAATTAAAAAAGGACGTGAATTCTCACGTCCTTTTGTCATCCTCACCGGGAGTGTTTATGAATTCCGTTCCGAGGTCGTTGAGGAAGTCCGCCACGATGAACCGCGGACGGTGCTTGACCTCGGCGTATATCTTGCCGATATACTCGCCTATTATTCCGAGACAGAAAAGCTGCAAGCCGCCGATCAGCCATATCGAACACAGAAGGCTCGACCAGCCAAGCTCCGCAAAGCCGCAGAATTTAGCCACGAATGCCCATATAAACGCAAATACGCTCATAACCGACATGAAAAATCCAAGCATGGTTATGAATTTCAACGGCTTCGTACTGAACGAGGTTATGCCGTTGACAGCGAAGGACACCATTTTCCGCAGCGGATACTTGCTCTCCCCTGCCGTGCGTTCCTTCCTCTCGTAGTATACCGAGCAGCTCTTGAAGCCGATAAGGGGCACCATTCCGCGCAGGAAGAGATTGACCTCCTTGAAGCCCGAAAGCTCCTTCAGCACCCTCCTGCTCATAAGGCGGAAGTCCGCATGATTGTAGACAACCTCTGCGCCCATGAGCCGCATGAACTTGTAGAAGCTCTCGGCTGTGAACTTCTTGAAGAAGCTGTCCTTCTTCCTTGCACTGCGGACACCGTAGACCACCTGATTGCCCTCGTAGAAGCGTTCGAGCATCTCGTCAATGGCTTCAACGTCGTCCTGAAGGTCAGCGTCCATAGTTATTGCAGCATCGCATATATCCATCACGGACATTAGTCCGGCAAGCACAGCGTTCTGGTGACCGCTGTTGTGGGCGAGGTCGATACCCGAGAAAAAGCCCGGTTCTTCGCTGTGCAGACGGGTTATGATATCCCATGTGGCGTCCTCTGAGCCGTCGTTTACGAAGACTATCCTGCTCGCCGGCGATATGAGCCCTTTTTCCGTGAGCTGGACGTATTTTTCCCTGAGACGCGCGGAGGTCTCGCCGAGCACTTCCTCCTCGTTATAACAGGGTATGACCATATACAGAACTGCCGGTTTTTCCGTGACCGCCGCCTCCTTTATAAAACATCCTTTACATTATATCATATTACTATGGAAAATGCAACAGGCATTCGCCTGTTTAATTCGTGATCAGAGTTCTTCAGCTATATTTACACATAACAATTCCGGAAATCCGCCTTGCTTCATTGGACATCGTATGACGTGAAAAGCCGGAGATGTGTTCCCGGCACTCCCCGCCGCTTGTTAAGAAAATATCAGCTTTGTAAAATCCACGTTAAATATTTCCCGGATGCCTTGACTGTTGAAATTTTTCCGCTATAATATAATGTGGAGATAAAAAAGAATTGGGAAATAATAACGCTCTGTCGACACAGGGCAGATACAGGAGAAGAAAATGGACGATAAATTTACCATCTTCAACATTTTCACCATGCTCGGAGGACTCGCTTTCTTCCTCTACGGCATGAACGTCATGTCCACAGGACTCGAAAAACTCACCGGAGGCAAGCTTGAGGCAGCACTCAAGAAGATGACCTCCAACAAGATCAACAGCATACTCCTCGGTATGGGCGTAACGGTCGCTATCCAGTCTTCATCTGCAATGACTGTTATGCTCGTCGGCTTCGTAAACTCCGGCATCATGACCCTCGAACAGACCATTGCGGTCTGCTTCGGTTCAAACATCGGTACGACCTTCACCGCCTGGATACTCTGTCTCGGCGACATTGACGATTCCGGAACAGGCGGCGCCCTGAACTTCGGACTGAAAATGCTCAAGCCCGAATCGTTCTCCCCCCTTGTTGCACTATTCGGCGTTATACTCATTATGTTCGCAAAGAAGAACAAGAAAAAGGATATCGGACGTATCCTCGTCGGATTTGCGGTACTTATGACCGGTATGACACTTATGTCGGATTCCGTTGACCCCCTCGCAAACTCGCCTGATTTCCAGGAGAAGCTCACAGCCTTTGAAAACCCGGTCCTCGGTGTTATTGTCGGAGCTGTCTTCACCGGTATAATCCAGAGCTCTGCCGGTTCTATCGGTATCCTCATGGCTTTCTCAAAGTCAGGAGCCCTCACATACAGCATGGCTCTCCCGATAATCATGGGATGCAATATCGGTACCTGCGTGACCGCTCTGCTCTCGACCTTCGGCGTAAACAAGGACGCTAAGCGCGTTGCATGGACACATATCCTCATCAAGATCATCGGTACTATCGTTCTGCTGCCATTCATCATGCTGCTCCAGAACGTAGTCGGTCTGAGCATAATGAACGAGCCCGTAGGCTACATCGGCATTGCAGTTATGCACACTATATTCAACGTGGCTACGACTATCATGTTCCTCCCCTTCACAAAGCAGCTCGTCGCTCTCTCGAAGATCGTCGTCCGCGACGGCAAGGAGACAGATTTCACTCAGAAGCGCAACCTCATCGGTCTTGACGAGCGTTTCCTCAAGACACCTGCTGTCGCAGTAGAAGCCTGCCGCGGCGCTACGCATGAAATGTCACAGCTCACCCGTGAGACCATCCTCATGGCTCTCGATATCATAAAGGAATACTCCACCGAAAAGGCTGACACCATCATCGAGAACGAAGATATCATCGACAGTTTCGAAGACAAGCTCAACAGCTTCCTCGTGAAGATAGCCAAGAGCTCGGTTACCGGTGCGGACAGCCGAAGCGTTTCCAAGATGATGCACTGTGTCGGAAACTTCGAGCGTATCTCCGACCACGCGGTAAACCTCGTTGAGTCCGCACAGGAAATGCACGACAAGGGCATAAACTTCTCGGATGAATGTCTCAACGAGATACAAGTTATCACCGAAGCTATCGCCGAGAATATCAACCGTGCCTTCGATGCCTACAATGCCAACGACCTTGCCACAGCGCATAAGGTCGAGCCTCTTGAGGAAGTTGTCGATAACCTCAGCACCGAGCTGAAGAACCGTCATATCCGCCGTCTCCAGAACGACGAATGTACAGTTGAACTTGGATACATATTCCAGGATATTCTCACGAACCTCGAACGTATTTCCGACCACTGCTCCAATATCGCCGGCTGTCTTATCCAGACCGACGAGAAGACGAATATCCATGCTTACCTCCACGACGTAAAGGAGAACGACGAGGATTTCCGCCGCGAATACAGGATCTACGCGGACGAATACTTCTCCAAGCTCGATACACCCAAGGCACAGGTACAATAAGCAAACAGAAAGTAGAGATCAGAAGGGGCGCACAATGTGCGCCCCTTCGGTTTGATTCAATATCATAAAAACGGCGTCCATTCGGACGCCGTTTTTCTCACGGATAAACTTCTGACGGTGTTCCCTTCTCAAACGGTGAAGAGGAGCTTTGTATAGGACGGCAGAGGCCAGTATTCCTCGCTGAAATTGGTCTCGGTCTCGTCTACGATAGCACGGAGGGTCTGCATCTGTGCGAATACCTCATCGCGGTAGAAGCGTGCCATGGGAAGTCCGTTCTCCTTGTCCTGAGCTGCGATGACCTTCTCTTCGAGGACTGCGGTCTCGCGGTAGATGCCTCTTGTAAGGTCGGAGAGCTTTCCTGCAAGCTCCTTTTCAAGGCTGCTGTCGATACCCATTGCCTGCTTGGAAGCGCCGGTATCGCATATCTCCTTGGTATACTTGAGGCAGGCAGGGATGATGTCCCTCTTGACAATCTCGAGCATGGTGAGAGCTTCAATGTTCAGAACCTTGCTGTAATTTTCGAGAAGCACCTCTGTACGCGCCTTCAGCTCAGCCTCGGTGTAGACCTTGAACTTCTCAAAGAGAGCCACGCTCTTGGGAGTGATATACTCAGGAAGAGCGTCAACAGTCGAAACGAGGTTCGGGAGGTGTCTTACGTTAACAGCTTCCTCGAGCCATTCCTCGGAATAGCCGTTGCCGTTGTAGATGATAGCCTTGTGCTCAGTGATTATCTTTGCAAGGAGCTTCTTGAGGTCGCTTGTGAAGTCAGCCGAACCTTCGAGCTCGTCTGCTATCTGGCAGAGCTCCTCGGCAACGATAGTATTTATGATAGTATTTGTGCAGGAAATGGAGTCAGCGGAACCGAGCATACGGAACTCGAACTTGTTTCCTGTGAACGCAAACGGAGATGTACGGTTGCGGTCGGTAGTGTCCTTGGGGAAATCCGGGAGAACGTCCACACCGATCTCGAAGGTCTTATCGTCAGTGGAACGGTACTTCTCGCCTACTTCGAGAGCGTCGATAACGCCCTGGAGCTCTGTGCCGATGAACATGGATACTATTGCAGGCGGAGCTTCGTTTGCGCCGAGACGGTGATCGTTTCCGGCGGAAGCTGCTGAAAGTCTCAGAAGGGGCGCATACTCGTGAACGCCCTTGATGATAGCGCAGAGGAATGTGAGGAACTGGAGGTTATCCTGCGGACAGTCACCGGGATCAAGGAGGTTCTGACCGTCGTTGGAGGACATTGACCAGTTATTGTGCTTACCTGAACCGTTAACGCCTGCGAAGGGCTTTTCATGGAGGAGACAGTAGAGACCGTGTTTTGTAGCGACCTTCTTCATTATCTCCATAGTGAGCTGATTATGGTCGGCAGCAACATTTGTATTTGTGAAAACAGGGGCGAGCTCATGCTGTGCAGGAGCGACCTCGTTGTGCTTGGTCTTGGCATAAACACCGAGCTTCCAGAGTTCCTCATCGAGGTCCTTCATATAGTCGGAAACCCTCTGCTTGATATTGCCGTAGTAGTGATCCTCGAGCTCCTGGCCCTTGGGAGGCTTTGCTCCGAAGAGAGTACGTCCGGTGATGACGAGATCTTCACGGGCATCGTAGTATTTCTTGTCAACGAGGAAGTATTCCTGCTCGGGGCCAACAGTGGTAACGACTCTTGTAGCCCTTGTATTGCCGAAAAGGCGGAGGATACGGAGTGCCTGATCGCTGAGGACTTCCATTGAACGGAGAAGCGGAGTCTTCTTGTCGAGAGTCTCACCTGTGTAGGAAGTGAAGGCTGTGGGGATGTAGAGGGAGCCGTCCTTAACGAAGGCATTGGATGTAGGATCCCATGCTGTATAGCCTCTTGCCTCGAAAGTAGAACGAAGTCCGCCGGAGGGGAAGGATGAAGCGTCGGCCTCGCCCTTTACGAGCTCCTTGCCGGAGAATTCGAGGAGTATGCCGCCTCTTTCAGCCGGATTGAGGAAAGCATCATGCTTCTCGGCAGTAACACCGGTCATAGGCTGGAACCAGTGTGTATAATGAGTAGCGCCCTTCTCGATAGCCCATTCCTTCATAGCGTGAGCAACAGCTCCTGCGATCTCGGGAGCAAGCGGACATCCGAGCTTCTTGGTATTGCGTACAGCCCTGTAAACGTCCTTAGGGAGTCTTTCACGCATAACTTTGTCATTGAAGACATTGCAGCCGAAGAAATCGGCAACATTCTTTGGGGTCGTTGTTTCTGACATAGTAATCCTCCTGACACTCTCCGTATGGGAGAAAAAATAAAGCGTCCGACTGCAAAGAAACAGACAGATAGACTGTCTGACAAAAATACAATCGAAACGCCATTGTTTCAATACATTCTATTTCATAATACTATATTATACCGCATCCGGGATTTTGTCAAGCCGTTTTGCGAATTTTGTATCTCTTGGCAGATTTTTGCCGCAAACCGGAAAATACTTGTGATTTGTCACAAGCGGCATATCAGCTGTCAGTTCATAGTGCATAGTCCAAAGCGATCAGCCTTAGTTTCCAATTATCTTGTCATTTTTCAGCGCACTGAGCGGCAAGCTTGCCGAGACAGGTCTCGAAGCAGGTTCCGTACCATGTCCGGTCAAACTCCGGTATCGTTGCTTCGATGCAGTCATGTGTAAATCCCACGCACATATCAAGAGCCCTGCTGAGTTCCCTTCCAAGGGCGACAGCTCCGGTGAAAACGCTTGCGAAGATATCACCTGTGCCGTGAACGGTACGGTCGAAGCTCTCCCCGAAGGAATAGCAGAAGGTATCACTTGCAGAATCGTAAGCGGCTGCCCCCTGCGAAACGTTGTCGAAATGTACTCCCGTAAGGAGCGGAGTGGGACATCCGAGGTCAGCCAGACGGCGGAGAACATCCTCAACATACGCCTGATCGTAGTCTTCAGTGTAGGGTATATCCAGAAGGAACGAAGCCTCGGTCATATTGGGTATGATGTAGTCAGCCTTGCGGCACAGACGGCGCATCTCCCTCACGAAATCAGTAGTAAATCCGGCATAGAGCTTTCCGGCATCGCCGAGAACGGGGTCAACCACCTTGAAATTGCTGCCGGTGGAAAAGGTATCGAAGAAATCGGAAACTATCTGCACCTGCTCTATCGAGCCGAGGTAGCCTGTATACATCGCATCGAACTGAACTCCGAGGGTCTGCCAGTGTCGAGAGATATCAGGGATATCGCTTGTAAGGTCGCGGAAGGTATAGCCGCTGAAGCCGCTGCCGGTATGAGTTGAAAGAACAGCTGTAGGTATAACGGCAGTCTCTATGCCCATCGCGGATATTATCGGCAGTGCAACGGTCAGCGAGCACTTTCCGAAGCAGGAGATATCCTGTATAGTTACTACTCTTTTCATCAGAGTTGATCCTTTCTTTCAGCGATACTGCGGTATTCTGTCGGGGTGCAGCCCTTGTGCTGCTTGAATTGTCTCATGAAGTAAGATTCACTTTCGTAGCCGCACCTTTCGGCTACTGCACTTACCGTGAGTCCGGTATTTTTCAGAAGCTCCGCAGCGAACATCAGTCTGCTCTCAATAACGTCCTGACGACAGGTAACGCCGAAGGCTTCAAAGTATATCCTGTGGAAATAAGCACGGCTTATGCCCATATCCTCCGCCATGATAGTGGAGTTCCATTCCCCTGCCGGGTCCTCGTATATAGCCTCGCGGATAGCTTTCAGTTCGGAATATCTCGGGGGAAGCTTTTCAGCGTCCGCGGTCTCACCGGATAACTGTCCGCTGAGTGCAAGCATTATCAGCCTTACAGAAAGCTCCATGAATTCATTGTTATTGGGCAGATCATCCGTTGACTGCGCTTTCATACACCTGAGGATATTCGATATGACGTAATCGTCTCTGACGGGTATGAGTTCACCGAATGGGACACCGAGGTCGTTGATGTACTGCTTCTCGGCAGTATTCATGCGGAACGTCACGCAGTCATAGTTGAGGCTGCCGTTTACCGGCGAGAATTCGCACCTTGAGCCGCCATAGAGAACTATCGCAGCGCCGCCCTCCGAGGAGGTCTCGCTGCCGTGACCGGAGACTTTAACCGGTGTTCTGAAGTAATAGAAAGAGCACAATGCGCCGAGCTCTGCCGGGAAAGTCCTTACGCGCCGGCAGTTCAGCCTTATACGGTTGATCCTCATGCTTGCCTCCCTTCGGCAGAAAGAAAAAAGAGACCGCAGCAGCAGTCCCGGCATATACCCTTAAACGTCTGAGTATAAATATAGCCCCGCATATCATGCAGGGCATATGGAGGCGCCACCCAGATTTGAACTGGGGATCAGGGTGTTGCAGACCCACGCCTTACCACTTGGCTATAGCGCCGATTCTGGAGCGGATTACGAGGCTCGAACTCGCTACCTCCACCTTGGCAAGGTGGCGCTCTACCAGATGAGCTAAATCCGCATAACTGGCGACCCCGAACAGATTCGAACTGTCGACCTCCTGCGTGACAGGCAGGCGTTCTAACCAACTGAACTACGAGGCCAAAGAATTGGTGGGGACTACAGGGCTCGAACCTGTGACCCTCTGCTTGTAAGGCAGATGCTCTCCCAGCTGAGCTAAACCCCCACGCATTCATTCAGTCATCAGTAACGCCTGACGACTTATATATTATATCACGCCTTTTCTGATTTGTCAACCCTTTTTTGAAAAAAATTTCAGAAAATTTTTCACGAGCAGAAAACAGCACTGCCGGGAGCCCCGACAGTGCCGTATATAGCCTTTTTATTCCTCTGAACCTGCTGCCGAGATGACCTCTGTGAGGAGGTTTGCCGGAAGCTGCTCATATCTTACGAAGTCAAATGTGAAGCTGCCCATACCTCTTGTGGTCTGGCGGAGATACATTGCGAAATCGTGCATCTCGCGCATAGGCACCTCAGCCTGTATCAGTGTAATGCCGTGCTCAACAGGCTCCATACCGAGAACTCTGCCGCGGCGCTTGTTGAGTTCACCCATAATATCACCGGTATTGTCATCGGGAGCAGTTACCTTCAGCTCGCCGATAGGTTCGAGCATTACAGGGTCAGCCTGACGGAGACCTTCCTTATACGCAATGGAAGCTGCGGTCTTGAAAGCCATTTCCGATGAGTCAACGGGGTGATAAGAACCGTCAACGAGGATAGCCTTGAGTCCGACTACGGGACAGCCTGCGAGAACGCCCTTCTTTACGGATTCTTCAAGTCCCTTCTGTACAGCCGGGAAATAGTTCTTCGGAACAGCTCCGCCGAATACCTTCTCCTCGAATATGAGAGTATCGCTTACGCAGGGCTCGAACTCGATCCATACATGACCGTACTGACCGTGACCGCCGGACTGCTTCTTGTGCTTACCCTCTACCTTTACCTTCTTGCGGATAGTCTCCTTGTAAGCTATCTTGGGTACTGTGAGCTCAGCCTCAACACCGAATTTAGCCTTGAGCTTGGCAGCTGCAACTTCGATGTGCTGTTCGCCGAGACCGCTGAGGATCTGCTCCTTGGTATTCTCGTCCTGGATATATGTGAGAGTGGGATCTTCTTCGAGAAGTCTCTGGATACCGGAGGATATCTTTGCCTCATCGCCCTGAGCCTTAGCCTTTACTGCCATGGAATAGCAGGGACGCGGGAATTCCATAGCCGGGAATTCGATTATCCTTGAAGAGTCTGTGAGAGTATTTCCTGTATTTGCGCCGATCTTGGAAGCCACAACGATATCGCCTGCATTTGCGCCAGCAGCCTCAGACTGCTTCTTGCCGCAGAGAGTGAAGAGCTTGCCTATCTTCTCGGTAGAGCCTGTGGAAGCGTTCACAACATCACTGTTAGCATTGAGTCTTCCTGACATTACCCTTATCATGGACATCTTTCCAACGAAGGGATCGGCAATGGTCTTGAAAACATATGCGGAAAGAGGCTCGCTCTTGTCGCACTTTACTTCTACTACGTCCTTGGCGGTAGTATAAGCCTCGGCACTGTATACTTCAGCCGGGTTCGGGAGAAGCAGCTCAAATTCCTTGAGCAGCATATCTATACCTGCAAGATCAGTTGCAGATGTGCATACAACAGGTGTGATGATACCGCGGTTCATACCGTCGTGGATACCGTCGATGAGCTCCTTCTGTGTGAAGGGCTCGCCCTCGAAGAACTTCTCCATGAGTTCGTCGGAAGTCTCAGCGACAGCCTCTGATACAGCGGCAACAAGTCCGTCAACACGGTACTCGAACTTCTCTGAGATCTCTGCGGTAGGCATCTCGGTCTCGATAGCATTTCCCTTTGCATCATACTTGTAAGCCTTCATCTCGATGAGGTTTACATATTCAACGATCTGTCCGTGGCTTACAACAGGTACTACAACAGGGCATACGGTAGGTCCGAAGACTGTCTTCAGCTCTGTGAGGACATTGAAGAAATTGGCATCCTTATCGTCTATCTTTGTGATGACGAACATCTTGGATTTGCCCTGCTTCACTGCCTCGGCATAAGCCTTCTTTGCGCCGACCTTAACGCCGGATTTAGCTGATACTGTAATGAGAACTGTATCTGCCGCACGAACACCTTCGATCATTTCCGCTGCAAAATCGAAGAGGCCGGGAGTATCAAGAATATTGAACTTATAGTCATTATATTCAAAGGAAGCAAGAGAAGTTCCGATAGATATCTGTCTCTTTACCTCCTCGGGATCATAGTCGCATACCGTGGTTCCGTCGGCTGTCTTGCCGAGACGGTCAGCTGCTCCTGCCTTGAAAAGTATAGCCTCGGCAAGAGAGGTCTTACCCGAACCGTTATGTCCGGCAAGCGCAATGTTTTTTACTCTTGTAACATCGTATTCTTTCATAATGATTTCTCCTCTGGAATAGTAGATAGCAGCTTAAACTGCATAGAAACATTATAAACTATATTTGAATAAATTTCAATAGGAACTAAATATTTTCTACACATCACATTACTGGTCATATGGTTTTTTGTAGATATTTACCAAAGATGATAGCTTTTTTGCTGTTCATCTCGCCTGTTTCACGCAAAGTTCTGAATATCAGCGCATATCCAATGCCCCATAACGCTACCATGACCGCTGCTCTTACCGTTTCATTCGCTCCCCCGAGAACAAGCCTTATCACAAGCTCTGCTGCACTCATAGTCATAAAGGCATAAGCTGCCGGAAAGACTATGCTCCGGAAAGGTCTGAAAGGCATACCTGCTGTTCCCGAAAGCTTAACGAACCGTATAACGTTCCCGATGACGTTGCTCGCATAGTACGAAGCCGCTATCCCCCAGAATCCCATTCTCGGTACTGCAACCAGCACGACCGATATCCTCACCGCGTACTCTCCGAGGTAATTCAGCGATGAGAAGCCTTGCAGTCCCATGCCCTTTATCATCGCTTCCAGAACTATCTCCATGTATATGAACGGCACGACCGGTGCGACGGCTGTTATCATGTTCCCGGCAAGCTCTCCGCCTCCCATGAGCCGTCCGATAAGTCCTCCGAACCGAATAAGGACTGCGGCGGCGAATATCCCGTAATGCAGCGTATACTCCGTGAGCTTCGCGGAAAGGTCTCTTATCCGCTCGCTTTTTCCGGCGGCGGCTGCTCTTGCGGTCTCGCTCACGATTATCCCTGACATGGAACAGAGTATCACTGAGGGAAAGAATATCGCCGGTATCACTATCGACTCAAATATACCGAAAAGGCTCAGCGCCTTCCCTGCCGAATCGCCGTACTGCCGCAGACATACCGGTATCAGTGCATCATTCGTACTGCTCAGGGCCGCCGTGAGTATACCGCCGCCCATTATAGGAAGAGCAAGCGCTGTATACCTCCGGAAAGTCAGCGAGCATTTGCCGCTTCGCCGCGGGCGCTTCCTCATATATACTACGCTCAGAAATGCCAGAACTGCCGTATTTCCCGAGATTATCCCTGCTATCATTATGCCGCAGACCTTACCGCTGTCCGGTGACTTCGCCGAAAGCGTCATCCCTACGATGACCGTACACCTCACGATGAATTCGAGTATATCCCCTGCCGCAGTCACCGGAGACTTCCGGCAGGCATTGAAATACCCCTTCAGACAAGCTGCCGCCGCTCCGGTCATGAGAGCTGCCGGCATCAGCCTTATGCAG
>Ga0310786_10005108_pt1 | contig 17949 bp, 15 predicted proteins | sample AusTroGonzalo_MG_FD_203881 | JGI IMG/M metagenome (GOLD analysis project Ga0310786, IMG submission 203881) | Bovine rumen microbial communities from tropical cattle in Woodstock, Queensland, Australia - Gonzalo_03 (v2) (version 2) | ecosystem: Host-associated > Mammals > Digestive system >... | reverse complement strand
TTACTTGACTTTCTTTGCTTTCGCAAAGGAATCTCAAGGGTCGTTACTTTTTCTTAGCATTGTTCAATTTTCAAGTTACCGTTTACTGTCTCTCTCGTGAGACAGCTTTAATATTATATCACTGTTTCAAACGTTTGTCAAGTACTTTTTGAAATTTTTCAAAAAAACTTTTCCCAAAGTCAATCTCTCGAAGCACTCGACGCGTTTGACAGTAATGTTATTATAGCACTATTTCATCCGCTTGTCAAGCCAATTTTTGGCTGTTTAACGTCTATCAGTTTTGTGCAGTTTCACAGAATGCCTGTCCCGCCTGCTATCCAGTAGGCCGAAAAGCAGACTGTTACAACTATCAGTACAGTGAACAGCGTGATATTCTTCTTCAGACCATCCTCATACTCAAAACGCTCCGGCTTCTTCGGGTCGTAGACGATTACCTGCTTTGAACCGACAGCAAGCGGCTGGTTATAACCGGCTTTGTCGTCCGCCTCGATCATCTTCCCTTCCACTTCATAGCGCATTTTGTGAGTGTAGCCCTCGACACGTTTTCTCTTGCCTCTGACTATCTCTTTGACCTCTATTACCTCAGCAAGCGCTGTAACGCCGTGCTTTTTCAGGTAAAGCAGCCCTTTCAGCATGATCGCGGACACTATTATTATAATAATACCGACCGCACCCCATATAATTTCCTGCATAACATCACCTCTCAGCTATGATAGCATTTTTCCGGCGGTTTGTCAATAAAAGGACGCGACCGAAGCCGCGTCCTGTTTCATTATTCCTTAACGTAAACGCCTGTTATCTCGGCGATGTATGCACGGTGATAAGGTGCAGAGCCGTAATTCTGCTCAGCAATGCCGTCATCCGTGAGGAATCCCTTCTCCTCCAGGTCATAGCTGTAAAGCTTGCGACATACGATAACGAGATCAGCCTCCTCGAAGCCTACGCTCCCGTCAACATCAACGGGCGTGAGACCGGTCTCCTTCATCTTGTCGCAGTCGCGTCCGGAATGTGAGCCGCAGTAGGAAAGAGCACTGCGGTACTGCTCTCCGAAGAAAGAAGCTGTGAAAGTTCCCTCCTTCTCGATGAAGCCGAAGGTATAACGATTGGGGCGGATGTAGCAGGTGAGAACGTTCCTGCTCCAGAGTACGCCGACCTGTCCCCATGAAGCGGTCATGGTGTTGAAGTCACCGGTATTTCCGGCTGTAACAAGCATCCATTCCTTTCCTATCTTTGTGAACGGGTCAAAGCTGAGCTGTGAGAACTCGATCTTTCTGAATGACATGATTTTTCCTCCTATTTTACCGCCCCGGAACAGGTTTAAGCCCTCCTGAGAGCGGATTTGTAGCGCAGACGGAGCTTATCGGTTATGAGCGCGATAAATTCCGAATTGGTTGGTTTGCCCTTGCCCGTATCGACTGTGTACCCGAAGAATGAATTGAGGGTATCGACATTTCCGCGGTCCCATGCTATCTCGATAGCGTGTCTTATGGCACGTTCAACTCTCGAAGAAGTCGTATCGTAGATGCCTGCGACGGTCGGGTAGAGCATTTTTGTAACGCTGTCGAGCAGCGTTTTATCCTCTATCGAATATAATATGGCAGTCCTCAGATAGTGATACCCCTTTATATGTGCCGGAACTCCGAGCTGGTGTATCATATCCGTTACTACTACCTCCATGTCGTCGCTCAGGGTATTCGCCCTGTCGCCGAGCGCCGAGGTTATCGCGGCGCTGAGGTCGTCCGCATCGAATGGTCTGAGGAGAAACTTTGAAGCGCCGTTGTCCATGACCTGACGCTCGATGAACTCATTATCGTACTGAGAAGTTACGATGAATACCGGGAATTTACCTCCCAGCTCGCGCACCCTCTTCATAATGGAAACAACATCCCCGTTCTGTGCAGTTATATCGAGAACGGCAACATCTGGCGGATCGTTCTTTATGGATTCCAATATCACATTGCAGTCCTTGCGGCGCGTATATGCGTACATTCCCCTTTCTCTGAGCCTGTTTGCCACGCTCACTCCGTTTTCTGCCGAATCATCGCCGATAAGTACCCTTACCTTGTTATTCATTATTTGTACCTCCATTATTTTTCATTACCGCATCGCGGCGTCCGAAAAATATCATATCACAGCGGAGGCATGGTACGCAACGGTTTATTTTGTAGCATTAGCGGTTAAGCTATGGGAAAATGGCGAATCGCGTCAGTGCAGCTTTTTGTGCCCCTTTGCAAGAATACTGTCGGTTATGCTGCGGACCTTTGTCCCCGGAGGGAACATTTTGTCGGCAAGCCTTGAAACTGCGTTCTGTTTCGGCTTTTCTCCACGGAAGCGGACTATTTCCGGGTCCTTGACGGAGCTGCTCCATTTTTTGAAGACCTTCGCGGAAATATTCGCTTCAAGGTGCTTCCTGTCGGCTGAGGTGCAGCAGTGCTCGACAAAATCCAGCGGCAGCTGACAGCCCTCGGTCTGTATGGTATCGCGGATATCCCCGAAATATGTCGCGAACATATCGTTGAAGTCATCCCTTCCGGCAACAGCTCTCTCGTCCTTCTCAAGAGCGCCGACTATCTCGCCCGCAAGCTTGGTCTCCGGGGAATAGTCCGGTATAAGTCCGAGTGTGCCGAGGACTATGAACCCCATCATGTAAGGGTCGCCGCAGAAATCACTGAGCGCGGTCTTGTTCTGCGGAATATCGAAGCCGTAAAGGGAATAAAGTCCCATAGCACACCTGAGTGCGAAATGGTCAGCATTACCGTAATCGAAGAGATGCTTCTCCTCGCAGTAAGCCCTCACCCTTCCCGACTTGTCCATAAGAGCGGCAGGTGAGGCTATGAGCAGGGCTTTTCCGCCCTTCATGAGCGGCAGCTCGATATCGAAGGCAACGTCTCCGCCAATATGCAGGAGCTTATCCGGACCTACGCCGGCTTGCTCAAGCACAGCAGCATAATAACTCTCGGCAGTACATTTCTCGATGTCGGGAACATAGACCAGACCGTCGCAGGAGGTATAGCCGCAGTTCTCGATAACAGCCCTGACTGTATCGGCAGGATATATCGTCTCCGCCGCGATTATAACTCTCTTGTTCGTACTCTTAGCCTTGCGGAAAAGCTGTCTCACGCACTCGCGCGGAACGGCATACTTCTCGATGAGACTGCATTCCCGCTCCATAAGGGCAGTTTTCTCCTCAGCGGAAAGACCTGCGGTCTTCGCAAGGATGTCGTAAATCTTCCCGAGGCTCACCCTAACTTTTATCTCGTACTTCTTCAGAGCAGCAGCCTCAGCTTTTATACGAAGCTCGGAAAAGCTGCTGCGCGTTTTTTTACCGAGAGCAGCAAAGTCCTCCTCCATGAGATCGAAGATATCGCTTGCTGCCGAAAACGGCATAGTTGCGAGGACTTCACAGAGTTTGAAGCTAACAGCGCGGTATTTCGGGTCACTGACCTCACGCATGAGCTTTTCCGTGAGCTGCTCCTGTGTTTCAGAGAGCGGTCTTCTGAGCTTTATCTCGCTGAATGGCATAAATATCTCCTTTCCGGCGCAGGACAGATATCATCCGCCCGGGTAATATCCATAAACAGCGGAGCGATGCAGACATCGCCCCTGCATATTATCACTTGTCCTCCGAGGTGTCTTCCTCAGAGTCGGTCTCCTCTTCCGTTGTCGGCTGAGGAGGAACATATCCGGTCATATCGCGGTATTCATCGAGAGTGAGCGCACCTGCGGAGTTATACAGCCGGATAAGTGCCTGCTTACTTGTGAATTCATCGGAATAACCGCCGTTTTCGTCCTGGATGTACTTGCCGTGCCAAAGCGCGAAGAATGACCAGACAGAATTATCACGGAAAGAGCTGTCCGCATCGGGAACGCTTCCGCATTCGCTTATCGCTATGAGCTTGTCCTTGCCGACGAGCTTCTGCAAGCCGGCAAATTTATCATAGAACGTGTCGCCGTAGTCCCTTTCATCCTTGAAATAAAGGTCAACGGCAGCTATATCATAAGTCGGAGCGTCAACAAGGGTATCCTTGCTCTGACCGTTCCATATCCATATCAGATTATCGAGCTCAAAATAGTCCGTAAGGCGCGTATACATCAGCTTCCAAAGCCATTTATAGGCTTCGCTTCCGGAAGCTCCCCACCAGTACCAGTCACCGCTTCCCTCCGGAAGAGGTCTCCACAGTACCGGTATACCTCTATTCTTCAGAGCAGTGAGCTGACCGGCGATATTGTCGATATCAAGGATAAGGCTGTAAGCCTGCTTGGATATCTTTCCTTCGCCGTAAAGACCGCGTATCTCCTCCTGATCGAGCATGGCGATATCTATATCAGTTACAGCGTCCGCGAGAACGAGATCGCTCTCATTAGAATAGACTGAGCTCCTCTCGGACGGGCTGACCCAGTACCATGAAGCGCCCACGATACCGCCGTTCCTGTACCATTCTGTGCAGGCATCTATGCGGCGGAAGCTCTCATCGAATGAGCCTTTCGGGACATAGAGGTCAGTAAATCTGATGACGGGATATTTTCCCGTTGTAGTATATATGAGGTCGAGCTCGGAATTGTCGTTATCCGCAGCGTACTGACCTGTTATGATGTATTTTCCGTAATTATCCGCAAGGAAGCTCATGAGTTCCCGTGCAGTATCACCGGCATTGCTGTTGGAAAGTCCGCCTTTTGCCTCATATCCGATATCCCCGAGAGCATCGCTGTTGCTGAGTATGAGGTAATCAAGGCAGATGTTTCCGTCCTTCGGACAGAGCTTTATCTCGGAGCGTCCCTTCGTGAGGAAAACTCCGTGAATGGTTATCTGCGTGAATTTGCCGTCAGAGGTAGTCTTGAAGCTTGTAAACGGAACATCGTTTATGCTGATAAGACAGTCAGCGACCCTGTCCGATGCGATATTGAACGAAAGATCGTAGTGCTGATTGCTCGGGACATCAACAGTAAAGGTAACGCTTGACGTACCGTCATACGCAAAACCTGTGATATAGCCCTCTCCGCTGTAATTGTCCTTGTCGTATTCCCTCGTCAGCGGACCGCGGAGGAAGGCTTTTTCAGCCTCATAAAGATTGCCTGTATCCTTCTCCTCTATCTCAGGATAGGATACCGGGTATTCCGGATAAGTCTCAGAAGGCGGCGGAACTGTCGCCGGAACTGTCGTTACCCCGGTATTATCTGCCGTCTGAACAGGCGGCTCTTTGGTGCTTGCCTTTGACCTGCTGCACGAAACAAGGGACAGTGAAACTGCCGCAGCAATGCAAAGTCCTCTCAGTATGCTCCGCTTCATGCCTTTACCGTGTACTTTCTGCCGGGTTCGGTCGGGAATATGACCACTCCGTCCTCGATGCGTGAGCCGACATTGCTGCCGCCGCAGCTTATGCTCACTACCCTGTTTGCGCGGAGACGGCATTCACCGCCGAATTCTGATGTTATAACAGCTCCTGTGAGAGCGCCGTCCTTCCAGTCGATATCAACTCCGAAGCCCCCCTTTGCACGGAGACCGTGGATATGACCTGTGCTCCACTCTTCCGGAAGAGCCGGAAGGAGGTTTATTTCGCCGCAGCAGCTCTGCATGAGAGTTTCGGTTATAGCAGCGATACCGCCAAAATTGCCGTCTATCTGGAAAGGCGGGTGGGAATCGAGCATATTCGGGTCTGTCGATACGGTGAGAAGGCGCTTGATGTTCTCATAGACCATTCTGCCGTCATAAAGTCTTGCCCACATATTTGCTATCCATGCACAGCTCCAGCCGGTATGACCGCCACCGTGGATAAGTCTGCGGATAAGAGTCGCTCTTGCCGCATCCGCGAGCTTGGGTGTTCTGTGGGGAGCTATGAGGTCAGCGGGATAGAGCGCAAAAAGCTGGGAAATGTGCCTGTGTCCGACCTCGACCTCGTCGTAATCTACCGCCCATTCCTTTATCTGACCGTATTTGCCTATCTCGGGCTGGGGAAGCTTTTCAAGAAGCTTTTTCAGGTCTGAAGCGAACGCCTTGTCCCTGCCGAGTATATCGGCAGCCTTTATGACGTCGTTGAACAGAACAGTGATTATCTGCGAATCCATCGAGGGTCCCATGCAGAGACAGCCCTTCACGCCCTCAGCTGTGAGGTAGGTGTTCTCCGGAGACACAGAGGGGCTTGTGACGAGTCTTCCCTCGCTGTCCTCGATGAGGAATTCCGCGAAGAACTCCGCTGCTTCCTTTAATATATGATACTTCTCCTCGAGGAACTCCCTGTCGAGGGTATACTCATAGTGCTCAAATATGTGCAGAGCGAGCCATGCTCCGCCCGAAGGCCAAAGCGTTGATGGCACCCATTCGTCCTGCGGCGCGGTATCGCCCCATATATCGGTATTGTGGTGGCATACAAAGCCCTTGTCTATGCCGTACATCTCCTTTGCAGTGATCCTTCCGTTCTCGCACACCCTTTCAAGCAGGTCGAACAGCGGAAGGTGACACTCCGGAAGAGCGCAGGCTTCGGCAGGCCAGTAGTTCATTTCGGTATTGATATTCACGGCATATCTGCTTCCGAGCGGAGGCTGCATCTCCTCATTCCATATGCCCTGACGGTTCATCGGCTGTGTGCCGGGACGGCTCGCCGATATCATAAGATAGCGTCCGTAGTTGAAGTAGAGCTCGATGAGCTTGTTGTCGTTTATGAGACGGACGCACTCCTTGTTGTCCATTTCGTCGCCGCGGAGACGTTCGATGCGTCTGTCAGTCGTAAGACGTCCGAGGTCGGTCGAGCTGTTGTCCTCAAGCGAGAACTCCACGCGCTCAAAAAGCTCCTTGTAGTCGCAGACATGGCGTGTATATAGCTCATCATAATGAGAACGCAGTGCCATTTCCGCATCGGCAAGAGCTGACTCCATATAATTCTCTCCGTAGAAGCTCGTTCTTACAGATACAACTATCATGACCTCGTCTGCGCCCTCCGCACAGAGCTTTCCGCCAAGTGTTCTGAGACTTCCTCCCTGTACCGCAGCACCTATACATACTGCAAAGAATATACCGTCACGGCTGCCTGTTCCGCCGGTGTACATAAGCATATTCTTCGCACAGGGACGGTTATCGTCATAATAGTCCTCCCTGCCGTCGATATTGCAGGAAAGTGTGACGCTTCCGGGAGTGCTTCCGCACACCCTTATAACCATTACCTCATCAGGCGCTGACACAAAGACACTTCTTGTATAGCGTACATCATTCACGGTGAAGGAAGTATCCGAGACAGCCTCGGAGATATCGAGGGATCTTCTGAGCTCGCGCACCTTTCCGCAAAGTTCCATATTGATATGGAGGTCACCGAGAGGCATATAACGGCGCATATTCTCCGGAACTCCCTGCATTTTCTCGAAAGCGACCTTCTCTGCTTCAGGTATCCTGCCCTCGGCAAGAAGCTTCCTTACCTCAGCAAGACCTTCCTTGGCGTCAGGATTGACTCTGTGGCGCAGTCCGCCCGACCATACGGAGTCCTCGTTGAGCTTTATGAGCTCCTCGGCTCCTCTGCCGTAGATCATACCACCTATCCTGCCGTTTCCAACGGGGAGCGCCTCACTGAATTTCTCTGCAGGGCTGTCATATTCAAGCATAGTTTCTGTATTCATTCGCTATCTCCTTACGGTAAAAGTCTGTTCAGTATATGCGATCTCAGGGATATGTATTACCGGACAGACTGTGGGTGTTCATCTGAGCTGACCGCGCTCCGGCGGCAGCTTATAGCAATTCATACTAATTATATCACAGCCGCAGCTTTTTTGCAAGACCCGAACGGTCAGCGTGCACATTAACAGCCTGCATTGACATTCCGCCCCGGTCATGCTATAATGTCATAAAATGAACCTATATCCGGAGGTAAATATGTCCGTTGAATATCGAAAACTGAGCGAAAAAGACCTTGATATTTTCATAGAGATGAGGATATCCCAGCTGCGTGAAGAATGAGCTGAGGAGAATATCGACCTCAGGCCTGCACTGAAAGAGTATTACACCCGGCACATAGCTGACGGCACCTTTGTTTCGTGGCTTGCTGTAGACAATGAGAAGATCATTGGAACAAGCGGTATGTCAATAGTTGAAAAGCCGCCGTATTTCGGCTGTCCGAGCGGCAGAATAGGACTGCTTTCGAGTATGTTCACGGATAAAGCCTACCGCAGACAGGGCATCGCAAGGGAATTGCTGTCAAGAGTCGTAAATGAAGCAAAAATACGCGGATGCGGCACTGTCCAGATAACCGCTTCAGATATGGGAGTTCTGCTGTACACGAATTTCGGCTTCACAAAAAACAATAATTTCATGCAGTACAAGCTGTGATAATGATACTATGCCCCGAAGCACCTAAAAGCACTTCGGGGCATAAATGTTTTTATTGATATCGGTCGGAGACATTACCTGTTTTTGGACCATGCCGCTCATTTTCAAAGAAGCTGCTCAACAGTTTTTCTGATCTCAGCCATATCCTCGGTCGGCTCAAATCTCGCGGCAACATTTCCTTCCCTGTCGATGAAGAGCACCTTCCCGGCATATTCCCCGAGACTAACCTCACCGCCTTGTCTGTCCCTGACCTTGAGATCGTAGATAGAAGCCATAATGATAACTCCTGTTATTTTTTCCTGCGTCATCATCTTCAGAGTATCAGCTCGCTGTATCAGATTCAAAGTCAGTTTTTCAGGACAAATCCCGCTATCCTGTGAAGTATTTCCGGATCCTCGTCATAGACCGCATGGGACTGCCCTCTGCATATCACAAGCTCGCCGCCGGTCTGCTCTGCTATCTCTGCGGAAAGCTCTATGCCGAATATCCTGTCCATGTCCGCTGCAATGACGAGCACCGGACATTTTATCATGCCGAGCTGCTCCCTTATGTCGAAGCTGCCGGTATTTTTAATGCTCCGGGCAAAACGGCCGAGCTCTTCATCCGTTAAGGACTGACCGAACGCTGCAAAAACATCACGGTACTTCTCACAGTAAGTCCCGGAGTAGACATTCTTCGCAAAAGCCTTCATCAGTCCGGTGATATCCCTGTTTTCCGCACATTCTGCCCATTCGCCCAGCACATTTGCGGCACCTTCCGGAACATACGGCGCAGTCGAGCAGAGTATCAGCTTTTCCACAAGCTCAGGTCGGAGGACAGCTATTGTCTGCGCGGTCATACCTCCCTGCGAAACGCCGTAGACAACTGCTCCGTTCAGCCCGAGAGCATCCATAGCCTCCGCTGTATCATCAGCCATGTCATAAACGCTGTAACCCTCCGGCATATCCTCCCGGCGGTCGAAAACATATATATTAAAATCGCCGGCAAGAGAGCTGTACTGTGCTGCGATAAGCTCAGCCGAAAGCATGACGCTTTTCAGAGCAGCGCCGGGTATAATAACAAAGGGCTGTCCGTTTTCGTTCCCGAAGCGGAAATACCGCATGGTTATATTTTCGGTTTTTATTGTTTCGATATTCATAGCAGTTTCTCCATGTAAACAAATTCAAGCTCGTCATTGACCGGTCTTCGGGCAAATATCCTGTATCCGAGCTTCTGGTAGAGACGGATATTGTCAACGCTCCTTGTGCTTGTGAAGAGCTCACCGCGCTTCTGAGGAAAACGCTCCTCTATCACAGACAGCAGCTGTGTTCCGAGCCCTTGTCTCCGGAAGTCCGGATGCACCATGAGCTTGCCGATATATACTGTTCCCTCACGTTCAGCTGCGCGTACAGAGCCTATTATTCTGCCGTTTACATCAGTCATTTTCAGTATTATGCCGCTTGCGAATTCCTCAGCGACCTCTTCAAGCGTCTGCTTCAGCGGCGGTATATCCCTGCTCCCGAACAGTTCAGCCTCGCTCTGATAGGCGAGGTACTGGAGCTGTAATATTTCAGGAAGGTCAAAGCGTTCAGCCATTTTTACCGTGAACATAATTCTCTCCTTACCGATATAAGGTCAAATATATCGAGCCTGCCGTCACTGCAAAGGTCGGCGGCTTTCCAGTTTTTCAGCTCAGTACCCGGCTTTCCGGCAAGCCATTTCTGAAGCAGTATAACGTCCGCGACAGTCAGCAGACCGTCCGCATCAACGTCGCCCTTTACGAAGTTTTCCTCATATGCAAAAAAGTCCGCTCCGAGTTCATTCTTTTCTGAATTCAGCGCGGTAAGAGCCGATGTATTCCTGCCGTCATAGAAGTACAGGTCATATCCGCCGTTCGCCGTGCTGCTGAATATAATCTTTCCGCCGCCTGCCGGACAGGCATCCGAGCAGTCATATCCTTCGGAGTCAAACGGCATAGCTACGGTTTTTTCGCCGTCAAAGCACATTATCTGATCGCACCTGTTGTCCGCGGAATACCACTTCGTGAAATACAGCATATCACCGCTGACTACCGGATAATAGGCATTGACACCTTCCTCGCTGAATATCTTCTCCGATACGCCCAAACTTGTGTCAAGACGGCATATCGAACCGATCCCGTCCTGATAAGCCGCATAGTAAATGTACTTCCCATCGGCAGAAAAGCAGGGCATGGCTTCCTCTGCCGCATCATCAGTAAGCATCGTGATATCCTTCGTCTTCACATCGAGAAGAGCAAGGTCATAGACAAAGCCATCTGATCTGCTGTCCCAGTGCCCTCTCTTGAAGACTATGCTGCTGCCGTCCGGGGCGAACTTTGGGTCCTCATTGCGGAAGCCGCTGTTCTCCGTGAGATCAGTGATATTCCCATTCTCGCTGAGATAGATGTCCCATTCGTCAGCTGCCGGATCGATAGCCATAAACGTGAATATATCGTGAGAACTGCCGAAGCTGCCGTTCATAGCATGGATGAAATCTCCGTTTATCTCGGTGATACTGCCGTCGGGAGTCCGCAGATACAGCCTGCTGTCGAGATCTGCATATCTGCCGTAGCTGTGCCACAGGAGCCAGCCCTTTGGGATCTCCGCCTTTTCGCTCCAGCCGTTTCCGGGATAGGATTCGTGCTGCGGAGTGTCGCCCTCCTCGTGGAAAGGCGTTATCCTGACGTAATCCACCTCAAATACGGTCTGCTCAAAATCAGGAGTTCCGGCCCAGCCCTTCGGGAACCACAGTCCCAACCAGAAGCGGCTCTCGTTCGTAGGAATAAATTCCGTCGAAGTGTAGGTCAGTTCGCCGTCAAAGTAGTAGTCAACACGCGGCTGTTCGGTATCGCTGCCTGTGTGCCAGTCGAAGCGGTAGGTGTGGAACTCTCCGTCCGCCTGCCCGCCGCAGTCTACCGACATGGTCTTGTAGTCCTCCTCGGTCACCCATGTGGTGCAAAGGGCGTGGTTCAGTGAAAAACCGCCGCTTGCATCCCTTCCGGGAAACTCGATGTCTATCTCATGGTTGACTATTTTCAGGTCTCCGCCGGAATAGTCCTCCTCATACTCAAAGGTCCACATAGCCGAACAGCAGCCAAGCTCCGGAGCTATCCTCGCACGTATCTCATAGCTTCCGGATGCAAAATAGTCCCTTGTCGCAATAGCTCCGCCGCAGCGTTTTCCGTCTGCCCTGCGGCTCTTGTCGCGGTTTATGCCACGGAGCTCTCCCTCATAGTTGTTTCCGTATCCGGTGAGGACAAGATTTCCGCCGCTGAGGGACACATTATCGGCAATAACTCCGCCGTTATAGTCAACTGTCACACCATTCTCAGTTACCGTGCCGCCCCAGTTCTTCTCGGCGATGAGCCACTTGTCCGTATCAAGGCTTTCTCCGCTGAAATCCTCATAGAAGACATCGGAGGCCTTATCCTCAGCTGCCGCCGGGAAAGGCGCCGCCAAAGTCAGTGATGCCGTCAGTATCAGCGATACAAGACGATTTGCCGCATATGATATCCTCATACAGCACCGTCCCTTTTCCCGTTACGGATAAAGTCTATCAGCTCCTCGAGGTCGTCGAACTCGTCGTAATCGCCCATTATCCCCTCACGGTGGTAGACTATACCGGCTTTTTCGTTGCGCTCAAGGCAGTCCAAAAGCTCATCAATGCCGTATCTTCGGGCAAATTCCGCAAATGCGCGGGCTTTTATCTTCTCCTTGTAGAGCCCTTTCCGGCAGTCCGCAGGTCTGCACTCATAACATCCGGGCAGTCCCTTGCCGATGACACATTTCCTGTTTTCGCACCATTCAGCGTCCTTACACCATGAAAGCTCCATAAAGCCATCGCGCCTGCAACCCTTACATTCAGCGTTTTCGCTGCAAAGACAGCAGGCAAGTCCGCAGCGGGCTATCCCAAGTTCTCGTTTCATATCCGCGCCCCCTTATCAGGTATTTTTCTCATTATACAACATTACTCCCCAATAATCAATAGAAGGAGTATAAAATCTATATGTTAATAATGTGTAAAATTTTTGATTTCTGTTGACTTTTATTTGTCTGCATGATACAATTACCGTAGGATATTATTGAAAGAAAGGCATCTATTATCATGGATAAATCAACTATTATTGACGAACTAAGACATAAAACTGAGATCCTGCCTAATGAATTTGACGGAACCTACCGCTCTGTCCGCAGAGCTGTTGAATGTTATTCAAACCTGCGAAGGACCTCGATGCTCGACTTCAACGACCTTGAACTGATATATTACCTCTCACTCGGTATCTGGAAGGACGAAAAAACCGAGCGGAACCGCCGCATACAGAAGACCCACCTTCTCCATAACGACAAGCTCCAGCTTGAGATAAGCCTTGAAAAGATATGGAGCAGAAGCTCGAAGAAGCTTTTCACACATATCATCGAAAAGCCTGAAATGGAGTTCCTGACTGCGCCGTTTTCCTTCAAGGATCCCCCCATTGCCAAGGACAATGAAAGTGTGCAGTTCTTCTTCAAGATGTGCGTGAACCTCGCGGAGCTCGATAACGACGACGCTCTCTTCGACACCGCCCAGAAGATGCTCAACTCTAAGATGAACGGCTCCGGACTGCCTGTCTATGCCGTTTCGAGGATACTCCATGCGCTGAAGCCCTTCACATTCCCTATCATCGACGAACGGTCGGAAGCGCCCCTCATTTTCCGTACACTCGGCATCGAGCTGAAAAAGGCCGATGATCTGTCGCAGTATATCCCCAATTGCCGTAAGATACGGGATTTTCGCAATACCAATTTCAAATTCCAGAATATGCGCGTTTTCGACGTCATGTCATGGGATATGCTCGCCGCCGAGAGGGAGCCTGCATCTTCGCCCGTCCAGGTAACGGTCCGCAAGCTCGACTATACCGGTGCGCCCCTCAATCAGATACTCTACGGACCTCCCGGAACCGGCAAGACCTATAACGTGGTCAAGTATGCTGTTGAGCTCATCGAGCGCAAGAAGATCGCTGCCGGAGAGCCTTATTCCGCAATAAAGGCAAGATACGACCAGTATGCTGCTTCCGGTCAGATAAAGTTCACGACCTTCCACCAGTCATTCAGCTATGAGGAATTCGTAGAAGGCATCCGTCCCGTTCTCGTTGACAAATACGGAAACGATACATCTACCGCACATTCGGATACGACCGTCATCTACCGTCCTTACAGCGGCGTTTTCAAGTCGCTGTGCGAGAAGGCATCAAAGAGCCCGCATATGCACTTTGTTGCTATAATAGACGAGATAAACCGCGGAAATATCTCCAAGATATTCGGTGAGCTCATAACGCTCATCGAGGAATCCAAGCGCGGCACTTCGATAGTTCTCCCCTATTCTCAGACCGAATTCTCCGTTCCGCCGAACCTGTATATCCTCGGAACGATGAATACTGCCGACCGCTCTATCGCAATGCTCGACACCGCTCTGAGAAGAAGGTTCGATTTCACCGAAATGATGCCTGAACCGCATCTGCTCGGTAGCTGCGAGGATGTTGACCTCCGCGAGATGCTTACAGCTCTGAATGAACGCATAGAGTATTACTACGACCGCGAACACGCTATCGGTCACGCATATTTCATGAACAGCAAGGGCTGCATCAGAACCATTGAAGAGCTGAGGTCGGTCTTCTCCACGAAGATAATCCCGCTTTTACAGGAGTATTTCTTCGATGACTATGAGCGGATAAAGCTCGTCCTTAACGATGACAATTCCTTCATCGAGTGCACAACTCCAAAATATATCAAGCATTTCGATTCGGGACAGAAGCTCTACCGTCTCGGTGACCCGAGAAAATGGAACAAGGAGCACTTCATAAGGATTTACCGCGATATTTAAAGGACTTAGAATCAAGAGCTAAGAGAGCAGAGGCAGAAGAAGCGAGTAGTTGAGGTGTCCGTCTTTCGGCGGACGGATTTAATAGTATTATCGCCGACAGACGATACCTTAACCAGGAACTACACACTAAAACCTTGTAACTATATGTACTAACGGCTGCGGACCTGCTGCTCTCATGAATGGAGAAAAATATGTACACCAGACACATCTGCGTATCAGCCAAGGGAAAAATAGCTGATATGTCCCCGGAAAATGCTGAGCTCTCCGCAATGCTCGGCGAATTCGCCGAGGTATGCACCGCAGAAGGCAGAGAAGCAGTCGCTCTCCGCGGGGAAAACGGCGCCAGATACTTCTCAGCCGGAATTTACTGCGGATTTGCCTGTCTCACCGACGGCACTCTCATTGAGATACTTCCGCCTGTCGGGAACACCGAAGAATATGCAAGGAATGTGCTCTGCGCCGAGTTCAGCCGACGCTGCGGTTTTTCATTCAGTCCCTCGGACAACTACTCCAATGCTAATTTCTTCGAGTATTTCACTTCCGTTTTCGCAGGCGAGACCATGAAAATAATCAAAAGCGGCGTACTCTCGGCTTACACCAGCTGTGAAGAGAATATGACCTCTGTGCAGGGAACTATCCTCTTCGCCGAGAATATCCGCCGAAATCTCGTCCACAGAGAGCGTCTTTACGTCCGGCATGATGTTTTCACTCCCGACCGCGCAGAAAACCGGATAATCAAGGCTGCCGCCGCAAAGCTCAACAAGCTCACGGCAAATTCCCACAGCTCACATTTGCTGAAGGAAGCTTTGTCCTACCTCGATGAAGTTGCCGTTCCGCGAAGCATCACCGCGGAATTCAACAGGTGCATAAACACACGCAACACCAGAAAATACAGTACTATCCTGAGTATCTGCCGGATGCTCTTCGACAAGAACGAAGGCACTTCCTTCTCCGGGAAGTACGTCTCCTGCGCTCAGTTCTACCGGATGAACACAACGATAAACTGATATCATGCAACGACCTCAATGCCGTCGGCTGGTACACGCACTTCGTTTCAGCTTACAGGTCAAAGAGTGTACATCTCCCGGATATTGACAGCGCGAATTGAAGACAGACCAGTCCGAGGATATCAAAAAGGTCGAGAACAAAGACTGATATAAAAGTAAGTAACCGCTCAGGATGATAGCCTGAGCGGTTTTCAGTCAAACTTTCATGCGCTTTATTCCATATTCTTAAGTGCAAGAACTTTGGGTACTCTGCGGATGCGGATGAGATCGAGCACGGTTATGATCAGATAGGCTGCAAACACGAGCAGGAACTCCTTGACAAAGCCTGAAACAGGTATTTTGAATGCGAACCAGCCGCTCATCTCCATCATCATCATTTTCCAGAAGAACGACATTAGCTTATATCCCAAGCAAATCGCAATGAACTCCGAGAAGAACACTACTACCGCTGTTGGGAAGAGGTAGAGCGAAGCTATCTCCCCATTGTCATAGCCAAGTATCTTCGCCATTGAGATAGAGCGCTCGTTCTTCTCAATGATTATCTTTGTGAGCAGATATAGGATTATCGCCGCAACAATAAAGCAAACATACTGGAAATATGTCATATACGAGCCCATTGAGTGATCGAGCTGATCGGCTACCTTTATCATGTCCTGCGAGGTTATCTCCTTTGCGATATACTCCTCGGGGATATCGGTTATCATGTTGTCGGACATATATCCGCTGAAGCTTCCGGCTTCACGCCCAAACAGCTCATTGAACCGTTCATTGTCCATGAAAACGGCTATACCAGCGGAGTAATCGTAGATATCACAAACTTTCAGCTTATACTCCTTTTTCTCGAATTTCTCGGAAAGGGTTATAGTACCGCCTTTTTTTACGTTGTACTTGTCTGCATAAGCCTGTGAGATATAAACGGAATTTTCCTCTGTTTCACCGAGCTTAACATAGCTGCTTCCTTTTTCGATACCATAGACAGAGACCTCTTCGTCATATACCTTCGATCTTCTTTCGAGCAATTCTATGGAGAAACGCTCTGCGCCTTCCGTTTCAGTACCGATGATATCTCCGTTTTCGTCAACGCTCCTGCTGAGGACGATCTGATCCTCCGCGAACATCATATCGCCCATGGAATCCTGATAATATGAAAGTGTTTCCGGCATTCCGACAGCGAACGAGATAAGCAGCATAACAAATGTTATGCCTACGAAAAGCATAATATAGTTTGGGATATTCTGGAGAAAGATACGCATTCTGAAACGGCTGAAGAACTTCCATTTTGGGAGCTTTATCGCCTTTTTTCTCTTGCTGCGTTTAAGGTCATGCCTGAGAAATCTAAGCGGTGAGAGCTTCAGCGATCTTGTGATAACGATAATATTTATCAGAAGCATGAGAATGAGCGGGACCAAGGTCGTACGTATGAAGGCTTCGGGAGTCCACAGTGTCTCATAGTCCGGGAGGCTGTAGCTGTTATAGTACATCGCCGCAACCACATCTCTGAACACTGTATATCCAAGTATATTGCCTATAACAGAAGCTATGAGCACTATCACAAGCGGTGCGCTCATATAGTATTTCAGAAGTTCTCCGCGTGTATATCCGGAAGCCCTGAGAGTGCCTATAACCGAGGATTCCTGTTCAAGCGTCGTGCTGATAGTAACAGCAAAAATGAATGCAAGGACGGCAGTAAGGATATAGAGCAGAACGCTTCCGATTATCTTGTCCTTGCCTATATCGTCCCTGGCAAAGTTCATTGCCTGATTTGCATAAGCCGGAACATAGTCCTTTATCTCTGCTCCCGAAACAGCGGTATTCTCTGCAAGCGAGAGCAGGAATTCGTCTGAAAGCTCCTTTTCCTCATATTCATCAGCAGGCTTTTCATTGTAAGTGAAAGCATAGTTTGCTCTGGTGTTTGCGCGGATACGTTCAAAGCCTTCGTCAGTCGTCATAGCAACATTGAATGTCAGTGCATCGAACATTGTATCGGTATTGCTCTCATAAAGCGTGGTATAGTCCACGAACGATGCAAGTCCTACGACTTTGAATTCGGCATTGCCGGCTCTGACACTGTCCCCGACCTTTATGCCGGCGTTGTCTGCGTGCATACGGTCTATCATTATCTCATCCGCATTTTCCGGAGCGCGTCCCTTGAGGATATCGTAAAGGTCGATATCACGGCGTTCACCGTATACGCGGATCGTTCCTGTGTAATCCTCGTCGTCGGGCAATATCTCGTCGGTATCCTTATAGAAATGCTCATAGACCGTTACAGGAACATTTCCGTTCTCAATAGCTGCTATCGTTTCCGCATCAGCCTTATCCGAAAGCCGGAAATGACCGTCCTCACGCTTCATCGTCTTGACGCTTTCGTCGATAGAATGAAGCATACTGTTGTTTGCAACGTACATTCCCGATACGAAGCCGATTGTTACGATGAGCATAAGGCATATCATCAGATACCGCTTCCAATCGCGGAGCATATCCTTCCATACACGTTTCAGAAGCGGATTTTTCGGCCGCTTTCCGAATGTGATCTTATTTTCATTCATACCGGAGCCTCCTTACCACTCTATATCAGCGGCTGCGAGCTTTTCCGTATTTACGATATCACGCCTTATCTTACCGTCGCGGAGCTTTATGATATGGTCTGCCATCTGCTTTATCGCCTCGTTGTGAGTTACCATGATAATGGTATTGCCGTACTTTTGGTTGACCTCCTCTATAAGCTGCAATATCTCCTTTGAGGTGTTGTAGTCAAGAGCGCCGGTGGGCTCG
>Ga0310786_10005104_pt1 | contig 17955 bp, 10 predicted proteins | sample AusTroGonzalo_MG_FD_203881 | JGI IMG/M metagenome (GOLD analysis project Ga0310786, IMG submission 203881) | Bovine rumen microbial communities from tropical cattle in Woodstock, Queensland, Australia - Gonzalo_03 (v2) (version 2) | ecosystem: Host-associated > Mammals > Digestive system >... | reverse complement strand
TTCCCCCGCCCCCCCATCTTCCTTGCTTTCTTTTCCCCTGCGCTGACGCGCAAGAGGCTGAAAGCCATACCCTTAGGCACAACCAGAAAATCTCACTTGAAATTTACAGTTGCTGTCCCCGTATGTTGTAAAGGACTTGTGCTTCTGCATGCACATGTTGATTAGGACGTGCCTGAAAGAGTCCTGAGGCCTAAGGGCGGTAATGCGCGGCTCCCTTACGATGTTGACGAAAATCTCCTCCACGATGTCTTCGGCGGTGTGCCAGTCGTCGCCGAACTTCTTCATGTCAAACTCGATAAGCGCTTTCCTGTAGCCGTCAAGAAAATGAACCCACTCCGCCTCCGTTCGGTTCACGTTCTGCCTAAACAGCAACGACCTCTGCGAAGTCTGCTTCATGGCGTCCTTATCACTCCTCGCTCTTCACTGCCGCTTTCACAAGCCGAAATTCAAGATTCACCTTTGCTCGTTTTGCAGTCGCCATCCTTCATCCCCTTTCAAAATCAAATTGACCGTATCACATCGACCGTATCACAAGGGTCCGACCCTCGCGCCGCACGAACATCGTAAGTTGCGACTCCTGGCCATCCGCAGAATGGCATCATGGCAGTCAATGCAATAAATGGCAAAGTGCATGTTGCAGTCCTCACTTTCGCGCTCCTCTCATTTTGCTACGCCGGACGATTTCGACATCCTGACTGCGACAAGTATCTCAGTCTGCCTCGTAGTCGCGTCATGTGGATTCGGGCCATGTCGGTTCTCAACATCGAGCTATTTGACCAACTCGTCAAGAATGCCGTCGAGCAAGGCGGTGCCTTCCGGCGTGTCGGAGAGAAGATCAAGTCCGGCGATATGTACGTGGCGCATGCCGGCCACGGTGCGGCTGTCTGCAAGATACATTCCCGCATCGTCCGCACCCTCTCCGGCGGCAATTATCTCGTCTGGAGCAAGGCCCTCTATCGGCAACTTCGCCGGAGTCTTGACGATGCGGAACAAAAGCGGCGTAAGCGTCGGCTCGTACGGGAGGTTCTTCAGGAATGCATGGGGCTTGAACGCCGCGCCTACCTGATCCTTGGTGAACCACCAGCCAAGCTTGTTGTTGGATGCACCCTCCTGATTTGAGAGGGAAATGACGTGCGCCTTCATCCGTGTCACCGCCATTTCCTCCGGCGTCCCGGCCTCTACAATTGCGACCTTGACGCCAATGTCACCAAGACTACCAAGCCCCTCGTATCGCTTTGACAGCGCACCGCGCAGCGATTCGGCAACGGCAACGCCCTCGAAGCGCCTTGCATGACGACGAGGAAACACCCAAAAGTCGCACGAGTTTTCTACATGAAATGGCTTGCCGTCAACATTTCCATAGACGCCGAATGTCAGCGCGTGCCGCCCTGCCGCCACGACATCCGGCACGGCAACGTCCGCCTTGAAGAGCTTGCGTATTCCGCCAAGAGCAATTGTTCCAAGATCCTGCCGCCATGTCGTTTTGCCGAACCGCCATTCCAGAACGGCGTCTCGGATGTCTCCCTCTCCGTAGTTGTCGAGATGGAACGAAACCGGAATCTTCTCGCCCGAAACGTAAACGAACCTTTCGCGGTCGGCATAGCGGTAGCACTCGTCGTCCGGCCAGTCGAAAAGGCAGCGGTTCCACGAAAGCGCGGACGGAAGCGAATCCTCTTCCTTGCCTGTAAAGGCGAAGATTCCAACTGGCGAGTTGAACTTGGCGAAGTCCTCAAGCGATCGCCCGCCCTTCTTCGGACGCCAGAATGCATCGAGAACGCCGTTTGCCGTGCAAGTCACGCCGTCCTGCGGTGCGCCGATGTAGTCCGCAAGAAGCCACAGGCAATAACCGTCGCAGAAAGGATCGAGCCGCGCCTGCTCGATTCCGTACTTCTGCCAAAACGCCTGAAGGGAGTGCTGCGCATTCTGAAGTAGGTCAATCCACTCTGCGCCAAGCCCTCGGGCTTCCAGCCACCTCGCGCGTCCTGCCATTGTGGCTGCTGGGGCATAAACGCCTGTAAAATCCTTCTCAATTCGAGGGTCGCTCTTGACCGTCAGGTTCAGGTATTCGTGCGCGACGAACGGCATTCCAGGCTCGTATGCGCCTCGTTCCCAGATGGCGAGCGGACCCGACTTGTGGTCGCTTGTGCCGTATGTATTGTCGCGTCCGCCGTCCTGGTTGATTACAAGCCTGTCCTTGTCGATGCTCTTGATGAAGCGGTATAGTTTGCGGTCGGCGTTCTCGCCAAGCCAGCCCTCGTTTCCACCTGAGTACACGACGAAGCTCGGATGCCGACGCAACTGCAAGTACATCTCGTATGCATCGCGGCAGGGGTCGAAGGGGAAGAATCCCTGACATTCATCGTGGAGATAGGACATTTCCGCCTGGACCAGTATTCCAGCCTCGTCCGCCGCCTGAAAGTATTCGTCAATCTCTGTGTGCGTGTGGAGTCGCACGAAGTTGAAGCCAGCCTTGCGGGCAGACGCAAGATGTCCACAGTGAAAGTTGCGGTCTGCCGGAGTAATCCCCGCCAGCGGATACATGGCATCGTCACCGAAGCCACGCACGTAGAACTGTCTGCCGTTCATGTAGAACTTGTTGCTCTTCGCCTCGATTGAGCGGATGCCGAATCGTTCACGCCACGTCTGGAGAACCGCGCCATCCGCAGAGACTAAATCGACCCGCGCCGTGTAGAGGTTCGGATACTCAGGCGACCAAGGCTTTATTTCTTCAGGAACCTGCACCACGACCTTGGCGGCGTTCGTGTCTCCGCCAAGCGTCACCTTGACGTCAGGTTTCATCGTAGTGCCGTTGCCGCGAACGTACACGTCGTCTATCCAGACGTCCTTGGGCGTCGCCTCAAGCTCGATGTCGCGCCATATCCCGCCCCAGCGGGCGGCAATGTCCAGCAGCGAGTTCCGCGTCGGGAAATGGTTAGATGCTTCCACAACGACCTTCGCGTATTCGCCAGGACGCACTACATCGGTGATGTCGTACTTCCACGTTCCGATGTAGTCATCAAGTCTCGCCACCGGCACGTCGTTCACCCAAAACCGTCCACGCCCTCTCACGCCGCCCGTCTTCAGCCAAATGCGCTTTCCAGCCCATTCGCTCGGAATCTTGACACGGCGACGATACCAACCGCTACCGTTCGCGACGCGACGCAGAGGCGTGTCGTTAATTGTCGGATGGTCAAAAGATATCTTCGTGTCTGACGCCTCGCCGACGCCCTGCGCCTCCCAACACCCAGGAACGAACATCTTGCGCTCGTCAGGCCAGCGGTCGAGCTTGTTGAACGAATGAATCCGCGCCGCGAAGTCGTACTTGCGGAAGGAGAAATCCCACTCGCCGCGAAGCGACACGACCGTGCCAGGCTCGTATGATATCGGCGGGTTAACCACAGCAAGACGCCTCTGCCTCCCCGCCCAATCATCATCCGGCCAATGGTAAGGCGGTTTCGATGGAACCGCCGCATCGGGAAAGTAAACGTCCTTACGTGCTGCCACAATGAAACTCACCTTGCTCTTCTCTGCATCCAGAAGATACCGTGTACCGTCCTTCGCCGTGTCACTCACATCGACAAGCAAAAAGCCGTCGGCAACTTTCCAGTCGGCGACTACTTTCGACTCGTCGCCGCGCAGAAGATGGAAGTCGAACTTGACGTTCTCCGCGCCCGTCCCCTCCGCAAGCGGAATCCCGAACCGCGCGAAGTCCAGCCTGTCAACGATGGCGTCCCGCGCCGTCATCTGCGGACGCTCCATCGAAATCCAGCCGCGCACTCCCTCGCCGAGGCTGCGCTCGACGCGCTCCGCGCCCAATGCCATGCCAGCTGCGACAAACGCGGCACACATTATTACCGTCAGTTTATATTGCACTTCTTTCATGGTCTTTAATTCACCTTGTCAAGACATATCCAAAGAACTTACATTCGTGCATGGAGCCGTTGGATAGGCACAGCCAAATTTTATCTCCTTCTATGTCCGGCGGAATCTCGACGATGCGCGGCGTTGTGTGCTTCGTCCAGTCAATTGGCGTCTCGCGCCAAGTCGCGCCGTCAGAAGAAACGCCAGCATGTCCGGCTATCTGACCGCACAGCATGCGGACCGACGCAACACGCCGTCCGCCTACTGAACGCGGCACAGTCCACACAAGACAACCATGCTTTCCGCTCTTGTTCGGACGGCAGATGTAATAGTCCGAGATTCGGTTCTCTATGCGCTCGCTTCCCGCGATGTCAAACGGATCGCGTCCGACCAGAGCGGTAGCGAGAGCGCCTGACGGCAACGACTCCTCCAAAAGATGAAACCTGTCAGAGTCTCTTGTCGTCAAATCCGGCGCATATCCTATAGGCTCGCCATTCGGCGTCAGCCAACGGAGCGCGGAGCCGCAAATGCGCCCTTCGCGGCAGAAGAACACGCGATAACCTCCGTTTCCTATCGTGAATCCGCGTCCGACCGGAGTCATGGTCTCAACGGAGCGCACGACGCGGCGGCCTATTTTTATGAGCGCGGTTCTATTTGTGTGGTTGTGTCCGCAGATGTTCCAGACATCTTCGCCTCGGAACATGTCGAGTATCGGCGCAAGCTGAGCACGGGCGCAATGCGAATCATCGTCTTTCAGCGGCTCGTGCGTAAGCAGGACAAGTGTCCTTGCAGCTGTCTTTTCCACTATACCGCGAAGCCAAGCGAGCTGCTCGGCCCCATATATGATTCCTGCATGGTTTGTGTTCTCCGGCTTCCATTTGTCGTAACCGTGAAGTCCCACAAAGCAGATGCCGCCTTTTTCGAACGACCAGTATAGCGGCTGGTCGTCGAACACCTTCCTGTACGGGACTGCGGCACAGTCGTTGTTGCCTATGAACTGACGCCACGGCACCGCAAGGCGGTCTGTGACGTATTTCTTGTAATGCGCCCATTTCTTCTCCGCCCATGGCCATGTGCGAGAGTCCATCGTGACATCGCTCGTGAGGTCTCCGGTGAGGAAAAGCATTGACGGCCTAACTGGCAGATGGTTCATGGCGTTGATTTCGTCTATGAAGCAATGTCCCATAAACTTGTCCTTCATCTGCAACGCTCCGCGATCCCAATCGGGGTTCTCCGTCATGTGGAGGTCGGAGGCGTGCAGGAAGTAGAAAGAATCCTTCGCGGACGAATCCCATCCACAGGCGGAGGCGGCTGCGCAAAAGTCATAGTCCGCACCGTGTTCCGCGCACCACGCCCTGAACGAAGCAGACGCCGCGCAGGCAGCGACAGATTTGATGAATGTCTTGCGGTTTATTGTCATTGCGCTCATCAATTTCTGCGACTCTTGTCCCAATAGTACGGAACATCAAGCTTGCCACCCTTGAACGAAACGGTATGAAAGACGGGCCATGTTGCGCGGTCGGAACCGTTCCGGACGCCAATCATGTAAAGCGGCGGCATCTGACCAAACCGCTCCGGCTCGCGCTGACCAGCCTCCACGTTGTCCTCGACAATCCACGCAACCGGCGAATACAGTCCGTCATAGACTCCGCCGCAATAGAACAGAATAAAGTCACCCTTGGCGTTTGCCCATACATTGCGCCTGATGACGGAGCGCGTTGCAGGGTCGCGAACGCGTCCGCTTTTTACAGCATCGTCAATCAGGCCAAGGTACGGATAGCGGCTCTTCCAAGGTTCGTCATGTACTGAAATCTCCGCAAGACGATCAAGCAGATTCCGATTCGTCTCCTTAGACTTTGCGATTTCAGGACTCTTCCACGCCTGCCATGTGGTGATTGGACGGGCGCAGTCGATAAACACGTTGTTCTCTACAGCGTTACCAATGGCTGACAAACTTACACCTTCCGTGACACGCACAAACCAGTTGGAGGAAATTGTGAAACCCGCTCCGCCGTCGTCTATCATCACGGCGCGGTTCGGCTGATTTCGCTCTCGCCCGCCGCTGGTGTATATGTCGTGCAGCCAGTTAGCCTCCACGCGGTTCCCGCACAGTGCCCAATCGCATCCAGCATAGACAGCTCCCATTTCACCAGACTCCTGACAGACAGAATGTATCTCGTTCCAAGACACCTCGCTCTCGCGACTTGGGTTGCGCAATAGAATGGCCACGTGCGGGCCTTCGTGTATAGTGTTGTGCCGCGCAGCGAGTCCACAACCTTGCATTTCGACTGCCGCGCAGTAGGTAAGCTCCGTCAGCGCGTAGTGGTGTATGTGGCAGTTCTCGACTACAACGTTTCCGTGAGTTAGAGTCTTCGGGTCTCCGCCGCTAATCAAGGCCCCGCCCGCGTTGCACCATTCAATGTCGCATCCTGCGATGCGGCAGTCTTGGCATTGCTCCATCGTGGCTCCCCGTCCGCCGGAGTTGCGCATCACGCAGGCTACCACGTCAACGTTGTCGCACCCACGCGCCACGAAGAGCGAGTCACGGCAGTTTTCGAAGACGAATCCGGAAAGCGTCATGTTTGAGACGCCGTTGAGAGATATTATGCTGCTGGCCATGGACAACTCGGCTGCGCCAGTGGCCGTTCCTTCCGGTGGCCATACATAGAGACGCCCAAGGGCGCGGTCGATGTAGTATTCGCCAGGCGCGTCAAGTTCGCAGAGGAGGTTGTATCCGAACCACGGCATCCCCTTGCGATAGCCGGAGAACGACCCGATCGTCGGCCTCTTGTGCCTGTCAGCGTCGGTGCCCGGCTTCATCTTCTGCCTTATCGTATGCGTTGCAGGGTCAACAATACCGATGGAGACGTGGCTCGCTACCCACCAATGGTAGAAAAAACCGTTCATGCAGGCGTCCGGTTCGACGGTCCAGCGCGACGGACGGTCACCTTCATACGTGAACTCGCTCGAATAGATGCGCTTCCCGTCTTCATCCTTGCTCGGCGGCGCGTCGGCGATCTTCGCATAGCCCTCGTTCGGCCACCTGGCAAGCGCAAGGTATCTGCCACCCCACGCAAGCTGCATGTACGGCCCGCCGAAGCCGCGAGTCTTGACCTCGCCATAGTCCGTGATTCCTGCCGCCTTCAGGTCTGCGACCATGACATGGCTTCGCGCCGAGACTTGAATGCGCGACCAATTGGGGTCGTCCTTCGTCAGCGACGACAGCTTAGGCACAGGAATCCCGCCAGTGATCCTCACCTTGCCCTTGTTCTCGGCCCGCCATACGACAGGATGGGCCTCCGTTCCCGAATCTGCCTTACTGAATTCAACCGCTTTGTTGACGCGGTATGTGCCGTCATGCACGACGACAACGACTTTGCCAGGCGGAAGCGAATCATCGGCTACAGCCTTGCGCACCGCCCCCTGCGCCTCGGCGAAAGTGCCGAACGGCCTAGCCTTGGATCCGTCGCCGGCAGTTGCGCCAGCCTTTAAGAAAATTTCCGTCACACCACCATGTGCATGACAAGGCGTCAAAAACGCAAGTGCAATAGCAGCCGTAGCAATGAACCTTACATTCATCTGCCTCCGTTTATAGTCCATAGAGCCGCTTCTCCTGCTCATTTCTCGATTCTTCTTTCATTCGCGCTGACAGGGAGAACAACGAACACCGACGTCGCCCTGCCCGAGCCGGAATACAGCGCAATGAAGTGACGTCCGCCAGATGCAACGGCATTGGCGTTTCCGGCATTGTAGATTCCCTCTTCTCTTCCCTCGAAGATGACCTCGGACTCCGGCCATGCGCAAGGGTTGCCGAACACGGCATCAACACTCGCAATGCGACGTCGCAGTTTCTTCTCTCCGCGCTGATAGTAGTAGTTGTACACAATCTTCGTCGTGGCATCGTAGATAAGGCTCGGTGTTGAATCTAGCACATCGCGTATGTTAGTCGCCTCGCGCTTCCACGTCGCGCCACCATCGGTTGATGTCAGCTGGAACTGGCAGCCCTTGCCGCATTTTTCGCTTCTTGCGATTGCCAGCAGTCTTCCACCGCCAAGATTTACCGCCGACGGCTCGGTGGGCAGTTCGGCAAGCGGCAGGTTCGATTCCACCGCCGTCTGCTTCCATGTCCTTCCGTTGTCCGCGCTGAACAGCGTACCCCACGACGAGCTGCACAGATTCGTCGAGTAGTCGGTCGCAAACCAAAGGCACATAAGGCCGTCTGCCACGGCGAACACGTCAGTAATCTGCATTGGCATAGGCGACAGCGACGGAGTTGAAATCTTCTCGAACCTGACGCCGTCCTTTGTGCGGTATAGATCATGGCCTTTCTCAACTCCCCACCTGCGAACCCATAGGAGCATCGCGCCGTCCGCGTCAAGACCCTTGCCAATCGTCACCTCTCCGACGGACGGATCATTGACCACGCACACCTCGTCAAGCCACGTAGTGCCGCCGTCATCGGACACGCGGGCGAACACGCCGCGCTTCCCTTCGGCGATAGTATGCCCCGTCCCCCTGCTGTACGCGCAGACAAGCCGATTCCCCACCATCTGTATCATCGGCCACGAGTTGTATCCCGGCACGTCCTGCACGACAAACACCTCTGCGCCGTTCGCGACTGCGACACAGACGGACGCGAAGACTACAATGAGTTTATCCAATGGCTTCATGGCTTCACTCGCTCCTTATTGCTCCTTCTTGGGGAACCCTTGCCAGTCAGCAGTTGATACATCAAGCGAGAACTTGACCGGCGGAGTGGCGCGTTCGTTGCTTGCGTAGAGGCCGGCTTTCTCAAATTGGCAATCCTTGATTATGTCGTATGCCGGAGAGCCGGGCTGAACGTTCCAGTCAAGATGCTCAAAGTTTGCAAACTGTGGCTTCTCGTCAAGAATCACGTTGTTCGTCCAGACTGTCGATGGCCCTACAACTTCCCATTTCCATCGACCCCAATCCCCGCTGACAAACGCAACATTGTTCGATATGGTGTTTCGCCATGCGTGATGCGCGATTGCTGGGTCGTCTTTTGCCAACTCCAGCGTTTTCATAATCCCTGGATAATGCGTTCTCCACAATGCTGAAGTGACCGTCACCATGTTTGTTTCAAGTTCCTTAAGCAATTTGCTGTCGCGGCCTTTCTTTGAATCGGCCCAATCGAACCGTGATGCAAGTATAAGAGGCGTTGCGCAGTTCATGAACGCGTTGCCGTACACATAATTGTCCTGCCCTCCGGCAATCACCACTCCGTAGTTTGCATAGTTGACAATGTTTCTGCGTACAATCACGTCCGAGCCGTAGTCGTCAATGTATATCCCATGCGTCCTCGCAAATGTCCGGCCTGGCTTGCCCGTATGGTGTACGACATTGTGCTCTATCATGCCGCCGCGTTTTAGCCACGAATACTGCCACGTGTATATTGCTCCCGCGTCGTCGTTGAAAAGGCAAGTGTCATGCACGACATTGTAGCCAATATAATGGTCATTGCCCCTTGCGTAGATTCCCGTGTGCATTGAATGGTGGACGAGGTTGTGCGTCGCCCAGCATCCCGTCCCGTGCAGCGCTATGCCCTGGCGGTAGTTGTACCTCACGCGACCATAGTGGTGAATGTGGCAGTTGTCAACGACGTGTCCCGACGGAGCAAGCGTCTTCATGTCTCCGCCTTCAACGTAAACTCCACCTTCGCCGAGATCGTACATGTCGCATCCGGCAATGCGGCAGTCGCTTCCGCCGTTGATGCGCACCGCCCACGAACCAGTATGCCTGAACGTCGAAGCCATCACACTGAGGCGTTGCGAGTTATTCGCTTCGAGCGCAGTCAATCTTGTCTTTTCGAAGACTATCCCGTCAATTGCGAAGTCGCTTACATGGTCAATACGCATCAACCCATCAGATAGAGCAACATCGGCTTCTGGAACGTCCTCCATCGGCCAGAGATACACGCGGCGGCGTTCAAGGTCTGCGACCCATTTGCCGGGTGCGTTCAGTGCGAAGAACGCATTGAAAACGTAGAACGGCATGTTTTTCTTTGGCCGCCACGCCATCTTCGGCTCCACCTTGATGCGCCCGCCGGTCACATCAACAGACACAACCGGCGTCGCGCAGTCCGCCCATTCATGGCTCCAAAGCCCAAACGCCCACGCAAACGGTTCCTTCGCCAGTTTCGCGAGGAGCGGCGCATCGCCGAATCCGACAAAGCCCGTAAGCTGCCCCACTGCGTTCGTCTCCCCTTCGCTTGACGTGCGGGCAAACTCACCTTCCGGGTAACGGGCATAGAAGAGTCTGTTAGTGCCGGAGAATAGAGAAATGGGAATCTCCGACTTGCATCCGTCCGCCAGATGGCTGCCGCCGGAAAACGACGGCATCGGACTTTTTCCCGGAACGTCGGCGACAAGCACTTTGTCCCGCGCCTCAGGCGGAAGTAGCGACCTCACCTTCGCATCGCCGAGCCGCTGCCATGAAAGATCTATCGCGCCGCTGAACACCGCCTTGCCGCGATTCGCCGCCCGCCACGTCACGTTCGAGCCGTCGCAGGAATCAAGTCGCACTGGTTCCGATATGCGGTACTCTCCATCGGCAAAGACGACTTCTGCGCGGACTCCCACCGCTGCCGGACTCTGCCGCATCCGCCGCAATGCGTCGCGTGCGCCTGACGGAGTGCGCACAGGATGCGATGCCGTTCCTTCGCAGGCGTCATCGCCACTTGGACTGACATGCACCCTAACGCACGGCTCTTCGCTCAAATCGCATCCAGCAGTAAAGAGACCGGCGACAAACACCAAATAAAACGATTTCACAATGGCTACTCCAGCGGCGAAGACGGAAGCGGACACTCATGCGAGCCAACGGAAATGAACATGGTATCATGCGGTGCTATGCGCCCACGCAGGGTTGTCCTTATCGGCATTGCCGGATATTCAGTATGCACCAAGACGTCGGATATCACGTTTGTTGTGCCACACATCCCGCCGAATCCAATGGCGGCATCCATGTAGGCGTCTGACTCATTGCGACCCAAAATCGCCATTCGCCCATTCGCCATGCGATATCCGAAAACGCGCAGTCCAGGAGTTTCTGCCGTGAACGGAAATGCAAGCCACGAAAGTACGCTCTGTGCGCGTTTGAAAACGGCATCCGGCGGCAGATTTTCGGGAATCGGGCGCTTCCAGTAGCATGAACGTTCCTTCGGCATCCCGGGAAACGGCGGCGTGTCCTTGGGAATCAGGACGTATTCGGAATCGTCAGAGCCGCGCGCTCCGCGTCCGACCTCGCAGACATATCCTGTCCTTGCCCGCAATGCGGCGAGTTCGTCGGCGGGGAAGAACTTGGGATTAAGAATCACTATCGGCATATCTTTGTCGGACAAGGCCTGCTCCACGGAGACAATTGCGTTCAATGGGGTGCCATGCCTTATAAGCTCGCCAAGCAACGTGTTTGAAGACGCATCGTGCGAGACGGTACAGGCGTCAAATTCGGCGTCAAACGCACGGTCGCTCCACACCACCCGCGCTCCAACCGGCCCCTTCGCCGGAGCGAAAGCAAGCTTCCACACTTTTCCGAACTTCGCCCATTCGTCTTTTGAGAGGCCGTCGCCAAGGCATGCCAGCACTCCGTCAAGCGCACGTTTCTCGCCATAGAACACGCTGCCTAGCGCAAGTGCCTCGGATGACATCAGCATCGGCGCGTGCCTGAACGTGCTCCACTGCTCTGCACCGTCGTCGATTGCATGCAAAAGCGCCAACGGCATTTCCGGCACACTGGCCTTTAAGCGCATCACCATGGCAGTGGCCCTGTCAACAGGCGTTGACTCCTGGTAGTTCCATCCAAGAGCAGACTGCGCAGCCGCCGAACATTCAACGACGAATCCGTCTATGCCGGTCTTCGCAAGAAGCCTGTAGTCAACTCCATACCGGTACAGGGCCTCGAACGGATCGCGCGTCCAGCACGTGTTTATCCACACCTTCATGCCTTTTGGCTTAAGCGCAGAGACAAACGTCTGCCAGTTTGCCGCATACTTTGCGGCTCTCTCGCGGGCAATGCGCGGCCTGTCTGCGTCGGCACATTCCGGCAAAAGAAAGCTTGGCGGGGCGTACCCGTCGGAACCGTGGAGTCCGCTGAAACCATAATCGGCAAGAAATGTAGCAAGCTTCCCGGCGACCTCCTCCGCTCTCGGCTGCTCGACAGGATACTGTTCGCCGGCGAAGAACGACGCAAACACCTCCACGTCTCGCCGCTTAAGCTCGGCGACAAGCCCCTTGAGCTGGAATGCCGTCCACTCCTGGCGTCGCCGCTGACGGTTGAACGGCCTTGCGCGATAGGCGGCAACGCTCGACGGGAACGTGATATCTGCCGGCAAGCCTGCCTCGTGGGAAAGGAACAACCCCTCGTTATGAAGCAAAAGCGACACCATCTGCGGCTTTGCGGGCATTCGGTCGAGATACTCGCCGACTCCAAAGTCGGGCTTGGTGTTGTCGAACCCGATAAGTTCTACCCAGACGAAAAACAACGATGCAATCAAAGTCGTCATCGCCAAGACCTTACTTGATTAGCATTATTATTCCAAGCGGACTAAGCCAGCACTGATAGCAGCCAGGATCGACTGCACCATCCCTGATGCGCGACTTGCCCGCAAGGTCGGTCGCTTCATCCATCCAGTCCGCGACCGCTCCTTTGCCAAGAATCGGCGACCTCAGCGAAAGCGACCATTTCGGATTTTGTGCAAATCTTGGATTCGCGCACTGCATCAACGCATTTGGCGCGTTCGTCTTCGCCGCAAACTTTGCGACGTCAATATTGCCGCGCAACGTGAAATACGGATCAAGTGTTCCATAGTAGGTGTTCGCAAACATCGTGGTTTCAAAAAGGTCGGATGGCGACGATCCCCTGTAAACATCCATATCCGTGGAATATCCTACTACATAGTTGCCGTTGAAAATGCAGTTTGCGAAAAGGATGCCGTTTGTGACTGTCGCGGATGATGTGGAAGCATACGTGTACATCTTGTTGGTCACGAATGTACAGTTCACGAACTCTGCGTCGAAGTCATGATACGGTGCATAGTAAAGGGTTCCGGAATTGTGTAAAGTGCAGCACTCGACAAGTGAGTTGGTGACACGCGTATATTCGCGGAAAATCTGCCTCACGACATTAGGCAAGTCATGTATGCGGCATCTGTCAACAATGCATTCCGCAATGTCTCCGTCGTTTATGTCGCAATCTTCAAGATACGACTTGGCCGCCGCATTGCCAAAATGAGGATCCCAATCGTATTGTGGATATAAGCGGATATTCCCGTCAAACGTACACTTTCGTGCCTTTACACCATAGACCCCGGCAGCACACGTCGCGCTGTTGCTCGTAAAGGTGGAATCAACGACCGTGCAACTCTCCCACGCAGGCTCTCCTGCCACAGAATTCAAGGCATATATCGCACCTCCTTTGCCATTGCCACCAGTTGCCTTGTTCCATGAGAATGTGCAATTCGTAACCGACATGGAACAGAGTTTCGATGACTCGCGCTTTATTCCAATGGCTCCGCCATACGAACTGTTCCGCACGACGTTAGACACAAACGTGCAGTCCTCGGCTGTCGACGCCACGCCATTGACATTGAGATACACGCTGGGACATCCCGTGGAGTTCTCCTCAAACGTGCATTTGTATAAGCTTTTGACACCATTGGCCACAACAGACACGCCGCCGCCACTTGCATAATTCTTTCTAAACACGCAATTGGTAAGCGCGTTCCCGGAGAAGAACTTTCCGTTATTGTGTGAATTAGTATTGCATTCAAAAACACAGTCAACCGCAAGGTTGCCACCTGATATCAGGTTCTCGCCGCTAGTGCTGTTCATGCGAATTTCACATCCAGAAAAATCAGCACCAAATGACACTCCGTAGAGGTTTTGCAATATATCGCAATCATACGCCTTGCCGCCGTACATCGTCGGCTTCCCAAGATTTCCGACGACAAGGCAGTCACGAAGAACGGCAGCGTTGGCGACCGATCCGTTAGAAGTCGCAGAGTTCTGACGGAACACGCAGTTTGTAAATGTCGGATTGAGAGAAGAGTTGTATGCGGAAACCGCACCGCCATAATCGGCTGTTCCTCCCGTAAACGTGATGTTCTTGAACGTAGCTCCTGTCATGAATTGCTTTACAAACACGATGCGCCCTAGGCCGTTGGCGTCTATTATGACCGGTTCGGAACCAGTCGCCCATGTCTTGCGCGACGAAGAGTCCTCGCCCTCGATCGTCACGTTCTTTGCGTTGATGACGAGCATGTTCTTTACCGTTCCAGACGCATCCATCCACTCGTCGGTGAACATGTACGGCTCTCCAATTGCCCGCAGGACTATTGTCGCGCCGTCCGTCGCGGTCGCGACCGCGTTTGTGAGTGCCGCGACGCTGTTTACGTACACCGGCTCGGCGGAAGCCGTCGCCGCTATCATCGCTACGACAGACAAATAAGCGAGTGTCTTTCTTGTTGCCATGGTACCATTCCTTTCTTGGATTGCCGCTATTATACCATAAACAACTTTAGAAAATGCGCAACTTGACTTTTGATTTAACGCACAAGGATGGAATTATGGTATAATGTACCCCGATGAGGAATCGTAGAATCCATCGCATCTGCGTCATCTGCGACAGATTCGGCACGGGCGGCAGAAACCGGCTCTCCGGATTTCTGCGCTACGCCGCCAAGAATCCTGAATGGTCGCTGAGCGTGCATGCGCTTGGAACACCCAACTCGGAGGAGAATCTCCGCGCACTTCTGGCCGCGCAGCAGCCGGACCATCTAGCAGTCCTCTCTTGCGACGAGCCAACCGCGAACATCATCTTCGACCGCCAGCGCACGGGTCAGGTTCACGGACAGACGATGGCAATCGATCTAAATCCCGCATTCGACGCCAAGGTGCGTCGTGCCCTCGATGTCCGCCTTGACAGCGCGGCGATTGCACGCGAGTCCATGAAACTCCTGACTAGGTGCGGCTATGCGAACTTCGCGTACGTCGGCTACCGTCCGGAGCTTTCGCTATCCGAAGAGCGCCGAGAGGCCGTGATGCGATTGGCCCAGGCGGACGGCTTCCCGTTCTTCGCGACAGACGACGCCGACGACATCGGACGTCTCGCCGACTGGCTGAAAGACCTGCCAAAGCCATGCGGCGTCGTGACATACTACGACATACGCTCCCGTGATGTCTTGGATGCCTGCAGACTGGCACACATCGACGTTCCTCAGCAGATAGGGATTATCGGTTCCGACGACGATCCCGGCATCTGCGAGGCGACAAGCCCGACGCTTACTAGCGTCCTTCCTGACTTCGAGAACGGCACATATCTGGCGGCGGCGGCGTTCGACAGGATCATCAGGGGGCGAAGACCGCGCAAGACGCCGAAAAAGATGTCCTACGGCGTGAAGTCTATCAGCGAACGGGAATCCAGCATCGACTTCTCCGGCGGCGGACTTCTCGTATCGACAGCCCGCAAGTACATACAGCAGCATGCGGCATCGCGAGCGGTAACCCTGCAGGAAGTCGCCGACCATTGCCGCGTCTCACGCCGCCTTCTGGAAGTTCGCTTCAGGCAGATCCTCAACCGCACCGTCCACGATGAAATAGAGGCGAGCCGATTGGATTCCGTCTGCACCATGCTTTGCGAGACAAAGTTGACTATCGGGGACATCGTCCGCAAGACCGGCTTCAGTTCCCTGTCCTACCTGTGCGCCCTCTTCCGCAGAAAGTTCGGCTGCACCATGCGCGACTACCGCGCTAAACACCGTCCATGATGCGGCCAAAGACGTCAGATGTTTAGGGCCCCGCGAAAGGCCAGTTTTCAAAGAGTTTGCATCCCTCGCCGCCATCGCCCTACGCAAGCACCTCCTGAAGATTTAACCCACCCTACGCCGCGCCAAGCTAGGAAATGAACGACGAGCGGCGTACATCCCCGCACGGATGTCCGCGCAAAGCTCATCGGCTATCTCGACATAGCCCTTGCCACCAGACTTGGATGTCTGCTCCATCTGTCACGGTAGTATAGCATACAATTACCATCCGCAACCGTCTGGTATACACCAGAATCTTTCGGACATTTTTCTAATCTATTGCAACTCGCTTCTGCTTGAATAGCCACCACGCAATCAGCGAAACAGGTCTGAAAGCGTCACCTCCCTGTGGATGATTCCCGAATGACAGGAGCGCCTCATGCCATATGTCGAGACAAGGACATTCTGAATCGACTTGCGCGACTTTGTGACTTGCTGAAAGAGGACCCCTCGGCGGCGAATCTTTGCCGCCTCTTCTGCCGTCAATTCATATTCGTCCTGCGCATACTTCATCTCGCAAAGGCTCACAGTATTGTCCTCACGATCAATCAGCATGTCTATCTGAGCTCCGTGTCCGTCAGAATCCATGCCTCTCCAAGAATACACGTTTGCGCCGATTCCAGAAATTCCAAGCGCATTCCTTATCTGCGGAATATGCCAGAAGCAGATGCGTTCAAAGGCCATTCCCCTCCACGCGTTCAACTTTGAGGATGTGTAATGATGCGTCCAGAACTGCGGGTCGTTCCCCTTCCAGGATTCGAGGAAATGAAAGTAGAAAAGGACATAGTTGTCCACCAGCTGGTATATCGCGCCGCGCCGTACCCTTGCCGGCTGGTTGTATTTCCGCAGAAATCCGCACTCCGCAAGTTCCGCAAGGCTTTCCGATATGTCCCCGTTCGATTCCTCGCCAAGGGCGGACAGCACTTCTTCTCTGGTCATTCCGGATTTCTTCCGGCCAAGCGCCTTGACGATTTCCACATGCCGTCGTTCCATCCGGAACAAAGAGGAAAACAACCTCTTGAACTCATCGCGCATCACAGACGTTTCGCCGAAGAAGAGTCTGTCAAAACCCTGCGCCACGCTTTCACCCTCGCGCAGAAGGCTCCAATAATATGCGACGCCGCCCATGGCCATGTAACATTCGGCAATCTGCCCTTCGTCAAATCCAAGATTCTTGAACGCGGCATAGTCCGCGCACTCCTTCAAAGTAAACGGGGCGATCGGCAGCTGCACCGTCACTCGGTTGTGGAGGCCTCCCCGCGAACGCAGCATCTTCTTCAAGATCCATGTCGTGGCAGAACCGCACACAACCAGCAAGATGTCCTTCCGAGAAGCGGCCCAACCATTCCAGAAAGACTCGAATGCGCGCAAGAAGCCCGCACACGGCGTGTCAAACCATGGAAGTTCGTCAAGGAACACAACCTTCTTCCTTTCAGTCGATGCCTCCAGCAAATCGGCGAGCCGTGAAAACGCAGATATCCACGATGTGAGCCGTGGGCAACGTACCAACCCATACCGTCTGAGCTCCTCCCTGAAAAGCTCCAACTGCTCACGCTTCGTGCCACTCTCTATCCCTGTGGCCCGGAAAGAAAATTGTCCGTTGAAGAATTCATTCACGAGGAACGTCTTGCCGACACGCCGCCGTCCATACAGCGCGACAAATTCAGACTGCTCAGAATTAAACGCACGAAGCAGTTCTTTCTGTTCTACTGTTCGCCCTATCATAAATCCTCCTTGGAATTTTCCCCGTATTATATCATATCTTTAGCGATGTGGGGGAAACTCTTGCAAGAATCGCGAGACTTTTCCCCATATCTCCGAATATTAGTGACTTATGGGGGAAAGTCCGACATCATCTGCCGCGACAGCGTTTAGATTGCAACTTTGGAATCACAGCCGCCGAATATCGACGTATGAACTCGGCGCATTAAGGAGTCCAAAGCACACCTCACCCCGCGAAACGCCCATCTTTCAAGGGTTTCCGCCCCTCAGCCGCCAATCACCCCTCCGCCGCGCATGACGGACAGTTGGGGCCAGACCCGACGAAACACCCATTTTGGGAAAACGGGTCAGCAACTGTTTTCCCAAAATGAGAATGAATTAGCCGCCCATTTTGCATCCGGTGTTACTGGCGCAAAAACTTTGAAAACTTGGGGAGTAGAGTAGAGCGGGACTCCCCCGTAGGGTACGCCCGCCCCCTCATCGAACCGTACGTGCAGTTTTCCCGCATACGGCTCTCCGTGTGGGACCCGTAACGTGTCACTTCCGCCTCCGTT
>Ga0310786_10005103_pt1 | contig 17957 bp, 24 predicted proteins | sample AusTroGonzalo_MG_FD_203881 | JGI IMG/M metagenome (GOLD analysis project Ga0310786, IMG submission 203881) | Bovine rumen microbial communities from tropical cattle in Woodstock, Queensland, Australia - Gonzalo_03 (v2) (version 2) | ecosystem: Host-associated > Mammals > Digestive system >... | reverse complement strand
CTTGATCACCAACTTGTATAGCATCTTCAGCAAGCAGCATCAGGTCTCAGTCTTCAAGAATGTCATGTCTATAGCAAGTCCACAGTCTATGAGGCCATTGACATCTAAGTTATGAGAATAGCAGTAGTCATAGAACTTGAGGACATCTTTGTAAGATCTTCTGTAGAATATGAACTCTATGTCTGTATTGAACTTGATCCAGTCATTAGTCAGTGATGAGTCTTCAGCAGGATCGCCTCCAAACACAGAGACAACAAGGTCTCTCATCTCTTTGTCATTGAGAGCAGACATAGGCTTCAAGACAACTTTAATGTCTTCAATCTCTATCAGTCCATTTTTGATGTCATGCCACAAGAACTCACTGAGGCTCTCATCAAACACACAATGCCACCTAGTCACCCTGACTGTAGTGTTGTGATAAGGCAACCTTGCAGCTAAGTCTTTAAGCAGGAGATCTCTCTTCTTCTTCCTCTCTTTCTTCTCAACTGATGTCTTGCGCTTGTTGCTTGTCATGATCTTTGATATTGTCTCAAATCTTCTATTCTGCAGCTTTGATGTTGATTCTTGGCTTGAGCATATACTTTATCTCACAGGTCTCTTTGATAAGCTCTTTGATCTCATCAGTGTCTTTGTAAGCCATAGGAGCTTCATCAATAGTTGACATGTTCACTGTAGTGGAGTAGATGCCTTCCATTGAGCGCTTGAAAACATCAAGTGTCAGTGTCTTCTTAGCAGCTGAACGAGACATCTTACGACCCGCTCCATGTGCACAAGAGTTGAGCCATTCAGGATTTGACTTTCCTTCACACACAGCTACACCATCTCTCATGTTGAATGGTACAAGGATTGTCTCACCTGCATAAGAACGTATAGCTGACTTTCTCATCACATGATCCTGGATGTCAATGAAGTTGTGGATTGATGTGATGACATCTACAGCCTTGATTCCATAGCTCATCAAGAGCTTCTCAATACGCTCTCTGATAGTCTTGTGGTTCCATTGAGCATACAGCTGAGCAAATGCCATGTCACACAAGTATCCAACCATCTCATTGCCAGTCAGATATCCATTGATGTGTCCTTCATTCTGCTTCTCTAAGTAAGCAGTCAAGTCCTTCTTGAAGTTGACCATAGATGAGTGAGTTGCCTGATATGACTTCTTGAATAACTTTGTCAAGTCTCTGATCTCAGACTTTGATATGCCTGGTCTCTTAGCTACAGACATCCAGTACTTGCACACCTTAAGTCCAAAGTTACGAGATCCACAGTGCACTAGGATAGCACCTCTTGTACCATCTTCTGTCTCATCATATTCAATGAAGTGATTGCCTCCACCAGCAGTCCCGACCGATCTGTAGAACACAGACTCTTCCATTCCGATCTTCTTCAAGACATCAGAGATCCACTTCTCATCAACAGTGTTAGGCAGATACCTCATCATCTCAGGCCACTGAGACTTGTACTTAGTAAATCCATTAGCTAAGAACTTCCTGAACTCTTTCTCGTCAAAGACTGTCCTGTCATTGATCTCAAATCCAACAGGAATAGTCCTCTTGATTCTGTTCTCAAGCTCAGGATACTTGTCCTTTGGTACAGGCTTGTCTAAGATCATTGCACTCACAGTACAGCCAATGTCTACCCCAATGTGCTCAGGACAGACATAGTCTCCAAGTGTAGCTACAAGACCACATGGTCCACTTGCACCAACATGGCAGTCAGGCATAAGGACAACAGACTGTCCTTCAAATGCCTTGCAGTTGATGATATCATAGACTTGCTGGTAGACTCCTTCTTCTATAGTCTCAGCATATATCTTAGCCTTTGTATATTTTCCTTCTAATTCTATCATGTCAAAATCTTCCTAGTTTATGTTGTTCTTCATACCATTGTATGTTTGATGGATGACCATCTTCTCTGTCTCTGCATTTCTTGAAGCACTTCTTGACATATTTGTGTCTCTTGCCACACCAGAATATAGGTATGTGCTCGTTTGCTATAGTTGCATGCTTGCACCCATAGCAAGGGAACTTAGATAAATCCTCATATGTCATAATTCATCTTGTTTGAATAGCCTCATTGCTTCATAGATGTCTCCAAACTTGCACATCAAGTCTTCATACCACATAGCTTTCATGCTATCTATGTCTTCTGGAATCTCATCTATCTGATGGATACATCCAGGATACAAGTGAGTCACTACTATATCTGTCCTGTCAGACCACTTCATTCCATGAACACAGTAAGCATGTTCTGAGTCATAGAACACAAGCATCTCAGTAGACTTGTCACTTCTGGCTGGAGCTTTCTTTATTTCTGATATAATATCTTCTCTCTTCATCAAACCTTTAAAGCTTTGTCAGTCAATGTTGCTCTCTCTATAGACAAGCAGTGCTTGTAGTAAGAGTTCTTGATATAGTCTTCACAAGAGTTTTTGTCTTGTGTCCAGTGAGTCTCTGGATGAGTTGACTGATACTGGTCAGTGCACACAACTCTATAGATCTCTGTAATTGTATATGTCATAATTCTTCATCTATTATTTTAACTATTGTGTTCTTGAGCTCTTCCTTAGACTCACACTTCTTGTGTGACTATATCTTTGGTGAATGACTGTAGCACATGAATGTATCCTTTCCTTGGATTTTACTTTTTATGATCTCTATTTTAGAAACTTCCATATCATATAGAATTACTGTTTACTTCATTTTGAGGATTTGCTTAGTCAATTCTATAGAGCTCTTTGTAAGAACTTTACGTTTCTTGTACAGTTCCTTGATCTCATCATCAATGAGCTTAGTCCTTCTCATTATCGCATCAATAGCATCACTACATGCTTCTTCGTATGTGGTGCTGATTTCATGCTTTGAAGTATAGCACTGGTCTCCACGATAGTATTGGTCTATGACAAACTCTCCTTCTGCTTCTGGTGAGTTTGGTACCTTCTCTTTGATGACTATTGCCTCTTTAGAGTAGATGTGACGACTGATATCTGGGCCATCAGTCACAACTTCTTTCACTGTAAGAGGGACGATAGACACAGATCCTTCCTCAACAAGACTGTATGCCACACAGTACAGTGTGTCTCCTTTCTTCACTTCATTGAGTTTCTTCTTCATATTTCTTGATCTTTATAGTTTCCTGCCACAGAATGGACAATATTGTATTCCTGAATATGCAGAGTCTTCTCCTGATGCGCCAATTGAGTAGAAGATATGTCCATGGACTCTTGGGTCTTCAGATGCTTCTATTGTCAGTGCTGTGTTGAATCCAACATCAAGAACCTCAACAGCTTTATGCTCCCAGTTCAGGTCCTCATTCTTGATTTTCTCTTCAAGCTTGCGGCAGACACATGGCTCAGCTGGCTTTGTAGCCATCTTATAGAAACAGTCTACAAACTCTTGCCATCTCTTAGGCTTGTATGTCTTATATGGATAGCATACTTTCATGAGGTCTTCAAGTCGCTCTCTTGTGAGAGGAAGCTCTGACTTCCATTCACCTATGATAGCATCTTCAAATGTGTTGTACTTCTCTAAGTCATACTTGAATGATCCATCAGGAAGCTTGACAATGTATGACTGATGTCCAACATGGAGAGAGTCTTTAGTGAACTCTTTCAAGAAATCTTCTTCTTTCCAGGATTTCAATACAGTGATATAGTCATCACAAGCCTTTGCAGTGAAAGCATCATTGTTGTCCCAGAACACAGCTACTTTCTTGTACTTCTCTATCCAGATGTAGGTCTTGCCATCATGATCATGGATTACATGCTTAGGGCTCTCTTTGAGCCAGTCTAAGATTTCATTGATTGTATTGAACATATCTCTTGAGTTATTTGTTTGACACTGCAAATATACACAAATCTTATGAGACTAAAAAATCCTGGCACAAGAAAGTGTCAGGATTTAACATAGTTTAACTCTTAGTGTCACTTGATAGTCACTGTGACTGAGCTAGTGTTGAGATCTTTCACTTCAAACTTGACTGTCTTTCCACTGACAGTGACATCAGTCACACTTGTGATAGTCTTCCTGTCATTGTCTATCCAGGCATCACTCTTCTCTTTGCCTGCACTGATAGTCCACTTGTATGTAGACATTCTCTCAATTCCATCTTCATGCATGACTCTGCACTGGACACCTGAGATTGGACTACCAGTCTCATTCTTGTAGTTGACAGTGAAGCTAGGAGACCACAGTCTGTAGTTGATGACTTTAGTTCCAGAAGAGTTAGACAAGATGATCTTAGCAAACCTCTCTTCACCTGCTGGCAATGCCGCACAGTATATCACATAGTTGACATTAGCCAAGAATGTTCCTTCTGTAGATCCATTCGGGCCATTCACTGAGATGTCATATCCAGCTGGAGCTTCAATCCTGTAGCTGACTGTCTCAGAGACTGTCATGACAGGACTGCGATAACGGTGACATTTCCTGTCAGCACTCTTCACTGCTTTATCTGCTGTGCACGTGCACTCACTTCCACCAAATGCATATGTGAATGATCCAGGATTAGAGCCAAGGATTTCAGCAATGATTGGTGCATCTTCTTCAGTCTTCTCAATCTCTTTCTTGCACTTAGCTAAGAGCTCATCATAGTCTTTAGCAGCATGAGCAACTGCATTAGTAGCAGTTCCTAAGACACGACCATTCAGTGTGTCACTAGTCCAGTGATACCTAGCAATAGTCCTGTTCACAGCATATTGGTTAGCTGCTTTGAGAATAAGATCTGCTCTCTCAGGCATGAGCTCAATGAGGACCATAGCTCCACCAATGATGCCTGATGAGTGTCCAGAAGGATAAGAGTTAGCCCACAGAGCATTCTTCTGACTCTCTTCAAACTCTGCTGGACTGCTTATAGCATCTTTGTAGACCCAGTTGCCTTTCTTGTCATAGTATCCTGTTGGTGATCCATCACCATCCTCAATCTCTATGTTAGTGAGAATGTTCCTCCTGTCATCATCAGAAGAGTTCTTCTTAGCTTCTTGCTTCCATGAGCATCCAGGCCTCAGTCTTCCATACTGCTTAGGAGTAGTTGAAGTTCCCTGCATGATGCCTCTTGATCTGCTAGACACTGACAGAGCTAGTGTTACAAAGTCTCCTAAATCACCATCTGGATCAAGCTCAATCTCTATAGTGTTCTTTCCAAACACTGGATGGAAGTGGAAATGATCTGTGACTCTGTTTGGGCCAAAGAGGTGCTCTTTGTCAGCTTCCTTGTCAGCAATAGCTTGGACTGTCTCTTGGTAGAACTCATCATTGTCTAAGTTGTATCTCTCAACAACCATCTCATGGACATCTCTGTCTACCTTCAAGTTCTTGTTCTCATCTTTCTCTTCACCAGGATATGTGTTGTCTGGACGTGTCTTGTAGCTAGGAGCATATGGTCCAGGAGCTGTAGGCAAGAACTCTCTGAAGTCTGTGAAGAAATCATTCTCTCCAACAGCTTCTCTACTGTTCTCATTGAGTTTCTCAAGAGTCTTGCTGTACCTTGTTCCTCCAATCTCAGATCTCATTGCATCGACATCTGGATGGATTGTTCCTCTCATTGCAGCATAGATAGCAGCTGCAACTATCCTCATCAAGTTAGGATCATATGCAAACTTGTATCCATATATGTTGCTGTACTTGTCATATCCACCAAGCTCATATCCAATCTTGAATATAGATGTCTTCTTAGATGGCTTGAGCTCAGCAAGCTGAAGTGCAAACAACCATCCTACAAGAGTGTCAATTGCTTTGTCTGATGATCCTTCTTCACCAAACTCATAGAGTGTTGGGAAATTCTCTTTGTTGACGACTGATGGGATTGAGTTGAAAGATCTATGATAGAAGTACTGCATGATTGCTTCTTTGAAAAGTTCAAAGAAATAGTCATAAGTCTTAGTGCCTTTGGTGATAGTTGCAATGTCTTTAAATGCTTCTAAGTAATTCCAAAGCTCATTCTCAACAATCTCATCAGACAATGGATTGTCAAAGTCATCAGATGGCCCATCAATTGGGTCTTCATCTTGTCCTTCTGATGGGTCCTCTACTGGGTCTGGCTCATCCGGAGGCAAAAAGACAGATGGATCACCATTGTCAGACTCTTGTGTGTTGTTGCTAGTATCAGGGATTTCCGGCTCATCAATAGGCTCATCAATAGGCTCATCAATAGGCTCATCAATAGGCTCATTTATTGATGGGTCTTCAGGGATTTCCGGCTCATCAGGTTCATCTGGAACTAACACTGATGGGTCTCCATTCATTGGTTCTGTTGGCTTGACTTCAGGGTTATCATCTTTCTTCTTGTGTTCTGGAAGATATATGACAAAGAACCATCCTAAGCCACATAGGATGGTGAACCCTGCTATAAAGAATAATACTATCATCATGCACTATATATTACTATCCAGTAATGTCTAGTGCTATGAGTTCTCCTTTGTTCTGAACTTGTGTATCTTCTGTATCTTCCTGACATTCTTAATGAGAGGCTCATTGTCTGTACCTCTTCCTACTAAGTCTCCGGCTACAAGCCAGCACTCTCTGTCTTGATATTGCAAGAATCCCTGGAATGTATAAAGAGTTGTCTCTGTGATAGGAAGTGAGAGTCCAATAGAGATAGTACCATCTGCATCTATAATAGCAGGATAGACAGAGACACCTTCTTCTTCTCCTATCTTGTCATCATTGTTCCAGACACATGATTTCTCATTCTCTGGAATATCCCCAAACCTTATGTAAAGTGATCTGTTCTCTTTCACATTGTGATGATATGATGTTTAGACATCTTGTCTATAATAGATCTTCCAATCTCATCAGAGTCAGCATCAGATGTACTCAAGATTGTCATCCTACGATTGTCTGATATTCTCCTGACATCTTCTGGAGTAACATGCCTCTTGTCTTTGTACAGCTCATACATCTCGTCAACATCACAAGAGTACCAGCCTTCTTCATCACTACCTAAGATTCCAACAGGAGCTGCTTCTTTGACATAGACAAAGAACATGATGTTGTATTTCTCTATCTTTCGCTCCCAGTGATTCTTGTCTCTCACTTTACTGAGGACACCACATTTGCCATTCCTAGTCCAGTAGATGATAGGAACACCAAACTCATCAAGCTCGTCAACTTCTCTCCAGTTCATTTCCTACAAACTCTGATATGTTCATCTTGTCATATTCCTTGTATAAGTCTCCATAAGACAGGTCTTTGAAGTTTCCTCTCTGATGCTCATATTCAAGAATCAAGTCAACCCTCTTCATCTCAAGATCTCTAATCTGTGACAAGTTTGTCTCTCTGAAGTCTTTGTCTTCTTCTCCTTCAATCTCTAGACAAAGTCCTTTAATCTTGCTAGCAGAGACATCAAGCTCACCAGACATCCAGAATCCAGGCCAGTCTATAGAGAACCACCCTCCGTCTCTAGTCCTGAAGAACCAGCATGGCTGATCATCATATCCAATGACCTTGCACTTGATGGCATAGTCACTCTTTGTAGCATACAGCCAGCAGCAGTTCATTGCATCAAGCTGCCAGGCAATGAAGAGGTCTTTCATCTTCTTCCTTACATACTTCATAGTGTACACACCTATGACTTGAGCAATGTACCTTCTAGATGGTCCACACTTCCCATCATCAAAGAACCAGTATGCATGACCTTTGGACGGAACTGGATCTGGCTTTTCCTTGTGTCTGTAAGACACAAACTTCACTCTGTCTTGGTCAACATTCTTCTTGACCCATGACACCCTCTTTGTCTTTGTTGGCTTATTCTTTGACATAGTCTAGTCCTGAGATTGTTGTTGACAAGAATTGATCATCTACTATATCTGCTATAGCAATGACATCTCTATACTTAGCTTTTCCTTCCTTAGAGTCAGCTGCGAGCTTGTTGATGATTGCTGCACAGACTTCACCAAGCACACCTTTGTGTTCATCCATCAAATCATCAACATATATGTCATACAAGTTTGCAGCAAACGTCCTCATCTTATCTGTTCGCTTGAGAAAAGACTTCCGGTCAAAGTCATCCAAGAATGTCACATTGCTTGCTGGGAAGTCAGACAAGACTATAGGTGAGTTAGTGACAAAGATAAGGTCAATGTCAGTCATTCTCTTGTTGTCAATGAGCTTTTGGACACATTCCTTGACTATGTTCTTGATCTCTGTAGGATGCATGTAAGCTTCTGGATAGAATATGATAGCTTTATCTTCAAGTCTTCCAGAGACAGTCACAGACAACCATCTAGCAACATCTTCAGAAGTCATGAAGAAATTTACAGCCATCTCAAATGCGTTGACTACAGGATATTCATGCTTGTACTCTTTGATGAATTCCTCAATCTTGCTCTTTGATGTACCTGTAACACACCTGAGCTTTATCTTGTTAGGAAATTCTTCAAATGGCCACTTGAGGTACTCCTCTATCTTCTCATTGTAGTTGAGTTCTGTCATATCATTCTTCTTTTAGTTGATTCTCTACATACTCTTCATCAATAGTCAGAGTCTTCACATCAGATCCAGGAAGATCAAACATAGGCCTCTTCATGACTTTCTCTATGACAGACCTCAATCCACGGGCGCCTGTCTTGTTCTTGATTGCCTCTTTAGCCATGAGAACTAAGGCACCATCAGTGAAGACAATCTCTATCCCATCAATCTCTAAGAGCTTCTTGTACTGCTTAACTAGAGCATTCTTAGGCTCAACCAGGATGCGTCTGAGATCATCCTCTTTTAGTTCATTAGTGTGTGTGATGATTGGCAACCTGCCTACGATCTCAGGAATGAGTCCAAACGTCCTCACATCAAAAGCAGTGACATACTTGAGATAGTCTTTGTCTGTGTTCCCTTTCTCTTGACGGCGAGCAGTAGCTTCAAACCCAACAGCATGAGCATTCATACGGTTAGCAATCTTCTTCTCAATGCCTTCAAATGCTCCAGCACAGATGAACAAGATATCTGAAGTGTCTACAGGGATGACTGGCTTCTCAGGATGCTTGCGGCCTGGATCAGGTGGACAGAACACTATATTTCCTTCAATGAGCTTCAAGAGTCCTTGCTGGACACCTTCACCACTCACATCACGAGTGATAGATGGGTTGTCACCTTTCCTAGCAATCTTGTCTATCTCATCAAGGAACACAATTCCCTTCTCGGCTTTCTTGACATCATAGTCACACTCAAGCAACAGTCTTGTGATGATACTCTCTACATCATCTCCTACATATCCTGCTTGTGACAAGGATGTACTATCTGCAATAGTGAATGGAACATTGAGGTACTTAGCTATTGACTTAGCTATGAAAGTCTTTCCACTACCTGTAGGGCCAAGCACCAGGATGTTAGACTTGCCAATCTCTACCTCATCAGTCTTGTCTCTGTTGAGGATTCTCTTGTAGTGGTTGTACACGCCAATAGCAATTTGCTCTTTAGCATCATCTTGTCCAATGACATACTGGTCTAAGTACTCCTTTATTTGCTTAGGCTTTGGAACCTCGTCAAAGCTCTTAGGACCATCCTTGTCAGGCTTTGACAGCTCTTGGTACTTGTTGTTCTGTATGACTGACAAGTTGTTAGCCTGCAAGAAGAGCTGGGCCATAGTGCCTAAGCACTCTTGACACACACATCCATCTTGCCCTTTGATGTGCTGCTGGCCTTCTTGTATCTCTTTTCCACAAATGCTGCACTTCATTCTGATATCTCTTTTATGAACTCTTCTCTCTTCTCTTTGTCAAGACACTGTGCTAAGACTTTACAGTCTTCAATGTCAAATATTTGATACTCAATGCTTTTAGCATAATTCATGCTGTAGTCATTCTCATCAAAGTCATAAGCCACTATGCATGGCATAGCTTTAGTCAGCTCATCCAATGAAGGATTACCAAATGACTTCTCCTCTTCAAGATCATTGAGGAAGTCAAGAATGTCAAAATTGTCTTGTATGAGTCTCTTCATGTCTTTACTCTCTTTACTCTAGCCACACCCACACCTGGCATTAAATAAATCTTGTCTGTATTCACTATGTGCATAGAAAGACAGACCTCCATGTTTGTCTCTATATTTCTTAGGCCAGAAGTGTGTGAACACTTCAACATACTCAGACTTAGTAGTGTATGTCCTGCAGAATGTCAAGTGTGGCTCTTTCAATGAGTATCTGAAGTCAAAGCTGCATGTATGAGTCCAGTCTTTGTAGATCTGTACACCTGCAACTATCTCGCCATTTCCTATCCTACGGAAAGGCCAGAACGATATCTTGTAACCTAGAACAGCCATGTCTTTCTAATCTCATTTACTGAGTGATCAATCTCTTTCTTGAATCTCTTCCAGAAAGCATTCCAGTCTATGTCAGACTCTTTAGCATTGATGATTCTCTTCTTCATTGCACATATTCTATTGACTCACAGTCTTCTTGATTATCATAATCATCTGGATCTGGACATGATGTCCAAGAAGCTTCACACTCTATGTCTCTTGGGGTCTTCTTTGGACAGTTGTCACAGTCAGAAGGATCTCCATATGCACACATCACAATTCCTTGATTGACAAGATGCTGCTTGTATATACAGTCTATGTGCTGAGTGTATCTCTTAGTATGTATAGCCATTTGTCATTGTTCTTTTAGTTTCTCAATGCAGTCTTTGCTAATTGATACAAGCTTGCCATCATAGACTGCTATGTCTTGCTTCCTCAGTGCATCTTGGACACATGATGCAAAGTTGATACCAACAATGTCTTTGTCTACTAGTGCAACAACAAGCTTCTCTAAGTCTAATTTTCTGTCCATCTTTATTTCTTCTTTACTCCTTATATAGTCAACTATCTTAGCCATCTGGTCAAATGACACATAGCCATCAATGTACACTTCTACAGAGGGCTCATCTTTTTCATACTCATTGAAAAATGACTCGGCATAAGGCTCTAAGATCTCACAGATCTTGTTCCTTTCTTCATTTCCTACTACTCCTAGCATAACTATTCCTCCTTCAATATAAGCTTAATTATCTTGTGGACTTGTTCTGAGTCTTTGTTCCTCTGCATCCACTTAGCAAACTCTTTCTGGCTTCCACTGATTGAGAAGCAGAGAATAGATTCAGGGAACGTCTTCTTAGCTGTCTCTACAACAGAGAGTACAGATGGGAATCTTCCAACTCCATCTTCAACCATCTCAAGGATTCGATCTTCATCAAAAGCATCAAGCTCTTTGTGTCTCTTCTCCCAATGGTCCTTCAAGTACAGAGCTTTAGCCTCATCATATGTAGGCATGTATCTCATATGATGCTCATTGATGAAGTACACACCCATGTTAGGTCTCTCCATAGGGCTAGTGATCAAGAACTCTTGGAGGTCTTCAGGATTTCCAACTTTAGCGTAGAAGTGCTCTGCTTCTGAAGAGACACCTCTGAATGTCGTGATGTCAATAAACTGAATGTCCATATTTCATTTCTTCATTAGTCCATTAATGCATGTCTTGATGACCATAGCTGAGAATCTCTGCTGATTCTTGTGATGCATGTAGTTCCCAGAAGTCATCTTGTCTGATGTCTCTATGATTGTGTCACAGTGAGCTAGTATCTCATCTAGCAAATCCTGCTCATCTTTTGTCTTTATTTCTAGTGCCATTTCTTCTTGATTAACTTATTATTTGCCTGCATCTCTTGACTTCTGCAGATCTAAGAGCTCTCTTGAGTTGCTCACTGCATCACCAATCAGCCAGCATCTGAGTCCCATCTCAAACTCATCAATGTCCATGTAGTTGACTGTTGCAGCATGATCTCTGAACTTAGTATAGCAATGAGGACACTCAAGAACAGCCATAGGGCCTCTTCCAGTCTCACACCATCCAACAAGCTGAGGCTTTGAAGGAGATTCATCTCCAACGACACTACCTCCACACTCAGGACAGCTGAAGTCTGGGCTCCAGTCAATTCCTTCACATTGTGGGAACTTCTTGATAATGTCAATGATTCTAGTCTTCATACTCTCTATTTTCTATTGTTTGACACTGCAAAAATACTAATTATCCTTGACATTGTCAGACAATTTACAAGATTTAACTATAGATTTAACTCTTGTTAACAAAACAAGAGACGACCACTGATGTGATCGTCTCCGTAACTCTTTCAACACATGGTTGATGAGATATGTTAGCTCTTGAGTTCATGCTCACTAGCATAGAACTCATCATTGAATGACTCATTGATGTCATCTTCTGTGAACATGTCACAGACTGCATCTAAGAAGTCATCAAGAGCATCATCGTCATCTGCTATCTCGGGATAGTTCTCTTCACACCAAGCTATAGCATCATCTTCATCATACTCATCAAGGTCTGTGTCAGCAACATACTCTTCAGCTTTGTCTCTGAAGTCATCATCAGACCTGAAGTCATCATCATTGCCTTCCTCTTCTCTCTTGAAGTCGTCGTCATCAATCTCGTCATTTTCTGTGACTCCATTGCTGTCTTGCACTGACTGGCTTATCTCATCAAATGCTGAAGGATCAGCTGCTATTGCTGGATACTCATCTTCAAGCCACCCTGCAAAGTCTTTGATGTCAAATGCATCACCATGTGCATTGATGAACTGCCTTATGATAGTCTTCTTCAGATCATCATCTACAACACTCTCTCTGAGATGCTTAGGGAACTTTGTAGAGAATCCTTCATTGACATCTTCATCAGAGCCATCATCTTGAACATGCTTTGTGTCTCCAGATGCACCTGTGTCTTTTATTGATCCATTGTCATCAATAGTGAACACTGTCTTACTGACAGCTGATGCATCAGAGAGAGTAGTCAGCTTTGGCTTCTCTGGATTGAATGGCTCAGGCTTTGTGTACTTAGTGTTGTCAGGCCTCTCTGTTGGACCATCTCCTTTCTCATCATATGCTTTGTTGTATGTGACTTCTTTAGAGTCAGCAAATGGGTCATCTTTAGAGCCAAAGATAGAGTCATACATGATCTTGTCTTTGTTCTCTACAGTAGTCTCCCCTTTCTTGCCTGAGACTTTCTCATCATACTCTGAAGCATAGTCAACACTCTTGTCATCAGTGAAGTCATCAGCTTTCTTGCTAGAGCTTGATGCTTTAGCTTTAGAGCTGTCAGATCCATCATCAGCACCACCTTTAGACTCTTCAGCTTCTCTAAGTGCTTTGTTGTACTTGACTTTCTCTTTGATGAGCTTCCAAGAGCTTCTAGGCTGCAGACTGTTGTTGAGTGGCTGAGCTTGAGGCTGTTGAGCAGCACCAGGCTGTGCAGCTGCTTGTGCTTGAGGCTGTGCAGCTTGCTGAGCTTGAGCTTGCTGTCCTGCAAACTTAGCAAATGCACTCATGTACACCATGAGATTCTGAGCTGTAGGCTGAGCTTGGAGAGTCTTCCACATTGTCATGAGACCTTGGTCTTGAGCTGCAGATGGACAAGATGACTGTATTGATTTGCCTAGCTGTGACAGAGAAGCCGCATCAATCTGTGCAGCAGGTGCTTGAGGTTGCTGAGGTGCGACTGCTGGCTGTGCAGGAGTTTGTTGTGTTACAACTGGCTGTTGTGGCATTGGTGTCACAGCTTGTGATGCAGGCTGTGGAGCTATCCCATCCTCATTGATTGTGTTGAGCTTAATGTCATGAGAAGAATGGAAGTCACTCAGTTCCTGCTCTGATATTGGTTGGAATAAGCTTTTATATGGCATTTCTTTAGATTCCTAGTTCTTTTTCAATGAATCCTCTGTTCTTCTTGTAGAAAGTCATAGAGAACTTCACAGCACTCATCATCTCATTGAGAGCTTTGTTCTTGCTGTCAGCACTCTTCATAGCATTCTCAAACTTAGTTGGGTGTATCTCATTCTCCTTGAGCATGGCCAGTGTCTTCTTGATAGCTGATGACATTGTGTAGAACTCATTGATCCTGTCTTCAACGTCATTTCCTACAAGCTTGTCAACTGACTCTGTGATAGCTCTCAGAGCTTGCCTCTTCTCTTCACTAGCAACAGATGGCATGTTCTTCTCAACAGCTGCTAAGTAAGGCTTCAGAGCTCTGACTGACTCTGTCAGGCCTACTGATGATGCTGCACGTCCTGCTTCTGCTATGATAGTGACATTCTTGTCTCTAACATTGCTTGCAAGCTGAGCAGTGTCAACTCCTCTAGTCTTCAAGAAAGATGCTACAGACTCAGCAATAGAGAACTTCTGCTTGAGCATGACTCCAAGAAGAGCAGATATTCCTCTTACGATGTTCTTGTCTCCTGGAGTGTTAGTCTCCATCTGGTTGCATGCTTTAGTGATAGCTTTCATCATGACAACTGCTGGATTGTTGCCAATTATCTTGAGAACTCCAGATGGGTCAGAAGCATTAGCAATAGTCCCTGCTTGGAGAGCTTTGACCAAGTAGTCAACAATCTGATCTTCAGTGTACTGCTGTCCATTAGAACCTTGTTGCTGCACAGGCTTCATAGCACCAGGATTGTCTACAGTCTCCATGCCAGGATTAGAAGGAACACCTTCCATTGGGTTAGGAGCATCAGCTTCTAGCAGCTTTGCAACTTGCTCATTGGTAAGAGACTCAGCAAGCCATCTAAGCTTCTCTTCCCTAGTGATGTTTTTCTTTGCCATTTTAACAAATATAAGTAATTTCGCGAAATTTCTACTATTTATCCACTCTAGGAACACCTCTATCAGTCAGAAGCTAAACCTGCAGACAAGAAGAAAATAGAAATAGATGAGAAGATTTCCCCAGGCCCATCCAGTCTCTAAGAAGACTTCTACTTCTCTTCAGGAATTTCCCCAGGCCCATCCAGTCTCCTAGCCTATACTAAATATACTAAATTAAGTCCTATTGATTCAGAGATTCAGATATCTCTTTATATGGGCTTTTGTCCGAAAAGTTTAACATTTTTTAAAAATTTTTCGTTATTTATACATTGTATAAATAAGGATATAATACTTAACTATTTCTTTTCTACAAAGTTATATAAGGTTAATTTATTAACAAAATTTAAACTTTTCAAATAACCACATATATAACTTTAAATTAGAGTGATTGTACTTGCAGGAGAGTGGACGTCTCTATAACTGAAGACAGGAAATATCTGATACTGAGGAACATGACGAAGCAGGAGCTTGACCAGATCAGGCTCTACTTCACTAAGGAGCCACCACAGAACTGGATCATGAAGAAGAAGTTCCCAGATGGAGCATTCAAAGTTGAGTTCTTCAACAGGTTTGGATTGCTTCCTGTAGGATTGTGGCTTGAGCTAATCACTGCATGCAGGACTTACTCATACAATCTTAACTTTGATCCTGTACTCAATGATATTCTGCAAGACAACTCACTTACAATTGACACATTCAAGACATATATTGATAGCTTATTTGCTGATGCAGTGACAGATAGTGGTGACAAAGTCAAGCCAATGGGATATCAAGTAGAAGGTGTCTTCAAGCTTGTAAAGTTCAGAAGAGCTTCTGTTGAGGTGACTACTTCTGGAGGAAAGACCTTGATGGCTTACATACTGTACAAGTTCCTGAGAGATGTGAAGAAGATCAAGAAGTGCTTGTACATTGTCCCTAATGTCAACTTAGCAACACAGTCACTTGAGAAGTTTGATACGTATGAGAGGTGGGTGAAAGGATCTCATGACTTCAAGTCTGCATTCCTCAAAGGAGGACTCAACAAGAAAGAGAAGAATGAAGTTGAAGGATGTGACATCTTGTTTGGGACCTACCAGTCTCTGTGCAAGAGAGATCATACATTCTTCTCTGAGTTTGACACAGTCATAGTTGATGAAGCACACCATATCTCTAATGGAAAGAGTATCAAGAACATCATTGACAAGTGCACTAGTCTGCAGTACTGCTTTGGAGTGACTGGAACATTTCCTAAAGATGACTACATGAAGTTCAACTTAGAGTCATTCACTGGACCACTAGTGTACAAGCTCACAGCATTCCAGCTTATCAACATTGAGAATTTTGCTACGCCAATCTACATCATCAGTGACATTCTTGACTATGCTCCAGACAGTGACAAAGAAGTCTTGTACATGGGCAGGCTCTTGAAAGAGAAAGACAATGTAGAGCAAGGTAACAGGCTTCTCAAGCAAGAGCAGACATACTCAATGAAGAGCTTCATAAGGCTGAAGTACATCTGTGATCTTGCTGCTAGGTGCAAGAACAACACACTAGTCTTGTTCAATGATGTCAACATCAACAAGTATGGGAGGAAGATATATGACTATCTCAAAGAGAACTCTGAGAAGAATGTCTACTATGCTGATGGGGGTACTGACACTTCTGTTCGTGACTATTACAAGCGTTGCATGGAAGAAGACACCACTGGAAGCACAATCATTGTTGGCTCAACTGGGTGTTTCTCAGAAGGAATTGATGTTGCGAATCTGTGGACTATCATCTTAGCTAACTCTGTGAAGAGTGAGTTCATAGTGAGGCAGTTCATAGGGCGTGGCATGAGGCGAATGCCAGGAAAGGACAAAGTTGTCATATTTGACATTGTAGATGACTTTGTGTATGGTCCTAAGAATGAGAAGTGGAAGAGAGACAACTATCTCATGAAGCACTACAAAGAGAGGAAGAAGATCTACCAAGAGCAAGGATTCCCACTTTTTGAGAGGAAGATTGAGTTCAAGAGAGAAGAAGACCTCATAGGAAGTTAAACTATGTTAAATCCTAGCACTTTCTGAGCTAGGATTTCTCTGTTTGATAGAATGTTGTTATATTTGCAGCATGAGACAGAACAATCACACATACAAGTTAGGTCTGGCAAGACGTGTTTCAGACAGATGCAGTGACAGAGATCCTGTTGCTGAGATATCTAAGTTTGACAGCACAGAAGAGTTTGCAAGAGATGTCTATGAGAAGTGCAGAGCTCTTGACATCAAGTGGGGAAGGACTGATGACAACTTCTACAATCTGTCTGCTCCTCGTGCTGATCTCTCTGGTTCGAAATACAGAAATGCAGATTCAGGCAGCTTCACTTCTCTTGATTCTATCTTCTCAATGAACAATGCTAGTGTCAAGATTGTCCTCAACTCTTCATGGGGTGAGAAGAAGTTTGACTCATCAATACAGATCACTGTGTCTAGCTTCAAAGGATACAACAGTGCAACACTGTACATCTTCTTGTACAAAGGCAAGGTATGCTTGACTAACAATCATGACATGTGGGCTAACATCCAGAATGAGAAAGATGGTCTTGTGTTTGACTTTGACAAGAGTCCTGGAACATCACACATATTCGGCAAGATAGTTGAGTGGATGTACAAAGCAGGGACTAAGAGGATAAAAGACATTGCTTATGTGCTGTTCAGATATCACAATCCTTGCTCAGGCTATCAAGGATTCATTGCACTAGACACAGAGAATGTATACACATATCACTCAACAACTTGGTTTGATGACCCAAAAGAACCTCTTGTTGATGATGATTTTGCTCCTGGCAAGATCAACTCTGAGTTTTGTGGTCCAAGACCATATGTCCTTGTGAGAGCAACACATGTTGACACATTGATTCCAGAAAATTTAGATCATAATGCTTGATACTTAGTTATAAATAGAATAACAGAACAACACAAATAAACTTTAACAACAAGACTATGAAAAGACTATTATTCATAATGGTTACGTGTCTTATGCTCATGCTGACCGGGTGCTTGAAGCACTCTTATGAGTATAAACCACCAAAGCCAACAGATGAAGAGATCATTGCAAACACAGAGTCAGTGTTTGGAGTGAAATTCAGTGAAGAGCATGAATGGAATGCTATTCATGCTATGACTGCTACATTCATAGCAGATGCAGACTTAGATGATATAGTGAAGATCCAGGTCCTGACTAAGTCTCCTTTTGGCAACGGAGACAGTAATGGGTCTACAGTCCTTACTGAGAGTGAAGCAACTAAAGGTGAGTCAGTCACACTTACATTTGATGTCCCTGAAGGATACACTAGGCTGTATGCTGCCTGTGTGTCATCTAGTG
>Ga0310786_10005102_pt1 | contig 17960 bp, 12 predicted proteins | sample AusTroGonzalo_MG_FD_203881 | JGI IMG/M metagenome (GOLD analysis project Ga0310786, IMG submission 203881) | Bovine rumen microbial communities from tropical cattle in Woodstock, Queensland, Australia - Gonzalo_03 (v2) (version 2) | ecosystem: Host-associated > Mammals > Digestive system >... | reverse complement strand
TTATTGATTCTTAATTAATATATATTCGAGATAAAAAAACAATTTATTTTATAATTTATGAGCTTATTATGTTAGAGAAAATTAAAGCAATATTGTTTCAGAAATATCCACAGACAGATTGTAGATGAATATTTTTATCAGCTTTTGGGCCAGACAACAAAATTTTGGTGTCTACATGAGTGTTGTATGCTGATAAATCTATTGAGGATGCATTGGATACTATTTATCATGGAGTAGTAGAAAAAAAAGAGGGTATACAGACTATAGTAATAGATGTAGTTACCGAAACTAGAGAAATTATGGATTTGTCTGAAATTCAGGAATTATCAGTGAAAGAGTATGGAGTCGCTATCGTAGAATGAAAAAAATCATGAGTTATATTGCCAGATACCAAATGAGTAGAAAATTTCTCGCAATGAATACAATTGGTAAACCAAAAAAATTGACTATCTGGAAATGCAAAGATATTTGTATTTAAGACTGATAGGATAATTGTCTCTTAGTTGTTACTTGTAGATAGTTTGATCCTAGATTTTAATTTTGGTATACTTCAGTATCGTCTAGGTGTTACTTTGATTTTTACACTGGCTATTTCTGAGAATTCTAATATATAATTTCTAGCATCTTCTATGCTCATAGATGTAATATGAGATTTTATGTCTTCTATGATACCATTTATATCTTTTTGGAAATCGTATCATTCAATGACTTCAATTTTTGTAGGTACTATGTAAGTATTATCAGACATGGAAAGTTCATCATCAAAAAATGATAATGTGTTTTTGTCTATACTGATTAATTGAGTTTTTTCAGATGGTCTTTCTTGCATATAATCTGAAAAAGCATTTATAATATCGTTCCATGTGACATATATAAATCATATTTCTGCATCGATAGTTCATTTCAAGATTGAGCTATTTTGTCATGATTTATAAGGGATAGATATTTTTTTTATATTAGCAGTGGTAGTGTCTGAGAAAGACAATAGGATGGAGTTTTCTTTCTTGTCGAAATTTTGTGTAGCGATATTTTTTTTCTGTTGGTCGATGTAAGATACTAATTTTCCACTCAATAAATCTATGTCTTTTTCTGTGATAGTTCATTCAGATTCTAGACTTCATCATGCGAAATCATCCATAGCTACGGCGTATACTTCTTTCAAAAAATAACTTTGTTTCAAATTCCTGATGTACAGTATAGTTCATTTTGTGATGTTTCATCTGCTTCACATGAGAACTTCGTTTTCGTCTTTTTCCATAGCTTTGAGCTTTACGACTAATTCTCCAGGAGTCTCATCATTGTATGCTGCTGGGATATTTATCCAAGTCGTAGTCTGAAATAATTTTCCATCTTCTGTGATAAATCTAGTATTTGGTACTAGTTTTAACTCTTCATCTGTTTTGTTGAATATTTTGACTTCTCATACAGATGGGTTTTGTAGGTATTTGATATTGGATGTATTGATAGATAAATCGTAGCTATAATCTATCGATCATGTGTAAAATGGAATACTCAAAAATCTAGAGTAACGAGGGTAATCTGTGTCTTCTGCAGGATAATAACGGAAATTGTATATGATAGTTTCATTTCCTTGGGAAGCGTTGATTGTGATTTTTGCGGTAGGTATCAGTAATCATATCACGAGATATATTATGACAGACAAAAATATTCATTCTAGTCAAAATATTATGATTGTGTTGTATCTTTTTCAATTTTTTATGGTATCTAGATGAAATTTTTTGATATCAAAAAAGAAGTTGTATACCATCTTCAGTAATTTCACAAATTTGTTGTTTTCGGTATGCTGTACTTTTATTCATATTTTTTGAAAAAATTCTTTAGATTTTTCGGTGTTGGTGATTACTGTGGCATTGAGAGATCTTTTGTATATTATATCTTTGATCTGTGTTCACCACCATTCATTTTCAAATAGAGGATGTTCTGGATCGATGGTGATTTCTACATCTTTTCATCTTGGAATTTTTTCTAAAGTTTTGAATATTTTCAAAAAGCTATCTTCTTTGACAAAAAAAACTTTCATAGTCCTAATTATTTAAAATATTATCACTGTTTTGTATTTTTGAATTTCTTCTCCATTTAAAGTATACTCACATACATAGTAATATCGTAAATATTATAGCATAATATTTGATATCCAGTGTAATTCATCATAGAGCTATTACACCATATTTTGGATATTGTTGGAATAAAAATATTATACCTATTCATATCAATAAAAATATGAATCACCACAATCATATCCCGAAATTTTTACATTTTATTTTCAAGATTATTCAGATAAATGTAGTGATGATAGCTACAAATGATAAATATAATCATACAGGATGCACGGATCCAAATTTAGTTAGTTCACTATTTAAAGTCAGAGGTTTTATGGCTAATGCTCATGTGTAATATTTTCATATGAATGTATCTCCAAATACTAATCATATTCCCAATGGTATCAAAGATATTGTAGTACTAAAGAATATGATATCTATCCATATCTGTTTGCTTTCGTATCTTTTGATCCTTGAAAAAAATATTATGAGAGATATAACATATCCTACTAATATTCCTACGAAATTGAAATGATATCCATAAGGACTAAATATATTTAGTAATTCAGCTTTTGATGTAGGGAATAATCATACATTCAAAAAGAAATAAGCATAAGCTCAACATATATATGTGATGATTAGTGCGATTGGCAACCGATAAAACAATTTATAAAAATCCTGATGCCATTTCTTGCACAAAGCGAATGCTACTCATATGAAGCATAACAAAAACGCTATAATTCACAACCCTGTCATATATACCGTGATTCACAATACTTCAAAATGTGGAAACATATGGATTGGTAAAAATATAAATTTGCTATCTCAAGAATTCTACTAATTTATTTTCTCTGATAGCTGTAATCCTGATGATTCATGGGTAGTCTAATTGCTCTTCTATCTTTGTACCGATAGTTTTTAGTGTTGGTTCCAAATCTTTGTCAGATACTTTTTCAGGATCAACATATACCATGATCTCTCTACCAGCTTGCATGATGTGTACTTTGTCAATTCCTGATATATCTTTGATTAATTTCTCTAATTCAGACATCTTTTCTATAAACATCTCGCTTGTGTCATATCTAGCTCATTCTCTAGATGCAGAGATAGCATCAGCAGCAGCTACTATTCGAGAGAATGGAGATGTCATAGGTACATCATAGTGATGAGACTCGGCGGCATTTATGATTATCTCATCCATTCATAATTTTTTCAAAGCTTCAGCTCATAGTGCTGTATGAGATTGTCATGTAGTGGCGATGATTTTTCCGATATCGTGGAATAATCCAGCCTTTTTGGCGATAATTGGATCTAATCATAATTCTGTAGCTATAGCTTCTGATATCTTAGCTACTTCGATACTGTGCAATCGTACATTTTGTCCATAACTGTATCTGAGGTATAGCTGTCAAATTAATTTTACTACCTCAGGTTTCATCATAGGTAAATTCAATTGAGTCAAGGCTTCTTTACCTTTTTCTACCAAGATATTTGGCAAATCTTCTACTACTTGATTGTAAAATGTCTCGATATAGTGAGGATTGATTCTTCCATCTTTTACCAATTTTTTCAAAACAGTAGCAGCGATGAATCTTTTTTCGCTATCAAAAGATGAAATTCTCACTACCATGGGAGTATCATCGATAATCAATTCTACTCAAGTCAATTTTTCAAAGAAAGAAATATTTCTTCATTCTCTACCAATTAATTTTCCTTTGTAATCTTCATTTGGTAAGTCTACTGATTTTACTGTAAATTCATTTACTGCTTCTGAAGCGATCCTTGGTAATGCTTTTGCGATGATTTGAGATGCTTCTTTGTCTGCTTCTTCAGTTTTGATAGTCTTCATCTTTTCTACGAATTCTTTGATATCTTCTTGGTATTCATTTTCGATATTTGTAAACAATTGTTCTCTAGCATCATCTTTGCTCAACCCAGCAATTTCTGCTAATTTGTCTGTCTGCTGCTGGACAATAGCTTCTGCCTCTTTTTGTTTCTCGATGATTTTCTCTTTTTCGTTTTCCAATCTCTCTAATTTTTCATCCATTTTTTCTTCTCTTTCCATTAATTTGTTTTGGAGATCTTCCATCTTTTTCAATCTTTGTTCTTCGATTCTATTTGCCTTTTCTTCTGCTTTGTCCAATACATCTTCTGCTTTTTTCTTGGCTTCTTCTAAGATTTCATCTTCTAATTCTTTGGCTTTTGCCATCCTTTCTTTAAATTTTATTGCTTTTTCTGTAAGTGTCTTTTTGTATCCGAAAAATCCTCATACTGCACCCACTCATAGTGCAACGATTCCAATAATAATATTCCAAATCATTATTTTCTTTTTTTAAATTATATAAAAAATTTCAAAAAATATACCAAATATTTTTATAATATTTCTATGATTAAATGCAATATAAATATCCTGTTTATTGATATTGACTTTTTGTATGTTATGTGTATTATTGTGCTGAACTAATAAAAACTATTTGATATGTATGAAAAGAATTTATTCCAAAAAATCTTTAATGTGATAATGGATTTTTTGGCTATTATCTTGTGCATATTTGTGCGAGATAAAAAGAATTATAGGGAGTTTTGACTTCCTATTTTTTTTAAAACCTTATTAGGATATGATAAAAAAAATAAACATTAATATATGTTGACTTTTTGTATGTTATATGTATCATTGCCACTAGTTGTGAACTATAAAATTAATTTGAATATGGATGATAAAAATTTTTCGCAAAGAGTGTTTAATGGTTTTATGAACTTTGTTTGTTTTATTTCTGCACCATTCTTTTGGTTTTCCAAAAAGGGCAATAGAGATCTATATAGGAAGGTATAACTTCCTATTTTTTTGAAATATGCTTTTTTATTGGTTTATATTTGGAAAATTTCTATAATATGATATTATTTGATTTTACTTTAAAAATCAGTATATTGTGTGATGTAAATAATAATAAAAACCCAAATTAATTTTATCTATGGAAAAAACAAAAATAACACAGGAAGACCTGCTTAACTTTTTGCAGGAGAAGTTTGGTAAGGAGGCAACCATGGAGAGTCATTTGACCAATGACTTGGGAATGGACTCTCTCGATACTGCTGAGCTCGTGATGAAGCTCGAAGACATGGGATTTGAAGTTCCAGATCACAGTCCAAGATGTGTGGGATTGCATCTCAAACCAAATTTAATCATTGAGGAGACTCGTTCTCCTCATTTTTTTTATTGAAATATTTGAGAAAAATTCATTATTTAACTAATGATTCACCTGTCATCTCGGCAGGTTTTTCTATTCCTAAAATTCTTAAAACAGTTGGGGCTATATCTGCGAGACTTCATGTATCTCTCAATTCATATTTATCTTCGCTAACTACGATGAAAGGTACTGGATTTGTAGTATGAGATGTCCTTCGCTGTGGTGTCTGATCTTCTACATTTCCATGATCAGCAAATACCAATAATGTATATCAGTTTTTCAATCCACATTCTACTAATTTACCTATACAATCATCGACTGTCTTTACTGCTTTGTGGATAGCATCGATTACTCCTGTATGTCAGACCATATCTCAATTTACTATGTTTGTGATAATTACATCATAATTATCGTTTTCCATTTTTTCACAAATTGCATCTGTGATTTCGTAAGCAGACATCTCTGGTGCTAAATCATATGTAGATACTTTTGGTGAAGGGATTAGGACTCTATCTTCGTTTTCAAAAGGAGCTTCTATTTGTCAGTTGAAGAAAAATGTTACGTGTGCATATTTTTCTGTCTCAGATAATCTTAGTTGTCTCAATCCAGCTTTACTCAATACTTCTCATAGGCAATTTTTCACATCTAATTCTGGGAAAATTACATGGGCGTTCATTGGGGTGTAAAATTGAGTCATTCATGCATAATATACATTTAGTGGGACTCTATTTCGTCCATCAAATTCTTCTTCTACTATGGCTTTTGTGAGTTGTCTAGTCCTATCAGTCCTGAAATTCCAAAATACCATACTATCGTGTGCTTTCACTCATTCATATCAATTTAATACTATTGGTCTGATAAATTCATCTGTCTCTCATACGTTGTGGCATTCTTTGATTCATTCAATTATATCATCAGATCAATATGTTCATTTTGCATTTACTATTGCATCATAGGCTATCTGTGTCCTATCTCGTCTTTTATCTCTGTCCATTGCATAAAATCTTCACATTGCTGTCACGATTTTTCCAAATCATAAATTATTTAATTTATCTGATAGTTGACTCAAATATTCTAAACTTTTGGTCACTGGAGCGTCTCTTCAATCTGTGAATACATGGATTATTACATCGTGAAAATTTTCTTTTGCACAGAAATCCAAAATTGCAAACAGATGATTTATGTGAGAATGTACTCATTCTCATTGTAATAATCACATCAGGTGTAATTTTGATGAATGATCTCTACAATTTTGTATAGCTCATTTCAATGCGTCATTTTCAAAAAAAGATCAATCATTGATACTTCTATTTATCCTTTCTAATGATTGAAAAATCACTCTTCCACTTCATATTGTCATATGTCATACTTCAGAATTTCATTGGTATCAAGCTGGTAGTCACACAGATTCTCCACTTGCATTAATCAAAATATTTGGATATTTTGTCATAATCATATCTGTATTTGGTGTGTCTACTTCAGCGATAGCATTTTCTACTGGGTCGGCACGATATCCTCGTCAATCACGGATTACTACCAAAACTTTTTTTGTCATTATTGATCGTTTTATCTTATAAAAGCTCTCAAATTTATGAAAATTGAAATAGTATTTTATGTTATTCATTTTTGTTTTCAATATTTTTCTATGAAAAATAGTTCTAAAAATTTTGACAAAAAAGAAATTTTCATTATAATCAATGTCGTATTTAGTCTTTAAACAAAAAATAATATGGAAAATCAATCAGAAAATATATTAAACTCAAATATTTGAGAAAATTATATTGAAACGCAAATAAGCAGAGATGAAGATGAATTAAAAAAGTATACAGTGAATAATATTATCGAGACGGTGATGAATAAGAATAATTGATATTGGCAAGTGAAATTGGTACATGCGAGTGGACATGGTGGACAACATATTAATCATGGAAATTCTAAAGCTCAATTACACTTTGATATAAATAAGTTTTATAATAATTTTGATTTGTCAGACAAAAGTTGGCAAGATTTTGTGAGAGTGTTTTGAGAAAAGAATATTTCACATGATCAATCTACTCTTGTATTGGAAAATCAGGAGACGAGATATGCATCAAAAAATAGGGAAAATGTACTCAATCATCTCAGATCTTTGTTGTTGGAATTATTCAAAGAAGAGAAGGAGAGAATAAAGACAGAGATTTCAGAGTATCAAAAAGAGAAAGATATGCATGAAAAACAGATGCATTCAGAGAAGAAAAAATTGAGACAAAAAGTGGATATTTATGAAGAATAATTTATTTGTACAAAAATATAGTCTCAAATCATTTGTCGTTTTTGTAAGTTTGGAATGGCTTGTGGTTTGTAAATTGGAAAGAATTAGAGATGATTATCGTCTCTTTTTTTTTGTCATTGAAAATCCAATCTTCCATGATTGCTAATTGAGTATCTCGTAGATATACGTATATATAGTCATATTTTTTGAGGTCAACATCGAATAAATTTTTCCTATATAGTTTGACATTTGTGATTTTTTGATGTTTATTTAGTCGCCTCCCTTTCAATACAGCATACAAATTTATATCGTATCATTCTCATAGTTTGATTTTGTGTTCTGTGGAAAAAAATCTCAAAGCTTTCCCATCTCCACATCCCAAATCTACCATAGTGCTATTGGGTTTTATTTTTAAGTTTTTCATGATAGTCAGATGTCTATCAAATGTGGGTATATATGGAGCTTTTTGAGATTTTGATAGGGTAATACGTACTGCATATATGAAATAATATATACTGACGAAGACGGCTATGATTAGGAATATTATCATAAAGATTAAGGTAGCTTTGTATCACATTTGATAAAAATTTTAATTAAAATGATAAAAGTATGTTTAGTATTTTTTTTTGGAAATTCAATATATTACGATGATTACATAATGTTTTTGTTTATGTGTTGAAAAAAAATAATTAAAACATACAAGATGAGATAGTTTAATTTGTAGTATAAAAGGCAAAATGCTTTTGTTTGGAGATTTGCATATAAATTCTCGTATAGTGGATAGAGTATTGGAAAATATGAAATCATGGATTTCACAGAATCAAGATGAGAAAATTTTGATTTTTTTGTGAGATTATGTTTATCATTTTTCTTATGATAGAGAAGCCCTTTTGAAGTTGTATAGTTTTTTCCTTGAGTTGTATCAGTGATGAAAAAATGTGTATATTCTAGCATGAAACCATGATTGGTTGGGAAATACATTTGTGTTTGAAGAAGCAAAAAGGACCTATGATATTATAAAAAATGTCTTTAATTCACCTGAAAATGGTGGAAAGATTGAGTTTATCACTCAACCAAAGATAGAGCAGATTGAATGAGAAAATATTTTGTTTTTGCCGTATTGTTTGGAGATAGATTCTTCATCTCACTCAGATTGACAAGGATCGTGAACAGAATTTATAGAGATTGAAAATACAATAAATATTCTTTCAAAATCTCAGAATAAAAATGAGAAATTTAGTGCTGAAATAAATAAACTTTTGTTGGGGTATTATCAAAAATATGGGAAATTAACGGTGATTCATCATTATTATATTGAATGAGTAAATTTCCCATGACAGAGGTGAAGATTTTATTTTAATGATATCGCATTATCACATCTATTTTGTGAATTAGATTGATTAAAATTGATTTCTGGACATTTACATCAATGATTTGCATACAAAAATTATTTTTGTACTTGAAGTGTCTGGAATACTTCACCATTGGAAGTCAATCAAGCAAAGATCTTATTCAAATATTCAAACTGAAAAATGTCTGGAAAAATATATTTTGTAAATCCATATTTTCAGGTGAAAAATATTGAAGATTGAGTGAAGGTGGATGATCTTTTTTTGGAAAATTTCAAAAAAGAAGTGATACAGGAAAATATAAACAATTACAAAAATCAGTGATGGGATGTGGAAATAGATTCAAATTATGAAATGAAAAACAAAGATGTCTCTCTTTCATTATCTGTTTGAAATATGAATTATGAAGATATGTATTCGTATATTGATGAAAATCTTTTCAAACAATTGAGAGATGTGAAATTGAAAAAAGTTTATGAGCAGACAGAAGATCTTTTTGAAAAAATGGATATAGAATGAAAAAATCTGACTTCTTGATTCGCTGATTGGAAGTGACTTTTGAAAGATTATTTGAAAGTAAAATATCCAAATGAATATGAAAAATATTTAGATTTTTTGAAGAAAGAGAAAATTTTGTAGTATTTGATTAGTCTGTGTGAATTCTAGTTACACTACATTTACCAGATTCTACATCATCTTTTACTTTTTTGTATTTTACTTCGTATTCCATCCTACCGTCTTCGTATCTTACAGTGACTTTGTCATTTGGTCTAATTTTTGCATTTGCTGCAATTGGTTGACTTGCTTGAGCTGAATCGTTTTTACTAGGCTCATCACCTACTTCAAAAATTTCGAAACCATCTTCATCTTCGAATATCATTTCTCTTTTATCTTTTTTTACATTGTTTGCTTGATTCTGTTCAGATTGTACTATTTTTATGATTTCTCACAAATTACCTGAAGCTTTTGATAATTTTTCCAAGAAGGCTTTGTCTCCAGATTTTTGTTTTTCTATGATAAATTTCACAGCTTCATCTTGTTGTTTTATAGCTTCAAAATTTAGATTTAATATTTGTGATGTGGTATTTACTTTGTATGAGTAAATTAGAGTTTGGAATTTTTCAAAAGATTCTTTTTTGTATACTATGAGAGGATCTTGTTGTGCATATCCCATAAATCATACTTTGTCTCTCAGATATTGCATCTCATCGATGTGAGATATCCATAATTTGTCCAAATGGAACAAGAAAATATCTCTAAATACATCATATAATCTATCGTTTTCTAGTGTGCTAAATCATAGATCTAGACGTTCTACCAATGTCTTTGTCAATTCTTCCTCTAAATCGTTTAATCACAAATTTTCTCGTGCATTTGCTGTATTTTTGTCCAGAGTTATATTAAATTCTTTTACAAATGTTTCCAAAAATTCTACAGGAGTTTGTTTCAAATTCCTAGCATCTTCGATTTTTATGCTGACGAGCATCTGTACGATATTTTTTAGGTCGTGTTTTGTCTGTTCTACGAAATTTAATTTTTTTTCCTCATCTAATTCTGCTTCAATTATCTCGTCTCTTTTTGTGTATATTTGGTGTCTTTGTTTGTCTATGACACTATCATAATCAAATAGATGTTTTCTGATACTGAAATTCCATGCTTCAATCTGCTTTTGAGCAGTCTCAATTGAGTTTGTAAATTGCTTTTGAGTCAATTCTAGATTTTCCAAGTCTTCCTTTGACATCAACATGCTTGCAATTCCCATAATTTTTTCTCATCACATTTTCCTCATCAAGAGATCATCCAATGCTACATAGAATACAGATTTACCAGGATCTCATTGTCTTCCAGATCTTCATCTCAACTGGTTATCTATTCTCCTAGATTCATGTTTTTCTGTTCATATAACAAATAATCAGTATTGTAGATCTTTTGTCACAGTAGGTACATTTAGTCATTGAGTATTACTGAAATACAATGTAGCAAAGCTTTCAGTTTTATTTTTTCTCTTAGTATTGAATTTGATCACTAGATTAAATTTATCAGTTTTTATTACGTCCAATTCTGCTTGTTTTATTTGTTCGTCATCGATTCCACATATACGTTTGATGGCATCGAGAGTCAATTCTAATTCTGCACTAGAAAAAATGTTTAGTTTTTAGTACCCAATTTATATAATTGTCTCATAATTTTTCATTTAATCATTTTTCCAATTTGATGTCGGTTCATCTTCAAGCCATATTTGTGGCTACGATTACTGATTTGTATTTTCATCAATTACTAACTATATGAGCTTCTTGTTCATGGAATTTAGCATTCAATACATAGTGGTTGATACTATCTTTTTCCAAAATTCTACTCAAATATTCTGAAGTAGCGATATTAGCTGTTCAGATCAATATAGGTTGTCATATCTCATGGTAAAATTTGATAGTTTCTTTTACAAATTTCCATTTAGCATTTTGGTTGAAGTATACCTTGTCATGACAGTCTACTCTGATAGTCTCTCTATTTGTAGGCACTTCAAGTACATCCAAATTGTATATTGTATTAAATTCTTCTCATTCTGTGACAGCAGTACCTGTCATTCATGCCATCTTTTTGAATTGTTTGAAGAAGTTTTGGTATGTAATTGTAGCCATAGTCTGAGATTCTCTTTTGATCTCTACTCATTCTTTGGCTTCGATAGCTTGATGTAGTCATTCACTAAATCTCCTTCATGGCATTGTCCTACCAGTATGCTCGTCTACAATCAATACTTCACCATCTTTTACTATATATTCTTTGTCTTTTTCGTATACGGCTTTGGCTCTCAAGGCGTTTTCGATGTGGTGAATTTCATCAAATCCAAAATCCTTGTATAGATTTTCTACTCCCAAAATTCATTCTAATTTTTTGATACCAATTCCACTCAATGCTACAGTTTTTGTCTTTTCGTCGATATAATAATCTCCATCTTCTATATTTTCAGCCTTTTTCTCATCATTCATTATTTCATACAAAAATCATTTACTTACCTGCTTTTTACCAGAACAAGGTTTTAGAGCTTGTACGATTTTTGCATAGTAGCTGTATTTTTCTGTAGCTTCTTCTCTAGCTTCTGATATAATCAGAGGAGTCCTAGCTTCATCAATTAAAATAGAATCTATTTCATCTACGATTGCAAAATTCAAAGGTCTCCAAGTCAAAACTCTCTGTTTCATAGATTTTACTAGATTGTCTCTCAGATAGTCAAATCATAATTCACTATTTTCTACATAAGTAATATCTTTTTCATATTCTCATTTCCTAGCTTGGATAGGTACTCATTTTACTACACAACCTACTGTCAATCCTAACCATTCATACAATTTTCACATCCAAGCTGCATCACGAGATGCCAAGTAATCATTTACTGTCACTACGTGTACTCATTTACCTTCCAAAGCATTCAAATAAACAGGTAATGTAGCTACCAATGTCTTTCATTCTCAAGTCTTCATTTCGGCAATCTTTCCTTGGTGCAATATGATTCATCCAATGAGCTGTACATCATAAGGAATCATATCCCAAGTCATCTTTTCACCTTTTACATCGTAAGTATTTCCACACATTCTCTTACATGCTTGTTTCACTACTGCAAATGCTTCAGGTAGGATATCATCTAGAGATTCTCATTTATTTTGTACTCTGTCTTTGAATTCTTCTGTCTTAGCTTTGATTTCTTCATCAGATAATTTGTCAAAGTCATCATAAAGATGGTTGATTTCTGTGACAATCACTCTGAGTTTAGCTATTTCTTTTTCAGTGTAATTTAAACCAAAAATTTTTTTTATTCGTTCAATCATAATTAATTTCTGCAAGTTGATAAAAAGTAGATTGTATTATAATAATCTCTTTTTATAAAGCAAATCAAATTAAATAGTTTTTTCTATAGTACTTTTTCTTGAAAATAAGCTGTAAAAACATATCTATTAAATTTAGAAGCAAAAGTTTCGAATTTTATCGTGTATAATCAAATCTTATGAATCAAAAAGAATTAATGGAATCTTTACTCAATTATTGGAAAGAAAATAATACTTTTCAGAGATCGATTGATGAAAGATCAGATAGATTAGAAGCTATCACATACGATTGACCTCCATTTGCTAGTGGTACTCCACACTTTTGACATGGATTGGTATGAGTCATGAAAGACTTAGTATGAAGATACAAGAGTATGAAATGATATAAATTAATCAGAGATTGGTGACGAGATTGTCACGGTTTGCCTGTAGAAAAAGCCGTAGAAAAAAGACTCTGAATTGATGGAAAAAGAGATATCGAAGAAAAACTATGAATCGATAAATTTACTCAAGAATGTAGAAATTATGTAAGTAATGTCAGTGATGAATGGACATGGTTTGTAGATCATATCGGTAGGCGAGCAGACATGAAAAATGCATACATGACGATGAATTTGGAATTCATGGAATCAGTGATAAATGTGTTTGATAATTTGTACAACAAAAATTTGGTTTATAAATGATTCAAAGTTCAACGATTCTGTCCTTCTTGTGCTACTGCATTATCAAATAGTGAAGTAAATGAATGATATGAAGATAGACAAGATCCAGCAATCACAATCAAATTTCAATTGACAAACAAAGCTTTCACAGATAGAGAGAAATATGAGACAGTAAGTGATTGATCTGTAAATGTAGTTTGTTGTCTGATAAAAAGAGAATGAAAGATCTTGATATGATATCATACAAAAGGTCAAAAATATGTATTCCCAGGATGAAAAGTAGAAAAGTGAGATAGTATCGAAAAGACAGTTAGTAAAGAGATTATGGAGGAATTGTGAGTTGAAGTAAAAAGCCAAAAAGTGCTATGAGAATTCAAAGAAGTATTGAGATGAAATATTTGGAATTTGATTTATGTAGAGACAGAGATTGAGTGAGAACCAAAAAATATGGAACCAGATAAGACAACTCATTTACAACGAGCAGAAATTATTGAAAGTGAAAATAGAATTTGAATGGCTGTAAAAATCGAAAATACAATTATCGATGATGCAGATGAGATCATAAACCAATTCTATGATTTCTATACATATCACAATAATTTCGCTGGTCAAATCGACAAAGATGCTCCAGTATATGCATTAGCTTGGACGACTACTCCTTGGACATTACCATCAAATAGTTTCTTGGCAGTATGACCAGAAATTTACTACTGTATGGTATATGACAAAGATAGCCACGAATATTATATTTTGTGAGAAGCTTTGCTCAAAAAATATTACAAAAATAGTGAAGACTACCTATTGTTGAATAGGATTAAATGATCAAACTTGACTGGAACATTTTATAAGCCATTATTTGAATATATAAATCAGAGTAAAATACCTGATGAATACAAAGATAGATATTTCCAAATTATACCTGGAGATTATGTAAGTACAGATGATGGTACAGGAATTGTACATATTGCTCCATCTTTCTGACAAGAGGACTTTGAAGTAGTGGCAAATATATTCCCTAGAGAATTTGCTAGAGAATGGTTATTCTTGCCTGTAGATGATTATGGAGAATTCACAGATGAAGTACCTGATTACAAATGAAGGAGAGTATACGAAGTAAACAAAGATATCAATGATAGACTCAAAAAAGAATGAAAATTAGTATTATTACAGTCACATAACCACTCATATCCACATTGTTGGAGATGTCATACAGCTTTGATTTCCAAGGCTATGGATTCATGGTTTATCAAAGAGCCTGAATTGAAACAACACAATATCGAACATGCAAAAGAGATATGATTTGTACCTGAGAGTGTGAAAAAGAGATTTTTGGATGTATTGGATTCTGCACCAGACCGAAATCTAGCTAGGAATAGATACCGATGATCTCCAATACCTATCTGGCAAAATGATGCAGATAGTGAAGATAGAATTTCAATCGGAACATTGGATGAGATCTATCAAAACACAATAAATGGATCAAAGAATTTGACTAAAAATATCTTCATCAGACATGGAGAGACAGAGTTTAATGTAGCACACAAATGAGATTGTCTATGAGAGTGAAGCTTGACTGAGAAATGAAAAGAACGAGCTGAGACAGTGAGACAAAATTTGGATTACGAATTAAAAGCATGAAATGAATTTATAGTAGTCTTATCACCTCTAAAGAGGACATTGCAGACAGCTACACCGTTCTTGATCGAAAAATTTGGAGCAAATATCATAGAAGAGATTACTCCAAAATACAATGAGTTGGTAGCAAAATTCCAGGCAATGTATAAAGATTGAAGTTTGATTGATTATACTACAAATCCGGATAATCAGCAATTGTTTGAATTACATGAAGGAATATATGTAGATATGAGGGTACACGAGACATATTATCCAAGTATGCAGTGAGTAGAATTTCATTGTATGAATATGACTTCTGTACCTACAAGTGAGAAATTATTCCCTGATGGAGAGACTGTAGATCATATATTTGAGAGAGTAAATTCTTATATCAAGGATATAAATGAACAATTTAAAACAAAGACAATCATCACATTTACGCATGGAGAAGCAGTAGTTTCTGCAATCCACTTCTTTAGAGATTTTGATTATTGTGCTAGGAGAGAATATTTCTATCCACATATAGATGGATCAGTATCTCAGAGGATGAGAATCCATTATTATGACAACGACACTGGAAAAGAATTAGACTTACATAGACCACATGTAGATAATTATCGGTTTAATATCGACTGAAAGACATATCATAGGATACCTGAAGTCATGGATTGTTGGTTTGAATCTGGATCTATGCCTTTTGGACAGGTATGATATATCAGGAGGAAAGATGGTACTACAAGGAGTATGAGACCTTTGATATATCCAGCAGATTGGATCATGGAATGATTAGATCAGACTAGAGGTCGGTTTAGGGTGATGCATGTGCTAGGAAATGCTATGATGTGAGATAACTCTTACAACAATGTGGTGATAAACGGACTAATATTGGCAGAGGATGGACACAAAATGTCAAAGAGTCTAAACAATTATCCAGATCCAAAAGAATTGTTTGAGAGATATGGTACTGATGCTTATAGACTCTATGTATTGTCATCTCCTGCAGTAAAAGCAGAACCTATGAGATTTGCTGAGAAATGAGTAGACCAAGTTTACAAAGATTTCACATCTTCTCTCACAAATGCATACAAATTCTTTGAGACTTATGCTAGAGTAGACAATTTTAAAACTGATAATACAAATATTTATTTCATGAGACATGCAGCGGCTACATGATTTGAACTAAATGATGAGTTGACGGCTGAATGAATCGCAAGCATGGAAAATGAATGATTTGTATCAAAAGTTTTGAGGTTAGATTTGGATAAGATATATACTTCTCATGCAAAGAGATCAGTACAGACTGCAGAAAAAATTAAAAATATCTACAAAGAATACATAAACAAAGATATCCAAATCATAGAAAATGAGAAATTACGACAAGAATGATATGAGAGGACAATTGATTGTTACAATGAAATTTTGGCTCAAGAAAAAGGAAGCAATATTTTGATGGTTTCTCATGATGTAAATTTTGCTGAATTACGAGTAGACTTGTATTGAAAGAAAAATAATCTCTCAAAGTGAGAAATAATTAAATTGCCAAGCTATAAAATTACAAATGATTTGGATAGATGGATATTAGCTACATTAAATGAGACAGGAATCCAGGTACAAAAAGAGATGGAAGAGTATCATTTGGACAATGCTACCAAAGCTATGATGTGATTCGTAGATAGTCTGACAAATTGGTATATCAGGAGGAGTAGGAGGAGATTCCGAGCTAGTGGAATGGATGCTGACAAAGTTTCAGCATATAGTACATTGTTTGATGTATTAAATAATTTCGCAAAGATTGCTGCTCCATTTGCACCATTTATCAGTGAACATATCTACTTACAATTGCAGCAATTTACAAATAAATGAAAGGTAGATTGAGATTCAGTTCATTTGAAATATTTCCCAATCTTGTCTGAGAGATATATTGATCCTGAATTAATCCAAGAAATTGCATTAGTAAGGAAAATCATCACACTATGATTGTTTATCAGATCAAAGAATAATATAAAAATTAAACAACCATTAGCAAAGATGGAAGTAAAAATTTATATCTGAATGAAAATTAGCGAGTGAATTAAATTGCTCGCTAATTTTTTTTATTTTAATTTGTTAATTTTCTTTTACTAATTCTTTGAATATTCTACCTCTTTCCTCGAAATTTTTGAAAAAAGTATAGCTGGATGCAGCAGGAGAAAGAAGGCAGACCGTTCATTTCTTTGTCATTTGTTTTGCTATTTTTACAGCTTCTGGCAAATTATCTACTTTGTAGGTCTTCTTGGTTATGCTTGGCAAAATGTCATGACCTGTCTTTGGTAGGCAAATTACATTTTCTACATTGCAACTATTCACAAAATTAATCAAATCAGAATAGTCGATTCATCTGTCCATTCATCACAAAATCAAGGTATTCACATTCGGAATACTTTTCAAGCTATTAATCGTAGATTCAGGGATTGTGGCGATAGAATCGTTGTAGTAAGTGACTCAGTCAAATGTTCAAACTAATTCCATCCTATGTTCCAATGGCTGAAATTCAGATATCACTTTCTTTGCATTTTCAAAGTCCAATTTCAAAATATCACATACAACGAAGATATTCATGATATTTCTCAAATTATGTTCTCAGAGAAGATTTCTCTTTTCATTTACATTATAAATCTCTTTTCAATCTAATACTACAAAATTTCATTGAATAAAAATATCTTTTCCGATTGTAATTTTATTACCTCAATTATTTATCTTTGAAATACTTTCTACTTGCTCATCCACGATGGCAAAATCTCATTCAGTCTGGTATTTGAAAATATTTAGTTTTGATTCGTAATATTCTTCTAGACTATTGTAATGATCCAAATGTTCAGGGTACAAATTCAACAAGATCGCAATGTGTGGAGAAGTTTTGATATATTGCAATTGATGAGAAGAACATTCTATCACGAGAGTACTGTCTTCATTGAAATTTTCTATTTGTTCAAAGATAGGTATTCAGATATTTCATAGCAAAAATGTGTTTTCTTT
>Ga0310786_10005101_pt1 | contig 17960 bp, 15 predicted proteins | sample AusTroGonzalo_MG_FD_203881 | JGI IMG/M metagenome (GOLD analysis project Ga0310786, IMG submission 203881) | Bovine rumen microbial communities from tropical cattle in Woodstock, Queensland, Australia - Gonzalo_03 (v2) (version 2) | ecosystem: Host-associated > Mammals > Digestive system >... | reverse complement strand
CCCCCCCCCAGTCAAATATCTTTTTGGCAAACCATCTCATAACACTCTCCATATCACAAAAACTTATACGACGGCATTCTAACGGGAAGAGATTAACAATTTGTTAAAAGCAATCTAATTCCTAATTAATTACTCCCGATCCGCGAGCCCAAAGTATATATACCCCTGATTTGTTGGTATTCGAGCCTCCGTTGAACAATTTTGCAATAAACGAACTGGAAAAAGGAAATTTTACAGCAACTGTCAGAACGAAAACATATCCGGAAGAAGATTTGTTTCCTTTCAATAAGCTCTCCCGTTCTGTATTTCCAACTTCTCCGTAATCATTACCGACAGCGAATTTTGTTGAATATTTATAAAAAGGAACATCACTACTCATACCACCGTTAGGGTTTCGATTTACTGGAGCTTGATCTGTATTGACGATTTTATCTTTATAATCAGAACCATTCCAACAGATAGTTTCTCCTCCATATGGATCGACATTCATAACCCCCTTGGTTTTTTTGTCAGGTGAGGTCATATATGGATATAATCGGCAATAATACCTGAAACACCCGATTGGAATGCCCAGCGGTTTATATTTTTTGAAAATCTCATCAAATTTATTATAATTCCTATCAGCCATCAGAGAGAGTGTACATTCTTTTGCAATTGCATCGACCGCGTTCTGTGCCAATTCGATTCTAACTAACTCAATTGAAAAGAAAACTATATACAAAATGATCGGCAGAGTCATCGCGGTTTCAAGAACTGCTGTACCTACCGACTTTTTTTTAAAAAACCGTGTGATCTTTTTTTTTAATCCGATTACATCAACGTTATGAATAACTATCTGATTGCACAGGTAAAATAACTTCTTTCTCACTTCAAGTATCTTTCTGGCAAACCACTTCATAACGCACTTCTTTCTACGAAAATTTATACAATATTATCTTCGCAACAAATGGTTAATAAATCTTTAACAACTTTTGAGGAGTAATCAAACCCAGGCTTCTTTTTTCCAAAGTTTCCAATTTTTCTGTTTTGTAATAAACAAAAAGAACGTTGTGGTCAACACAAACACGAGACTTCCGACACAAAATAAGGCGGCAAATATCAGCCATTTTTGCGAAGAATCCCCTTGATCAGGAACCCAAATAAATCCGATAAATTTCTGCAGAACAACGAATGTAGCCACCGCCGCTACAATTTGAGCTCCGATTTTATAAAAGAAAGAACTCGACCAATTTATTTTTAAATTTTTATCCGAAAAACAAACCAGCAAAACAGCGTTAACCATAGCAGATATCGCGGTACATAAAGATAATCCGAAATACTTGAAAAACGGAACAAGAACTATCAAACAAATCAGATTAACTCCTACAGAAATTGCTGCAAAAATCACGGGAGTCTTCGTATCCTTTGCCGCAAAATACACTGCCGCATAGACCTTCGACAAAACATAAAACGGCAGTCCCAACGCAAATCCCACAAGAGCGATCGCGGTGATTTGAACTTCTTCCGGTCCGAATAGCCCTCGTTGAAACGCCACGGAAACAATTACCTCGTTGCAAGAAATCAGCATAGTCGTAGCGAAAAAAGTTAAGAAGAAAGCGAAAAGCAATCCTTGTTGCATCTCATCTCCGGCCTTTTTGTAATCTTTTATGGCCAAACAATTCGACAACATCGGGAGAAGCGCCGTACTCAAAGCAATTCCCAGGGTAGCTAACGGAAACTGATTCAATCGATCCGCAAGATTAATGCATGTGATTGTTCCCGTCGGAAGGTAAGAAGCGATCGACATGTCCACCAACATATTCAGTTGCCAAACACCCGCTCCGATAATTCCCGGAATCATATTTTTCATAATATCTTTAACAACAGGAGTCCAACAATGAAAATTGAAACTCAAATTAAATTTATAATGCTTTACCGCGCAAAACAGAATGAAAGTATGCAAAACACCTGCCACCAACACGCACACAGACAGCACGTGAACCGTAATGTATTTGTCCAAACCGATAAAGTGGCAGATAACAAGAGCCGTTCCGTTAATAACACTCGGCAGACAGTGCAAGGCAGCCGGTAAAGCGAATCGATTGATCGTGTTCAGCACTCCAGCACACAGAGAACTTAAAGACATAAAAAGCAAAAACGGAAAGCAAATCCGCCCTAATCTTACAGTTAATCCGAATCTTTCGCTGAGTACATCAAATCCTCTGGCGGCTACTTCCACTACCGATGGGAAAAAAGCTAAAACTATGGTGACGAACACCATCAAAATCATCAACAGGCAGCTAAAAACATCTGTCAGAACGGTGTTGGCTTCATCTTTTCCGTCTTTCTGCAAAACATTAGAGAATCTCGGAAGAAACGATGCGTTAAAAGCACCTTCTGCAAAAATTCTGCGGAAAATATTGGCTAATTTTACAGCAACCAGAAGGCAATCCGTGTACATACCTGCGCCCAAAAACGCGGCCATAAGGCATTCACGGGCATATCCTACAAACCTGCTGAAAAGAGTAAAAACTCCAACCGTACATGCTGATTTTACTACGCTCATTTTCCGCTCAATGATTTATTTTCTGTATAAAGTTATCGAGTTGGTTGAAATTTTCAAAACTCAGCTCGATGATTCCGCTGCTATTCCCTTTTAGCTTTATATTTGTTTTCAAACCTGAAAGTTTTTCGATTTTATTAGATATATTCAGAACCTCAGGATCAACATAAGATGACAACTCACGAAGAGAAGCATCGTTACCCTCTCCTGAATTTCGTACTTTGTCCATCTGAGGATTTTTTCGACGTCTTACCAGCTTTTCCGTATCGCGCACATTCAAGGAATTGCTCAGCACCTTTTGAGCCACAGCCGAAGCGTTGTCGGAAGTCACCAAAGCCCGAGCATGTCCGAACGACAACTTTCCCTCCTTGATAAGCTGCTTTACATCTTCCGGAAGATTCAAAAGCCTCATCACATTAGAGATATGACTGCGACTTTTTCCGATAATTTCTGCCAATTGCTCCTGAGTATGACCGAATTCATCCAGCAATCGCTTATATCCCTCTGCTTCCTCGATCGGATTCAGATTTTCTCGCTGTACGTTCTCGAGAATCGCGATTTCCAGTTGTTCTTCTTTCGAAAAATTCGTAACGATCGCCGGAATCTCATCCAGTCCAGCAATTTGCGATGCACGCATACGCCTTTCACCAGCAACCAGCTGATAAGTCCCATTCGTCAGCTTTTGCACTAAAATCGGCTGAAAAACTCCTTTTCTCTTTATGGAAATCGCCAACGACTGCAGCTGTTCATCATCAAAAAACTGCCTTGGCTGATAAGGATTCGCCGTTATTTTATCCAAACTAATCTTCACGATGCCGCCGGCATTCGCGGAAGCAGAATCTATGTCAAACTCAGTTTGCAAAAAAGCAGACAGACCGCGGCCGAGACTTTTATTCGCCATTTGATTCCCTTCTCAAAAATTCACGAGCTAATTCTATATACGATATTGCTCCGCTTGATCTTATATCATGAAGTATCACAGGTCGTCCATAAGACGCAGCCTCGCTTATGCGAACATTTCTCGGAATTACCGTATCAAAAACCAGATTTCCGAAATGAGACCTTACGTCATCTTCAATCGTACGACTTAAATTGTTGCGGCGGTCGAACATCGTAAGCAAAATTCCGCCAACCATCAGATCTTTGTTGATAGTACTGCGCACACCCTGAATCGTGTTAAACAGTTGAGTCAATCCTTCCAACGCGTAAAACTCACACTGCAACGGAATGATAATCTTATTCGAAGCATTCAAAGAATTAATGTTTATCAGTCCGAATCCCGGAGGGCAATCGATAAAAACGTAATCAAAATCCAGACCGGACAGTGTATTTTTTAGTTTGCTTTCACGATCGCCTTGCTGAAACAACTCAACTTCTGCCGCAGCCAAATCTATCGTGGAGGAAATTACCCAGAGCCCTTTTACATAGGTCTCCTGGATGACATCCTGCGGCTGAACCAACCCCAGCAAAACCCCGTAACTACTTTCTACTCCACGCACTTTCGGCATCCCCAATCCGGTGGAAGCATTACCCTGCGGATCAAGATCCACAACGAGAACTTTTTTCTCCGCAGCCGCCAAAGCTGTCGCCAGATTTATCGTCGTCGTAGTTTTACCCACTCCGCCCTTTTGATTGATAACTGCAATAGTCTTCATCTTGTCTTTCTCAGAACGCATCGAAATTATACTTCGTCACACGGCAGATCACAATACAAAATAACAGTGTACATATTTTCAGGGCAGGACTATAATTCATCAGCGAAAGTTTGAGAATGTCGCAAGTGTTCCGAATGGTAATTGTTAAGAGATGAGTGAACATATTCCGGTTTTGTTAAATGAAGTTTTGGATTTTTTGGATCCGTCTGACGGGAAGGTCTATTTTGACGGAACCTTCGGTGGCGGCGGATATTCCAGGGCGATTTTGGAAAAAGCCGACTGCTCGGTTATTGCCTGCGACCGCGATGAGTTGGTGATTCCAATCGCGGAGAAGCTACGCTCGGAGTTTCCTTCAAAATTTTCTTTTTCTCACTCAAAATTCAGTGATATCAAAAAAATTTTAGCTCAACGAAATATTCAAAAACTTGACGGAATTGTTCTTGATTTGGGTCTTTCAAATTTTCAGTTGGAAGATGAATCTCGCGGATTTTCTTTCAAATCCAAAGGCAACGTTGATATGACAATGGGACTGTGTGACGAGACGGCCATGGACATTATTCGCCGCTGTTCCGAAGAGCAACTCGCAAACATAATCTATACGTTCAGCGAGGAGAGATTTTCCCGCCGTATAGCAAAAAGTATCAAGAAAAATTTACGCAGCATCAAAACCGCCGAAGACTTAGCAAACATTGTGCGTTCCTGCGTAAGACGGACTGGGAGAATTGATCAGGCGACAAAAACCTTCCAAGCTTTGAGAATTTTTGTGAACAGGGAATTGGAAGAGCTGAAAATTCTATTGAATGAGTCCCTAGAACTGTTGAATTCAGGCGGAAAAATCGTTGTGGTGAGCTTTCATTCTCTTGAGGATCGTATTGTTAAGTCATTTTTCAGAGAATGCGGAGGCCAAAAGGACGTTTTCCAGGTAGTTACCAAAAAGCCGATTGCTCCCGGCGAGAAAGAAGTTGCGGCTAATCCGAAATCTCGTTCAGCAAAATTAAGATGTCTTTTGCGATTGTAATTTTTTACATTTTCGCGATTTTTTTCAGTGTTTTCGCGATAAATCGATCAAATTTTGCAAAAATACGGACTTTTTTGGTTAGATTCTTGCTGTAAAAATCTGACTTTGTTTGTTTTTTTTGTCCTCCGCGGCAGGTTTGTGTTTTCTTCTGATACCGCACTCGGATCATCAGCGCATTGATACTGATTGACCCCGAATTCCGGAAATTTTATCCCAGAATTCGGAAACAGATAATAAAAATATAAATCGAAGTCGCCCTGCTCTTGGACAAAAGCTTTGCACATTTCCATAAAATTTTTCTGTCGAATTACATTGGAAGCCCTGATCCAATGATATCTGTGAGACAAGTATGATGACTCGTTCAACGCATCAAATCCGTTTGCTGTTAACCCGTATTGTATTCGAAATTCGTCGTCGTCACCATAATAAGACGCCACCAAATTTTCTATATTCTTCAGTCTGGCAGACTGCGACATCGTTTCTACAAAAAACTTTGCATAACTCTTTATACCGCCCAATTTTCGTATTTGCTGAAAAATATGCGGCGTTAAGCTTTCAGTAAAACAATCCGCCTCGGTCATTATAGTTAGCACATTGTTGAATTTTTGGTTTAGTTTTTGAGAAAACTTCTTCTTGCCGAGATTCAATCTCGCTTTTATATTGGCGCAACTACCTGATTTATAAGGGAACAGAGAATGCACTATTACACGGAACAAGGTGGCGTCCGAAGGCAGTTGGACTTGAAAAAGTTTAAGCTTTCGATCGATACTTTTGATAGCATCCACCATTGGACGCTTAAAAAAATTCTCCGGAGAAAACAAGATATAGCGGTAATTCGGTAAATTCATCTTGGAATATTTTTGAAAATCAAAAGGCCTATTTTTCACTTCTGAAATTTTTTGTTGCTCCGTATACATAGATTGAATTCGAGACGTAAATTTATCCGATTCCATTTGCCATCCGTATTCCCCAAAATGTATGCTCATGCCCTCGTCTACAACTGCTTCGGAATTTTTTCTTAGTGGAATGAAAATCAATTTAGGGAGTTTTCCCGCTACGATTTTTGCCGTAGTTATACGCAAAAGTTTGCAACCCACTGGATCTTCTGACAAAGTTCTGATCTGTTTTTTTATTTGCTCTCGGATTTCAAATGTAAATTCTCTCGGCGTTCCGACATTATTCAAAAAATTGGTAACAGCGTATTTTTCCGAATCCTTACGAAGAAACGAGTTTGTCGCCAACACGTTTTCCAGAAAAATAATATTAGGATTAGTTGTCGATTTTCCATATACCACATTGTTCTCCGCTTTCATTATTTTGAAGGACAAATCACAACAGGTATCATAAAAAAGGTCGGCCAAATTCGTTTTATTGCGGTACAAAGTCGCCCTGTAATCCCAAGTTTTGTTATAAATTCTCATTTCTTTGGAAGTTAAAGGAGATAACTTTTTCCAATTACTGAGAGGCTGAGTTAGATTAAATCCCTCATTAACAGACGGCACACTCGACATTCTGTCCATAGATTCAATGTTTCTAAAATACAAAATTATCAATACACTGATTAGCAATACTTTTTTTATCATTTCCGCTCTATTGTAAGATGGTTGCAGAAAGATATATTCGTTAATAAAGAAATTGTCAACCGTTTTAATAAAATGAAAGATCAGTTAGGATTTTAAGTTTTCGAGGCAGTGATTGCTCGGGCTGATTTGGATATAGGATTAATGTATTTTTTTATGAATGTCGGCAGCGATTCCCGACTGAAAACAATTCACAAAGTGAAAAAATAAAAACAAAAATCCGGCCCCGAAACAACTCACATGTTCCTGGACCGGGTATTTTTATTAGTCAACGCTGTTTAAAGGATGATTGAGTCCTTCCTTAACAAGTTGATCTGTCTTAGATTGACCTTGAGCTTCAAACTTTTCGGCCTGTTCTTTAACATGCACATCTTTCGTTTGATCTCTCACTTCTTTCATTCGCTCACGCTGTTCAACTTGCGCTCTTACATCGACATCTTGCGTTTCACTTTTTACATTTTCCATTCGCTTATGCCGTTCCAATTGCTCTGATACGACATTTTGTGTTTGATCTCTCACTTCCTTCATTCTCTCAGCCTGTATTAAATTTAAATTAGTCGCCTGTTTAACTAAACTGGCTACATTCTTGTCCAGCATCCCAATTTTTGATCTGAGCTCTTCCAATTTAGCTTGATAGTTCGGATCTTTACTATCCATATTCTTTATTTCAGACCAAACTGCGATTGCCTCAGGGAAGCGAACTTCATAAATCTGGGCAAACAACCCTTTCACGCGTGGATCCACTTTCTGCCCCGGATCAAACAATGAGCCATCCTGATCTTCAAGGCATGTTTTTCCGTATTTCATCATGACACTATGCCTGAAATTATGGAGCTTAGCCGCTGCAGCGAATTTGGACAAATTATCGTAGTAATAGTCATTGATCGCAATCCAGTTAACCGGTCCGGTCTTGACAGAAGCTCGCTTATTTTGTTCCTTTTCCAGTCTTTTTTGAGCGGCTTCTTGCTTTTTCTTTGCCTGCTCCGCCTTTCTCTGCCGCCTCTCTTCTTGATTTATGCTCATCTGTCTTTTCATATCATCTATTGTTATATCAATATTCTTCAATAACGACTTAATTTTTTCATGATGATCTTTAAGCTTTTCAACTTTCTCATCTATTTTCAGGTCTTTTAAAATCTCTTGGAGATGTTCAAAGTTCGCTATATTTTTGTCTAACGTACTAATCAACTTCTCCTTTCTTTTACTGAGATCTTCTGCCTTATCTATCCGATCCTTCAGAGACAATTTTTGGTTTTCTTTCTCATAAGAAGATACCCCTTCTTTGAATTCCTCTATATTCTTTTCTAGATTTGAAAAACCTTCTTCATTCTTTTGGACAAATTCCTTAATGATCCTAAACGAGTGGAGTGATTTTTCTGATTTATCGTCTACAACCACATTTTTTACGTTGGATTCATCGACCTGAACATTCGAAATATTTGATACATCCTTTTTCTCTGCCTCAGGACCTTCAACTTTCCTGATATCCGGAAGACTTGAAGACCTCTTCAGTTCCGGATTTTCAAAATTTCTCCTAATATTCTCGACACTTACAGATTTCGTTAATCTTTTCAATTCCTCTGTTCTTTTTTCCCTATCTGAACTTTGATCCCCCAGAGAATTCTGCGAATCAATTTTAGGTTGTTCCCCTGGTGTATTTACACCTGAATGTCCATCTGGCTGATTCTGATTATTTTGGGATACTGTTTTTTCATCTTCTGATTTATTTCCCGAAATGTCACGTCTCGAAACCCTTAAATCCTCTTTTTCTGACTTTGGGCTTTTACTGTCCACAGATGTACCCATATAATTCTTTCTAGAATTGTCTAGAAATTTTCCTACATTCTGGTTTTTCCGTACTGCTTTTCCTAATTTTGATTTTACATCTAACGCTGACACCATATCTCTTGCAAAAACATTTTCTCCACATAACAAGGCTGCAATCGAACATATACCCATGACTTTTAATTTCATTATATCCTCCTATCAATAAGTCTACTTTTCAGATTACAGGCAATTAATTAATTATTCGTTAATTTTCTGAAATTTTTCAAAAATTTTACAGTTTTTTTTTCTAACGTTTTGTATTTTTCTTCTTATCTCAGAATTAATTAACAAATTATTAACAAAAAACTGATAGAGTAAAGTGAGTCTTTAAAGGAGAAAAAATGATAATATTCGGAGATAAAGCCGTGCTTAAATTGGCGGTTGCAGTGGTATTTTTTGTTTGCGCAGATATCCGGGCCATGAGTTGGTCGAATATTAATGAAAGAACTGAACCAACCTTTGACGTGAAAACGCCGCTTTCTCAATGGCCTGTTATAAATCCTCTGTCAACTCAGAAAGAGTTGGAATCATATCAATCTACTTGGGACTCAAAAAAAACCCTGAAAGAAAATCAAATTTCTCTCATAAATCAGTTCATAAAAACCTGCTGCGATTTTTCGTTCAAAAAAAAGAAAAAAGAACTTGGAAGAATAACTATAGGCAAATTAAAAAGCGGCGAAAATATAATCTTTGCTGAACCATTTGTAAATATAAACACTTATCCGAATTCATCGGAGGTACTAATTTTCAACGAAAAAGAAAAATTTTGCGGGGTGAAAGCGTCCGTTACAACGAATATATTTCTAAATATAGACCCCCTCGATTTTACGGAACAAATGAAGAAAGAATTAAAAAAATGCGTATCCAAATTGGTAAAAGATTCGGTAGGATGTGAAGTCCTGCGGGTCGCGATATCTAAATATAAGGGAGGAACAGAGAGGATGCCAAAGATAGCTTTTATTCCGGTAAAAAATAAAAATATAGGCTTTATATATACCACAAACAACGACCTGTGGAGATATCTGAAAAATACCCGCAACACATATTTCGACACGTACAGAAAATTTTCAAAAAGCAGTAAATTTATAATGTTCTCTCCAGACTGGTTCGAAGATAAACATCCCGGATTATTTTTGAAAATGAACCACGGAAAAAGCACAGAAGAACATGATTTTTCAATAAACGATAGCGTCATTCCAAAAGAAGCGATTTTTTTGCACCAACTAATATATGCTTTGAATGTCGGAGAAGATAATTCTCACCGACAAACTCAACTCATAGAAAAAAGAGCTAACTCGCAATATTTTTACGGCAATTTTCCAAGATTTGGAGATTACTTGATAACATGTAGGCTGATAAATACTTCCTTTTTCTTGGATGACAGTGTATATCGGACTATGTACGGTTTCACCAAATATGGATTAGATTTAATAAATGAGTCATCGTATTTAGCCCATAGATACAATCTGATAAGACCGATGTATTTGGGAGTTGGTACAAAATTAAAAATAAACGGCAAAACATTACGCCCCGAAGAATTCCGCAAATTTTTAAACACCTACTTGGAAACAAAAGGCGATCACGACTTATTTCGATACTATTTGTCACGTAAATCAACAATACCGTATCCGGAATTCGGCATAGGGAGATTTTCTTGCTCGGACATGATTACTGCGACTGAAGAGTGACTTTCCAATAATTTAGGAGAAAAAATCAAGAAAACGAGAATCTTAAATTGAATCCTTCGTTTTGCAAGAGGGGTCTCATGGTTTCGTTTTCAGCATTGAACGCCGATTTTGCGAGTCCGACTGCGAATACGTTCGAATATTCATAAATTTACTGGATATTCCAAAATAAAACTACGTCGCGCATACCGAAGATCCTGCCCCTAAGATTCTCGCGCCGTCATTTTTCGGATGGAAGCGGTTATGAAATCTCTTTTACACGCGCAAGTTGCATATAGACTTTATTATATTTGTCGTCTCGATTAATTTCGTAAGGTTTTTCTAGAATGAGATAATCCCGCAAAATTTCCTGAGTTTTTTCAAGAATATTTTTGCAGATCAACACTGTATCTTCCTTTGTATTTGAGACAGAAACAATCCGCTTTTCTTTAGGTTTCAATTGCCAAAAACTCATAGATTCGACTGTTGTTCTTCCCAATTTAAATCCATCTTTCGAAGCGATTATGCTTTCAACCGGAAGTTGAATTTTCTCGCCGTCCTTGACCTTTTTTAAGCTGGGAATTTCTCCGGTTTTATAATCGATAATCGAAATATTTCCATCCGAATCGAGTTCCAATCGATCTGCTTTCGACGCAATTTTCACCCGAATAGTTTTATCCTCGTGCAAAATTTCTAAATTTATTTTCCCTTCAATCTCCGAAAAACTTTTCGAATTGTCGTTAAAATTATCAACAAAAAATCTCAAAATCGAATCGACGTTGAAATACCAAAGTCCCAAACTTTCCAAATTTATGAATTTTTCTCGGCAAATTTTCTCGAAAAGCCCGCGTAAAAAGCGAAATTTATCATCACGAACGCGTTTTTTCACAAAATCATCGAAAATTTTGTGAATTAAATTGCCTTTCAAATTTTTTCTGGAATTAACGGACGATAATTCCTTTAGCCGCAGTATTTTTTTCGCATAATAAACGTAAGGATTTCCGATCAGCAAATCTAAATCCGAAACCCAAAAAGTTGTCGGGCGGAAATTCGTAGCAGGAGACGGTGCACAAAAACGAATGGGGGAAAATTTCGACGGCGACTTTATTTTTCGAACCAGTTTTTCACAGTCAACATCTTGTTTTAACTCATAATTTTTTAATCGACTATAGCATTGCGTCTGCTCACTGTTTTCCATGATGGAACGCGTCACCAAAACGTTCGGCTTATTGATCAATTTCTCCCACACACACGCATAAAACTCGTTGCGCTCGTCGACTGTGTCAATTTCCAACTGCCGCAACATCGAATCGCTCATCCAAAAATCATTCGAACCAGAGGATTTCCACGAATTTTCGTTCGCTCCGCAAATAATAATCTGATCCGCATCCGCAAGCTGCGATTCAAGAATTCCCAGAATCACAACACCAGGAGTGTAACTGATATTTCGGCGCAAAGAATTGCTCAAAAAATGATTTTTCAAAAAAATGCAAAACTCGGCAAGAGAAATGTTTTCAAACTCTTGCGGTTGCAGAATTTCGGTAAGTTCTGAGGCGGCAGCTTCGTTCAACAGATTTACAAAATCCGAGAAATATTTTCTCCAAAAATTAAAATCTGCGCTTTCCGGAAATTCCGAAAACTCTTTCAACCGAAAAACGAATTCTGCAAGACTTTCAAACGGAGATTGGGCTTCATCAGGGGAAATCACAGAAAAATTTTCTTCGTCAGATTCAACGAGAATAGTGTTTAAAGCATCTCCCGTATAGATTTTATCATCTAAAAGATTTTCCCTACTCTCAGAGGCTTTAAATTCGGTTTTTGAAAAATCTGCCCCTTTTTCGGACCAAAACATTTCAAAAGTCTGAAAAAAATTTTGAGGATAATTCTCTTTTTTTCGCAAAAAATCTTCCAACGCAAAAACGAAATTTTTCATCGAATTATTGAACTTCAACAGATTAATGACATCGGCGTTTTGGAAGTCGTGCTCGATCAATGAAATTATCTGCGAAATTATTTGTCCGATCAAAGTGCGATGCAGCGCTGTCCCCGAGGAATCATCCGCAATGATATTCCACTTCAGCAATTCTGTCTTAATTTTTTGAGTCAAAGAGAGATTTGAAGAAACGATCAAGACAGATTTATTCTGCGCCAGAGATTTTCTCGTCATCAGAGAAACCGCGAGTGCCTCATCGGAATTATCTGACGTCTCGATAAATTTTCTGTCCGCAGGAATTTTTGGTCTCGTTCCTCGATTTCTGACCTCAAGCTGATTCCATTTAGACTTGAATAACCTATTGATTTTCCTAAAATTATCACCATTTTCGTTTTCCAAACCGCTGACCACGACAAACCCTGAATCCAAGGCCTGTAAGTACAAACGTTGATTATAAAAATTCTCTTCCAGCAGCCCCGCAACGACAATTTTTTCCCCCTCAAGCGAAGAAAAAAAGTTATTCAGCTTTCTTTCCAGATTATATTTGAGTTTTGAAATTTCAGGATTTTCTAAAACTTGATCCAGAATAAGCAGAGTGCTTTTCCAACTTTCGTTCAATTTTTCGGGAACCATCAATTTCCGATAATCCGCATGGTTAAAAACCAAATTTCTAATCAACACGGCCAGGCTTTCGGACAAATCAAACAAAGTACTGAACGGAATCGAACAAGTGTTACTTCGTAAAAATTTCAACAGGAGAAACCTTATGTCGGGAAAGTCTAAAATATCGGAAATCGAAATTATTTCGGGTGCGACGCAGTTAAATTTGGAAATTTCCCGCCTAAATGCCCGACAACTTCGGTTATTCGGCAGAAAAATTTTCGTTATTCCAACTTCTGCCAACACAATTTCGGCGAGTTCCCTAAAAAAATTACATTCAAGCGGAATATTATAGATCTTCGACATCTTCTATATTATACACCAAAATGATACGCCCGGATTCGTCGGTTATACTTTTAAAAATTTCATAATCAAATCGAAAAAATTTCGAGGCATCTTCTATTTCTTGTTCAACTTTTTTCCCCTTTAAAAATACGCCGTAATTTGAATATTTTTTCGCAAATTTAATTAAAACTTTTAACTCCGAAAAGCCTCTGGCAGTGAGTGTGTCGAATTTTCCCTCGACATTTTCAATGCGATCCGAAATAATATCTACTTTTGTCGAAGTCTGTCGTGCAACTTCTGATAAAAAAGTCATTTTTCTTTGGTCTGAATCCACGCAAGTCACATTGAAACTCTCGGAAATCTCAAACTGCTTCAAAAATTCGACATTTTGGCTGACAACTGCGAGCACCATTCCTGGGAATCCGCCTCCCGATCCGATATCCAAAACCCTTTTACCCCTCAGAAAAGGAAGTAATTGCAGGCTATCTTCAATATGCCGAGTCCAAACATCGTTCAACGTTCCACGTGAAACCAAATTAATTGCTTTCTGCCATTTTAATAAAAGACTTTTATAAATTTTTAAATTATTCCGAACATCTCGCGGAAGATGTTCCACGTGAAACATTTTGCGACAGTTTAAAAATCGTTCCACGTGAAACATCCTAAATTATTGATGACTCTTGATCCAATCAGTAAGGCGAGCTTTCGACGCGGCACCGATATTTTCAGCAACCTTCTCACCTTTCTTAAATATCATAACGGTCGGAATACTCATTACCCCATATTCTGCGGAGATGTTCGGGGATTCATCAATATTAACCTGCATGATCTCAATCCCCAATTGCTTTTCAATTGATTCCAAAAACGGACCAATCATTCGGCACGGACCACACCATTCGGCGGAAAAATCCACAACCGCAAAATCTTTATCCAGAACATTCGTTTGAAAGTTCGTTTCATCTGTATGTAACATAGCCTGCTCCTTTTACTTTATTCTATCAATCCTTACACCACAATCCGCTAACTTTTTTTCCGCGCAACAATAACCCCTGTTCAGATGATACACCCTGTCTACGAGAGTGTCTCCCTTGGCAGCAAGCCCCGCCAAAACCAAACTGAAGGATGCTCTCAAATCCGTAGCCATTACCGGAGCACCAACCAAATGGTCAACTCCGCAAACTGTCGCATGCGATCCGGAAACAGAAATATCTGCTCCCATTCGAGCCAACTCTGCAACATGCATGAATCGATTTTCCCAAATTTTCTCGTCTATGACGGACTTTCCTCCCGCCAAGCACAACAACGCCATGGTTTGCGCCTGCAAATCCGTCGGAAATCCCGGGAAAGGCTCAGTCCGAAAATCAATCGGACGAATTTCTCCTGCATATTTTGCTCGAAGACCGTTCGGAATGTCTTCAAATACTAAAGCGCATTCTTCCATTTTCTCAATAAAAGTCGGCAGTAACTTTCTGAAATTTCCACCGATCAAATCTACCTGACCTTTGGTAATTGCAGCAGCGACCGCGTAAGTTCCTGCCTCAATACGATCCACCAAAACCGAGTGCTCAGCGTGATGCAGTCTAGGAACACCAACTACCCTGATTTGCGATGTACCCTGTCCTTTAATCTTCGCTCCCATCTTTTTCAAACAGTTTGCAAGATCAATAATTTCCGGCTCACGCGCCGCATTTTTTAAGACAGTCACTCCGTCAGCCATCACAGCCGCCATCAGCAAATTTTCTGTTCCCGTTACAGTTGAAATCGGGAACTCAAATTCCGTCCCCTTTAGTCCCTTCGCTGCCTTCGCGTAAACATATCCATCTCTGAGATCGATCTCTGCGCCCATTGCCATCAATCCCTTCAGATGTAAATCAATCGGACGCACTCCAATCGCACACCCTCCCGGCAACGAAACACTGCAATGTCCGTATCTTGCCAACAAAGGTCCCAATACCAAAATGGACGCCCTCATCTTTTTCACTATTGCGTAAGGAGCCGTAAAATTATTAATGGAATCCGTTTTACAAGTCACTGTCTCGGAGTAATCTTTTATCGAACTTATACTACACTCCGCACCAAGAGTTTCCAACAAAGCCAGCATCGTAGATATATCTGAAAGAGGCGGTACATTTTTCAGGGTTAAGCCCTCCTCCGACAAAATCGACGCCGCCAGCAAAGGCAAGGCTGAATTTTTCGCTCCGGAAATGTGAACTTTACCGTTAACTTTCTGTCCCCCGTAAACTCGGATTTTTTCCACTAGTTTGCTCCAAAAATACAAGTAGAGAGTACCATATAAAATCCCGAGTTTTCAAGGAAGGAAACGAGTATTACAGAAGTTTTCAGAAAGATTTAAGCTGAGTACGAAATTTTTTTCGCCTTCAGCCTACAGGCAAAACATTTTTGATTAAACTAAAAAAAACAAAATATAAGGCTTCAACAAAATTCACAAATATTCATTAAAAATAAAGCCTCAACTTTACCCGTATCTTTTATTTGTGATATCATCATTTTCGGTCTGTTTGATCGTGGCACTTATGTTTATTATTATCTGTATGAGCCATCGATCGGGGCGGTACCGAAACAGCGGAAGGAGAGATTTCCCCTAACGTGTTGCTAGAAGAAGGAAGGAAAAATGAAATTTAAGTTATTAGTTGCCTGTTGTTATGCAGTTGTTTGTTTCTGCTCGGACGCTATGCAGCCTGTTTCTTCTCGAGGATCCAAAGAGAAAGAATACAAGCCGCCTTTATATCCGATAAACAAGTATTCGCAGAATGAGCACGATCTCTCACAACAACGAAAAAAAATGTATTCAAGAAAAAGGGGAGTTTTTCTCGACGAGACGACCATTGCAGCAGAACAACTTATCAAACTAAGCCGCAGTGAAATATTTCAGTCGAACGATTCACTGGTTCACGAAGAAAAGGAAGTTATCAAAGCCCGATGCCTCTTCCTGGCTTCAATCCGAGATATGGTGATATTTCGTCAAATTCAAAGTCGCACCTATAAAGAAGAGATACTTTGGAGAACAAATATAAAAAAGTGGCAACGGGAACTTCAAATGTGGCAACAAGAACTTCAATGTTTGAAAAATAAAAAGAAAGAGTTAGAAAAAAATGTAGAAATGGCCAGAAGAGAAGCAGCTGCCAGCTATTTACAATTAAAATTAGCTCAAAAAAAAGCAAAAAAACTAAAAGAATTAAACCGAGAATAAATACTCTATCCATATTAACGAAAGGCAATTAGACTATCTGGCTTATTATGCCTAAAGGGGTTGGCTGACGATATTTTAGGGAGCTCTTGCTTATTTTTACGTCGATCGCTGAAAACTTAAACCGTATTATGTTTATACTTTAAAATCCCTATCAACGCGAATCTGCAACCACGCGCTACAATACAAGAATCGATCGAAAGAAAAGGTCTCTTGCTAATTTTCGCCGCGCATGGATTTTTTCAATCGGTCAAGCTTCGATTTTACGGAATAATCCAAAATCTTCGAACCGTAGCGAATCTGAAGACCATCGATCAAAGATTTGTCCTGTCGCGCAACAAACTCTACTGTACCACCGACCATCTCCTGTAAACGTCGAGACAAGTCGGCTCTGCTTTTTTCCGAAAAATCTTTCGCATAAGTAACGTAAAAAATCCTTTTGTCACTCATCTTATCGCAAAACTTTTCGAAAGCGGTGCAAATGTCCAAAATGATCGAAAACCTCTTATTGCTCAACACCAATTTCAGAAAATTTCCAATCTCCGGAAGTAACTCCAGCTCAGAAATCAGCGTATCGACAAGCATCGCACCATCTTTAACTAACAGGGAAAAACGCCGCAAAACCTCATCACGATTATCCAGAGACTTAATCGCTTCGCGAACCGCTTTAATTTGCCGCACAAACTCCGACTCACGCCCCACACTGACCTCATACAAGGCCTTTGCGTATCTATCAACTACTGAGTTATTAAAAATCTCAACTGACAATTATGTCTCCACCCGTATCCAGTCGATGAGGATATCATCATTAAACAATATTTTCAATTCAGAACAACTGTTCTGTACAAAAAAGGAGGCCGCAGCCTCCTTCAAAGGTATTTACAAATCGACAATCTATGCCAAATCAAAATCTGAGTATCCGACAACCTTGTAAGTCGCCTCAAGATTGTCACGATCAAGAGTTAACAACTCATGCTTAGGAGCTTTTCCGTCTTTCAAAGCCTCGATATCAACGATATCACATAACTGCAAAGTCGTTGGAGTGACACTCCAGATTTTCTTGATCATGATTTGTCCGCGATCCAAAATAACCACCGTTGACTCCGGCGCCAAATTAGTTGCAGGCTCAAGATACAAGGTAGAAGTCTCGCTGAAGTACGGCTTGAAATATCCCTCTGCTTTGATGGCAAACACATCTTCCTTGGCAAATAACTCGGCCGGCTTCGCCTTCCACTCCGCGCTCGAACAAATATTGATGGACAGCTTGCTTCCATCCTCAGAACCCGCCACAACTTTGTAAACAGGCATATTCATTTCTCTGGAAATCATATCGTGACGCTTTTTTCTACCGAACTCCACTGCTGTAATTACATTTCCATCATGAGAAATCTCTTGCAATAACTCTGCCGGAGAGCACCTAAACGCATGTGCCAATCTACGGATTAAATCCGTATTCAGCCGCCTGGAACCAGATTCTAATCGTGACAAATAAGAAATCGAAACATTTGTCACCTGCGATAATGTTTCCAAAGTATATCCATTTTTCTTACGCAAAAATTTCAAATGGGTCATAGGAGCGTCCTTCTTT
>Ga0310786_10005098_pt1 | contig 17966 bp, 29 predicted proteins | sample AusTroGonzalo_MG_FD_203881 | JGI IMG/M metagenome (GOLD analysis project Ga0310786, IMG submission 203881) | Bovine rumen microbial communities from tropical cattle in Woodstock, Queensland, Australia - Gonzalo_03 (v2) (version 2) | ecosystem: Host-associated > Mammals > Digestive system >... | reverse complement strand
TGAAGCGGATTTGATTGTTTTAAGAACTTTATATTTTCCATTGCTCTTATTTGATTTATATACGATATATCCGCTTACATAGGAATCTTTTTTCCATTTGAGTTTAGTTTTACCATTTTTCTTTTTTGCATTAATCTTCTTTATTGTCTTTGGAACATATATTGTAATTTCATCAGTTCCGTCACTTGAATCAATTCCATTTGCAGCAAATGCTTTTACACTATATAGATAAGTGTGTCCAGCTTTTACGCTCTTATCAGTATAACTTGTTTTTGATGTAGTTCCTATAAGAGTGAATATGCCATTTGTTCCGTCACTTCTATATATTTTATAAGTAGATGCACCAGATGATTTGCTCCATTTAAGTGAAATCTTTTCAGAGTTCTTACTTATAGAAATAGATTTTATTGTATTAAGTTTTTTCTTTCCTATTTTAAGGTATTTATATGTTTTGAATGAATCCAGCATTTGCTGTCTGTTATTTGATTTTGAAGCAAATAATGAAATTCTGTCTGTAGGCGTCTGACCAAATCCAAATCCGTTATTCTGATGATCAAGATAATCGGATGCAGATTTATTTGCCCAACCAGTACCATATTTTTCCCATTCGGAAATCTTTGGCCATGCTGGCTCCCAGTAGAATACGCCGATTCCATCTGAAACATTATCGAAGTTGTAATCAATGCTATTAACTGTATTTACTAGGGATCTAATAAATGAAGCCTGTCCTTTTACTGAAACACCAAATGGATATTTGCTTTTATCGGAAGAACCAATGTATGGATAATTATATTCAGCAACCATTATCTGTTTCTTTGTTGTATCACCAATCTGCATAAGTGTTGAATACAATGAATCCAAATCTCCGTGAATATCAGGATAATATGAAGTAGCAAATACATCATAATCCTTTACGCCACATTTTTCTAACTTAGCAAATATAGTTCCGCACGCCTTGTTTGGCTCAGTAAAATGAAGAACCTTTTTAATTGATGTATTGTGAGCGTTATTAAAATCGCTAACTGCACTAAGTCCAGAATTTAAGTAGTTACAATAGTTTTCATTTAACAAACCACCATTTCCAGGAGACCATGTATATTGTGAAACAAAACCAGTATTAATTTCATTTCCAATCTGAATCATTCCTACATTTATTTTCTCTGCAGCAAATTTATCCAGAACTTCCTTTGTCCAATCATAAATCTTGCCGGACACCGCTGATGGGTCGAGCTTGCTCCAATCCTTAGGTGCAATGAATTTGCCTGGGTCCGTCCAGAAATCAGAGTAGTGGAGGTCAACTAAAACCTTCATGTTAGCATTTGTTGCACGCTTACCAATCTGAATTGCGGTATTTAAATCATTATTTCCACCACCGTAAAAAACTCCTTTTGAGTTTTTAGGATTATTCCAAATTCTGACTCTTATGTAATTAGTTCCGTTTTCACTACAAAGTTTGAATAAATCTTCTTTTTTACCATTCTCGTCATAATAAGTCACGCCGCCTTTTTCAAGTGAAATAATACTTGATATGTCCATTCCAAGAGCGAACTCATTATTAATATTAACCTTATTTACCTTAACACTTTCATTTACAGGTTGAGCATTTACATTATTTAAGCCAGCAAATGAAAATAGAGAAGTAAGAGTTAATACTGAAAAAGTATTTATCAAAGTCTTCTTTTTCATTTCTCTCTCCTTTATATTATATTTGTTTACATAAAAAATAATATGTAAACAAGACTATTCTCTTTCCCATCTTCCTGAAGCACCACATGGTAAAACAAGACCATTGTCTTTAACAGGAAGACCTAATTCATCTGAATATGTATGACCACCAAAACGACTGCCAACTTCAGTTTCAATCATATAAGTAAGAACTGAAGGAGCGAGTCCGGTTGTATATGAGTTAACAAGAAAGAAGAGTGGTTCTTTGGATAGAATTTTTGTTGTGAGTTTAATAAACTCGTGAATGTTTTCTTCTATTTTCCAAATCTCACCTTTAGGTCCACGACCATATGATGGTGGATCCATAATAATACCATCGTACTGATTGCCACGTCTTATTTCTCTTTCTACAAATTTCTTGCAATCATCAACGAGCCATCTAATTGGTTTATCTGAAAGATTAGATGAAGTTGCATTTTCCTTTGCCCAGTTAACCATACCCTTTGATGCATCAACATGTGTTACGGCTGCACCAGCTGCAGCTGCAGCTATTGTTGCGCCACCAGTATAAGCAAATAGATTAAGAACTTTTATCTGCTTATCAGGATTTTTTTTCTTTTCCTTCTTTATTATAGAAGAAAACCAATCCCAGTTAGCTGCCTGCTCAGGAAATAATCCTGTGTGTTTGAAACTGAATGGTTTCAAATTGAAAGTAAGATCTTTGTAATTTATTGTCCAACTTTCAGGTAAATCAAAGAATTCCCAATTTCCGCCACCTTTGCTGCTTCTGTGATAATGGGCATTTGGGTTTTTCCAGCCTTTATTAGTCTTTGGTGTATTCCAAATGACCTGTGGGTCCGGTCTTATAAGTAAAAAGTCTCCCCATCGTTCAAGCTTTTCGCCACTTGATGTATCGTATACTTCATAGTCTGTCCAATTATCTGCTAAAATCATGTGTTTTCTCCTATCAATAATGTAATAAATATATACATTATTTTATTATTAGCGTATAATAAAGTCAACTTTAATATACAAGCCTCATAACGTTGTTTGAAAAACATTCTATATAAGAAGAAAAAAATTTAAAATAGGGGTTGCAATTATTGTAATTTTATGTTAAAGTTATTCTTGCTGTGGCATGATAGCTGTGAAGCGTGAGGTTGCTACATTAATAAAATGTAGGTTTTCCGTGGAGCGAATGTCAAGTTCAGGAAACTGGCGACAAGTCACTGTACTAAACAAGAATGTCCACTTGAGGTAAGTGGAAACAACGTGAGGTGTTTTTTTTATTAACGAAAAAGACACACACGGAAGTGTGTACAGTCACCGCTTGTCGTACTAAGTTCAAAAGTACGAAAAGGAGGCGACTTTTTTTATGGCAAGTCAAGTAATGAGAATTACACTTAAAGCTTACGATCATGCATTAGTTGATCAGTCAGCTGCAAAAATCATCGATACTGTTAAGAAATCAGGAGCAAAGGTTAGCGGACCAGTTCCACTTCCAACAAAGAAGGAAGTTGTTACTATTCTTAGAGCCGTACATAAGTACAAAGACTCCAGAGAACAGTTCGAACAGAGAACTCATAAGAGACTCATCGATATTGTAGAGCCTACACAGAAGGTTGTAGATGTTCTTACAAAATTAGAAATGCCAGCAGGTGTTTATATCGATGTAAAAATGAAAAACAAATAATCCAGTGTATTTAGAATGATCGCAAAGCGATCCGCTGTAGATTAACAGGAGGAATTTAAAATGAAGAAAGCTATTTTAGCTACAAAAGTTGGTATGACTCAGATCTTCAATGAAGATGGAGTACTTACACCTGTTACTGTACTTACAGCTGGACCATGTGTTGTAACACAGGTTAAGACAGTTGAAAACGATGGATACAGTGCAGTTCAGGTAGGTTTTGTTGACAAAAGAGAAAAATTAGTTAACAAGCCACTTAAAGGTCACTTTGACAAAGCAGGAGTTTCTTACAAGAGATTTGTAAGAGAGTTCAGATTTGAAAATTCAGAAGAATACTCAAATGGTGATGAAATCAAAGCCGATGTATTTGCTGCAGGAGATAAGGTAGACGCTACTGCAATTGCAAAGGGTAAAGGATTCCAGGGTGCTATTAAGAGACACGGTCAGTCAAGAGGTCCTATGGCTCACGGTTCTAAGTATCATCGTCATGCAGGTTCAAACGGTGCTTGTTCAAGCCCAAGTAAGGTATTCAAAGGTAAGAAGATGCCTGGACACATGGGTGGCAAGAAGGTTACAACACAGAATCTTGAAGTTGTTAGAGTTGATGTAGAAAACAACATCATTTTAGTTAAAGGTGCTGTACCTGGACCAAAGAAAGCTTTAGTAACTATCAAAGAATCAGTTAAAAGCGGTAAGTAGTATTTGGAAGGAGGATAACACAGATGGCAAAAGTATCTGTTTATAATATGGAAGGCAGTGTTGTTGGCGACATTGAACTTAATGACAGCGTATTTGGTGTAGAAGTAAATGATCATCTTGTACATTTAGCAGTTGTTAATCAGTTAGCTAATAATCGCCAGGGTACACAGAGTACTAAAAACCGTTCAGCAGTTAGAGGCGGCGGTAAGAAGCCTTGGAGACAGAAGGGAACAGGTCATGCAAGACAGGGTTCTACAAGAGCTCCACAGTGGACTGGTGGTGGTGTAGTATTTGCTCCACAGCCAAGAGATTATTCATATAGTATTAATAAGAAAGAAAAGAGAGCAGCTCTTAAGAGTGCTTTAACATCAAGAGTAAATGAAGAAAAGATCTTCGTACTTGATGAACTTAAATTAGATGAAATTAAGACAAAGAAATTTGTTGAAGTTCTTAACAACTTAAAGGTTAACAAAGCATTAGTTATCATTGGTGAAAACGATGCTAACATTGTTAAGTCAGCTAAGAACGTTGCAAACGTAAAGACAGCTTTAACAAACACAATTAACGTATTTGATATTCTTAAATATGATAATGTTGTTATTACAAAGGCTGCTGTTGAAAAAATCGAGGAGGTGTATGCATAATGGCAAACATTCAGTATTATGATGTAATCCTCAAACCTGTTATTACTGAGAGAAGTATGAACGCTATGGCAGATAAGAAATATACTTTCTATGTACACGTTGATGCTAACAAGACTCAGATTAAAGAAGCAGTTGAAAAGATGTTCGAGGGAACAAAAGTTAAAAGTGTTAACACAATCAACTTAAATGGCAAAGAAAAGAGAAGAGGCAGAACAGTTGGTAAGACAGCTGCTAAGAAGAAAGCTATCGTAACACTTACAGAGGACAGCAAGGACATCGAAATTTTCGAAGGTCTATAAAAAGTCCATTTATACGCAATAAAAGCGTGATAACAAATTGAAACTGAAAGGAGAATTAAAATGGGAATTAAAACATATAACCCATATACACCTTCAAGAAGAAATATGACTAGCTTAGATTTCGCTGAAATCACAAAGAGTGTACCAGAGAAATCACTTACAACTTCACTTAAGAAGACAGCTGGTCGTAACAATCAGGGTAAAATTACAGTAAGACACCATGGTGGTGGATCTAGAAGAAAATACAGAATCATCGACTTCAAGAGAAGAAAAGATGATATTCCAGCTGTTGTAAAGGCAATCGAATACGATCCAAACAGAACAGCTAACATCGCACTTATCTGCTATGCAGATGGTGAGAAAGCATACATCCTTGCTCCTAACGGATTAAAGGTTGGACAGAAGCTTATGAATGGTGCTAACGCAGACGTTAGAGTTGGTAACTGCTTACCACTTGAAAACATCCCAGTTGGTACAGAAATTCATAACATTGAGCTTTATCCAGGTAAGGGCGGACAGCTCGTTCGTTCAGCTGGTAACAGCGCTCAGTTAATGGCTAAAGAAGGAAAGTTCGCTACATTAAGACTTCCTTCAGGCGAAATGAGAATGGTTCCAGTTATCTGCCGTGCTTCAATCGGTACAGTTGGTAATGGTGAACACAACCTCGTTAAGATTGGTAAAGCAGGACGTAAACGTAACATGGGTATCAGACCTACAGTTCGTGGTTCCGTTATGAACCCTAATGACCATCCACACGGTGGTGGTGAAGGTAGAGCACCTATCGGACGTTCAGGCCCTTGTACTCCTTGGGGTAAGCCAGCACTTGGTCTTAAGACTCGTAAGAAGAACAAGAAGTCTAACAAGATGATCATCAGAAGACGTGATGGAAAGAACATGAAGTAAGGAGGTAGTACACAATGTCAAGATCATTAAAAAAAGGTCCATTTGCGGATGAGAGCTTATTAAAGAAAATTAACGCTATGAACGAAAGCGGTGATAAGTCTGTTGTTAAGACATGGTCACGTCGTTCAACAATTTTCCCACAGATGGTAGGACATACAATTGCCGTACATGACGGTAGAAAGCATGTTCCTGTATATGTTACAGAAGATATGGTTGGACATAAACTTGGTGAGTTTGTTGCTACTAGAACTTACAGAGGACATGGCAAAGACGAAAAGAAGTCTCGTTAGTTAATCGAATTTTGAAAGGAGGTCTCATCTCATGGCTAAAGGACATAGATCCCAGATTAAGAGAGAGAGAAATGCTAATAAAGATACAAGACCATCAGCAAAGTTATCATTTGCTAGAGTGTCTGTACAGAAAGCATGTTTCGTATTAGATGCTATCAGAGGTAAGGATGTTGAGAGTGCATTAGGTATTCTTGCTTACAATCCAAGATATGCATCAAGCGTAATAGAAAAATTATTAAAGTCAGCTATAGCAAATGCTGAAAACAATAATGGTATGAATGTTGAAAATCTTTACATAGAAGAATGTTACGCAAATAAAGCAACTACAATGAAGAGAATTAAACCAAGAGCACAGGGTAGAGCTTACAGAATCGAAAAGTTAACTAGTCACATTACAATCGTGCTCAACGAAAGATAATAGGAGGTAAACATGGGACAGAAAGTAAATCCTCATGGCTTAAGAGTCGGTGTAATCAAAGACTGGGACTCAATGTGGTATGCTGAAGGTGGCGATTTCGCAGATAACCTTGTTGAAGATTACAACATCAGAAAATTTGTTAAGAATAAATTAAAGAATGCCGACATATCAAAGATTGATATTAAGAGAACTAATGATAGAGTTAAAGTTATGATTTCAACAGCTAAGCCTGGTATCGTTATCGGTAAGGGTGGTGCTGAAATCGAAAAGTTCAAAGCTGAACTTAGTAAAGTAGTAACAGATAAGAAGTTACTTGTTGAAATTGTTGAAATCAAGAGACCTGAAAGAGATGCACAGCTCGTTGCAGAAAACATTGCAAAGCAGCTTGAAAACCGTGTATCATTCAGAAGAGCTATGAAGTCAACAATGTCAAGAACAATGAAAGCAAGAGCACTTGGTATCAAGGCAGCTTGTTCAGGACGTCTTGGCGGAGCAGATATGGCACGTACAGAGTTCTATAGTGAAGGAACAATTCCACTTCAGACATTACGTGCAGACATAGATTATGGATTTGCTGAAGCAGATACAACATACGGCAAAGTTGGCGTAAAAGTTTGGATCTACAACGGCGAAGTTCTTCCTACAAAGAATAATAGTGAAGGAGGAAACAACTAATGTTAATGCCAAAAAGAGTTAAACATCGTAAACAGTTCCGTGGTTCTATGAGAGGTAAGGCACTTAGAGGTAATAAGATTACTAATGGTGAATACGGTATCGTTGCTTTAGAACCAGCATGGATTAGATCAAATCAGATTGAAGCAGCCCGTGTAGCTATGACAAGACACGTAAAGCGTGGTGGTAAAGTTTGGATTAAGATTTTCCCAGATAAGCCAGTTACAAAGACACCAGCTGAAACTCGAATGGGTAAAGGTAAAGGTGCTCTTGAATATTGGGTTGCAGTAGTTAAACCAGGCCGTGTAATGTTTGAAATTGCCGGTGTTCCTGAGGAAACAGCAAGAGAAGCGTTAAGACTTGCTACACATAAACTTCCAATTAAGTGTAAAGTTGTTTCTCGTGAAGATTTAGAAGGCGGTGATAACAGTGAAAATTAGTAAATATGTAGAAGATTTAAATACAAAGTCAACTGCAGAGCTTAACAACGAATTAGTAGCTGCTAAGAAGGAGCTTTTTAATCTAAGATTCCAGAACGCTACTAATCAGCTCGACAATACAAGCAGAATTAAAGAAGTTAGAAGAAATATTGCAAGAATTCAGACAATTATTGTTGAAAAAACAAAAGCTGCTGAATAATCCTTAGAAAGGAGAATTGTTGTGGAAAGAAATTTAAGAAAAACACGTACAGGTAGAGTTGTAAGTGATAAGATGGATAAGACTATCGTAGTTGCAGTTGAAGACCACGTAAAACATCCATTATATAACAAAATCGTTAAGAGAACATACAAGCTTAAAGCACACGACGAAGAGAATCAGTGCGGTATTGGCGATACAGTAAAAGTTATGGAAACAAGACCATTATCAAAAGATAAGAGATGGAGACTTGTGGAAATCATTGAGAAAGCAAGATAATTTGCAATTGATTAGTAATTAAGGAGGAATTCAGCATGATTCAACAGGAAAGTAGACTTAAAGTTGCTGATAATACAGGTGCTAAAGAAATCCTTTGCATCAGAGTATTAGGCGGTTCTACAAGAAGATATGCTACAATAGGCGACGTCATTGTTGCTACTGTTAAAGATGCAACACCAGGCGGAGTTGTTAAAAAAGGTGATGTAGTTAAAGCAGTTGTAGTTCGTACTGTTAATAAGACACGTCGTAAAGATGGTTCTTATATCAGATTTGACGAAAATGCTGCAGTAATTATAAAAGATGATAACACCCCAAGAGGAACTCGTATTTTCGGACCAGTTGCAAGAGAACTTCGTGAGAAATCATTTATGAAGATTGTATCTCTTGCTCCGGAAGTATTATAAGGAGGTAGAGCAGTGTCAACTATGAAATTAAAGAAAGGCGATACAGTAAAGGTAATCGCTGGTAAAGACAAATCAAAAGAAGGTAAAATCCTTTCTGTAAATAAAAAGAATAACACTGTTTTAGTTGAAGGTATCAACATGGTATCTAAACATACAAAACCAAGCGCAGCAAATCAGGCTGGCGGTATTGTAGAGCAGGAAGCTCCTATTGATGCATCTAACGTTATGTACGTTAGTGGTGGTAAGGTAACAAGAATCGGATATGAAGTTAAAGACGGCAAGAAGGTTCGTGTTGCTAAGTCAACAGGAAAAGTTATTGATTAATAGGGAAGGAGGCCAAACAGTTGAATAGACTTAAAGAGACATATAAGAGTGAAATTATAGATGCTATGACCAAGAAATTTGGTTATAATAATGTTATGGAAGTTCCAAAACTTGAAAAGATCGTAATCAACATGGGTGTTGGCGAAGCGAAAGAAAACGCTAAGATCATTGACAGCGCTATTAAAGATCTCGAAACAATCGCTGGTCAGAAGGCAGTTGTTACAAAGGCTAAGAACTCAGTAGCTAACTTTAAAATCAGAGAAGGCATGCCAATCGGATGTAAAGTTACACTTAGAGGTGAAAAGATGTATGCATTCCTTGATCGTCTTGTAAATCTTGCACTTCCACGTGTACGTGACTTTAGAGGAGTTAATCCTAACGCATTTGATGGAAGAGGAAATTATGCTTTAGGTATTAAGGAACAGCTTATTTTCCCTGAAATTGAATATGACAAGGTTGATAAAGTTAGAGGTATGGACATCATATTTGTTACAACAGCAAAAACAGATGAAGAAGCTCGTGAATTATTGACATTATTTAATATGCCATTTCAGAAATAGTTAAGGAGGAATATCCATGGCTAAAACCGCTATGAAAGTTAAGCAGAGTCGTAAAGCAAAATTCTCAACACAGGAATATAGCCGTTGTAGAATTTGTGGTAGACCACACGCTTATTTAAGAAAATACGGAATTTGTAGAATTTGCTTCCGTGAATTAGCATATAAAGGACAGATACCAGGTGTTAAGAAGTCAAGCTGGTAATCGAGTACTAAAGGAGGAAAGTTAAAATGACAATGAGTGATCCAATCGCAGATATGCTTACAAGAATTCGTAATGCAAATACTGCTAAACATGATACAGTAGATGTTCCATCATCAAAAATTAAATTAGAAATCGCTAAGATTCTTCTTGATGAAGGTTATATTAAAGCTTACGATGTAGTTGAAGATGGTAACTTCAAGAATATCCATATTACACTTAAATATGGTGCAGATAAGAATGAAAAGATCATCACAGGTCTTAAGAGAATTTCAAAGCCTGGTCTTAGAATTTATGCAGGTAAGGACGAACTTCCAAAGGTACTTGGAGGACTTGGTGTTGCAATCATTTCAACAAACCAGGGTATCGTAACTGATAAGCAGGCTAGAAAAGCAGGCGTAGGTGGAGAAGTACTTGCGTTTGTATGGTAATAGTGAAGAATTTTCTTTAGAAAATTCTTTGCCTGTCGAGCCCATCTTGCGAAGCAAGATTTTAAATGGCGAGACTACCGCTTGGGTATGTAAATTATCCCAGGCGAAGCTACCGCTTGGGTATGTAAATTATCTCAGGCGAGGCCACCGCTTTATTGCGGTAATGAATGAAACAATTAACTAATAATTTGAAATATTAGGAGGTAAACGGCATGTCACGTATAGGAAGAATGCCTATCGCTGTACCAGCAGGTGTAACTGTTGATATCGCAGAAAATAATAAGGTGACTGTAAAAGGTCCTAAGGGTGAACTTTCAAGAGTTCTCCCAGGAGAAATGGAAATTAAGTTAGACGGCGAACAGGTCGTAGTAACTAGACCAAATGATTTAAAGAAAATGAAATCATTACATGGTTTAACAAGAACACTTATTGCTAACATGGTAACAGGTGTTACAGAAGGATATGAGAAAGTGCTTGAAGTAAACGGTGTTGGTTACAGAGCACAGAAACAGGGTAAGAAATTAGTATTATCACTAGGTTATTCACATCCAGTAGAAATGGAAGATCCTGAAGGTATCGAAACTGTTCTTGATGGACAGAATAAGATTACTGTTAAGGGTATTGATAAAGAAAAAGTAGGCCAGTATGCTGCTGAAATTAGAAGCAAGAGAGCTCCTGAACCATATAAGGGTAAGGGAATCAAGTATGATACAGAAGTTATTAGACGTAAAGTTGGTAAGACTGGTAAGAAATAATATAGGAGGTACATAAGATGATTAATAAGAAATCAAGAAGTGAAGCACGTATTAAGAAACATAATAGATTACGTAATCGTTTTGCAGGAACATCAGAAATTCCTCGTTTAGCTGTTTTCAGAAGTAATAATCATATGTATGCTCAGATTATTGACGATACAGTTGGACAGACTCTCGTTGCAGCATCAACACTTGATGCTGAAGTAAAAGGCGAAGTTGAAAAGACTAATAACGTTGATGCAGCAGCATGTGTTGGAAAAGCTATCGCAAAGAAAGCATTAGATAAGGGTATTAAAACTGTTGTATTTGATAGAGGCGGTTTTATTTACCAGGGTAAAGTTAAAGCATTAGCAGATGCAGCTCGTGAAGCTGGATTGGAATTTTAGTTAGGAGGAAGAACACATGAAACGTGAAATTATTGATGCTAGTAAGTTAGAATTAGAAGAAAAAGTAGTATCAATCAAACGTGTTACTAAGGTTGTTAAGGGTGGTCGTAACTCAAGATTTACAGCATTAGTAGTAGTTGGTGATGGTAACGGACACGTTGGTGCAGGTCTTGGAAAAGCAACTGAAATTCCTGAAGCTATCCGTAAAGGAAAAGAAGATGCTATGAAGAAACTTATCCTTGCACCTACAGATGAAGTATTAAGTATTCCACATGACACTATCGGTAAATTTGGTAGTGCATCTGTATTACTTAAGAGAGCTGCAGATGGTACTGGTGTTATCGCTGGTGGTCCAGTGCGTGATGTATTGGAACTTGCTGGCATTAAGAACATTCGTACAAAGTCATTAGGTTCAAATAATAAGCAGAATGTTGTACTTGCTACAATTGAAGGCTTAGCAGGACTTAAGACTCCTGAAGAAGTAGCTAAACTTCGTGGCAAATCTGTTGAAGAGATTTTAGGTTAATAGGAGGACATGAAAATGGCTGATAAATTAAGAATAACATTAGTAAAATCTCCAATTGGAGCAATTCCTAAGCAGAAAGCTACAATTGAAGCTTTAGGACTTAAGAAACTTAATAAGACTGTTGAACTTCCAAACAATGATGCTGTTAAGGGCATGGTTTGGCATGTAAGACACCTAGTTAAAGTAGAAGAAGTTTAATTAGGGTAAGGAGGTACAGAATGGATTTATCTAATTTAAGACCTGCCGAAGGTTCAAAACATAGTGATAATTTCAGAAGAGGCCGTGGACACGGTTCAGGAAATGGCAAGACAGCTGGTAAGGGTCATAAAGGTCAGAAGGCTCGTTCAGGAAGCCCAAGAATTGGCTTCGAAGGTGGTCAGATGCCATTATATAGAAGACTCCCTAAGAGAGGATTCACAAATATTAATACAAAGAATATCGTTGGTATCAATGTTTCAGCACTTGAAAGATTTGAAAACGGTAGTGAAGTAACTGTAGAGACATTAATTGAAAGCGGAGTAGTTAGCAATCCAAAAGATGGCGTTAAGATCTTAGGTAATGGCGAACTTACAAAGAAGCTTACAGTTAAGGCAAATGCATTTAGTCAAGCAGCTAAAGAAAAGATAGAGGCACTTGGTGGAACTTGTGAGGTGATTTAATGTTTAAAACCTTTCGTGATGCAATGAAGGTTAAGGATATTCGCAAAAGATTATTCTACACTTTCGTAATGTTAATTGTAGTGCGTTTAGGTTCAAAGTTACCAGTACCATTTGTTGATATTGATGCTGTTAGAGAAAACACAGGTCAGTTTACAAAAGGTGCATTCAGTTTCTTTGATGCAATAACTGGTGGTTCAATGGAAAACATGTCACTTTTTGCATTAAGCATTACACCGTACATTACATCATCCATTATTATGCAGCTTCTTACAATTGCAATTCCTAAACTTGAGGAATTACAAAAAGATGGAGAGGACGGCAGAAAGAAAATTGCTGAATTTACAAGATACGTGACAGTAATACTTGCACTTATCGAAGGTACAGCAATTGTAGTTGGCTTTGGTAATTCAGGAGTATTTGGATCAAGAAGCCAGATGTCAAGAGTACATTACATTGGTGTTATAATTACCGCTATTGCAGCAATGGTTGCAGGTTCAGCAGTTCTTATGTGGATTGGTGAACAGATTACTGAGAAGGGTGTAGGAAATGGTATTTCAATTGTTCTTTTAATTAATATCGTTTCAAGAATCCCTAACGACTTGACAGCACTTTACCAGAAGTTTGTTGGTGGCGCAAGCTCAGTCGGTGGTAAGGTTACAGCAGCAATTGTTATAGTTGCTGTAATTGTAGCAATGGTAGTTATGATTATCATATTACAGGATGCTGAAAGAAGAATCTCTGTACAGTATTCAAAGAAAGTACAGGGTAGAAGAATGGTAGGAGGAAACAACAGTTTCATTCCACTTAAGGTTAATACAGCCGGAGTTATTCCAATCATCTTCGCTTCATCATTACTTCAGTTCCCTGTTATTATAGCTTCTTTCTTAGGAAAGAAAGGAGTGTGGACAAATTACCTTTCATCAAATTCATGGTGTAAACCAGCTCATCCAGAGTATTCAATAGGTTTTGTTGTCTACATTTTATTATGTGTGTTCTTTGCATATTTCTATACATCGATTACATTTAATCCATTAGAAATAGCAGATAACATGAAGAAACAGGGTGGATTTATCCCAGGTGTAAGACCAGGTAAACCAACTGTTGATTATTTACAGAATATATTAAGATATATTATATTCATTGGTGCTGTTGGTCTTGTTATTGTAGCAGCAGTTCCAATCATTATCACTGGTGTGACATCAGCTCAGATTTCATTCGGTGGTACATCAATGATCATTATCGTAGGTGTTGTTCTTGAAACACTCAAGATGGTTGAATCAATGATGGTAGTAAGAAATTACAAAGGTTTCTTAGACTTATAAGATATGCGGGGACAGCTATTTAGGCTTGTCCCCTATATGTCTTTTTATAAATACAGATAAAAAAACAGCTTAAATAAGTTATGTAGGAGAAGATAATATATGAAAATTATTATGTTAGGTGCTCCTGGTGCAGGAAAAGGTACACAGGCAAAAATGCTTGCAGACAAGTATCAGATCCCACACATTTCTACAGGAGATATTTTTAGAGCAAATATTAAGAATGGTACAGAACTTGGAAACAAGGCTAAAGAGTACATGGATAAGGGTTTACTTGTACCTGATGAATTAGTAGTTGATCTTGTAATCGACAGATTCAAGGAAGATGATTGTAAGAAAGGTTACATCTTAGATGGTTTCCCAAGAACAATTCCTCAGGCAGAAGCACTTGATAATGCTCTTAACGCTATTGGCGATGCAGTTGATTATGCTGTAAACGTTGAAGTACCAGATGAAAACATTATTACAAGAATGGGTGGTAGAAGAGCATGCGTAGGATGTGGAGCTACATATCATGTAGAGTTTAACCCAACAAAGGTTGAAGGCGTATGTGACAGATGTGGTAAGGAACTTATCTTACGTGATGATGATAAGCCAGAAACAGTAAAGAAACGTTTAGATGTTTATCATGAACAGACACAACCTCTTATTGATTACTACACAAAGAAGGGTATCATTAAAGAAGTTGACGGAACTCAGGATATGAATAAAGTATTCGAAGATATTGTTGATATTTTAGGAGAATAATAATGGCAGTTACGATTAAATCGAAAAGTGAAATTGCAATAATGAGAGAAGCAGGAATGATACTTGCTAAAGTTCATAAAGAACTTGAAAAGAGTGTTAAGGCAGGAATGTCAACTCTTGAAGTTGATGAACTTTGCGAAAAGCTTGTTAGGGGTTATGGAGCAATCCCTTCATGTAAAGGATATGAGGGATTCCCTGGATCAATTTGCGTTTCAATTAACGATGAGATAGTACATGGTATACCTCGTAAGGATAAGATAATTAAAGACGGAGATTTAGTTAGTCTTGATTTCTGTGTTTTATATAAAGGCTGGCAGTCAGATGCTGCTAGAACACTTCAGATTGGTGAAGTTTCACCTGAGGCAAAACAGCTTAATGAAGTTACAAAACAGTGTTTTTACGAAGGTATTAAGTACGCAAAAGCCGGAAATCATCTTTATGATATTTCAGCAGCAATAAATGATTATGCAGATAGTTTCGGATATGGAGTGATTAGAGAATTAGTTGGACATGGCATTGGAAAAGAAATGCATGAAGATCCACAGATTCCAAATTTTAGACAAAGAAGAAGAGGGCTTAAGTTAGAGCCTGGCATGACACTTTGCATTGAGCCTATGATTAGCATGGGCAGACCTGAAATAGTGATACTTGATGATGACTGGACAGTACTTACAGAAGATGGTTCATTGGCATCACATTATGAAAATACAATTCTTATAACTGATGGTGAACCGGAAATCTTAACGCCGGTAGAAAGTTTATAAAATATTAATGATTTAATGGAGGAATTTAAATGTCTAAAGCAGATGTAATTGAAATTGAAGGTGTTGTAATTGAAAAATTACCAAATGCCATGTTTCAGGTAGAACTTGAAAATGGACATAAGGTGCTTGCTCATATAAGCGGAAAACTTCGTATGAATTATATCAAAATATTACCAGGAGATAAGGTGACTATTGAATTATCACCATATGACCTTTCAAAGGGTAGAATCATCTGGAGAGATAAATAAAGCATGTAACTTTTATTTTCTATTAAGAAAGTAAAGAAAAATAAAATTATAATATCCACTTGCACTTTACAATAAAGTGTGATATTATATAAGACGGACTTTTTTGAAAGGAGGATTTAGCAGATGAAGGTTAGAGCATCAGTTAAACCAATTTGCGAAAAATGCAAAGTCATCAAAAGAAAGGGAAGCATTAGAGTAATTTGCGAAAACCCTAAGCACAAACAGAGACAGGGCTAAGCCTATTGGAAGTGAATGAGAGTCATTCACTTATTTGTGCGTTTAAAAATCCTTATTAAAGGACATGCGGCTGCAGCAACGAAAGTTGCTTTACAATAAGAAACAGATTATCGATATTTGCTGATAAGATAATCTAAATCACTGATTTATATGGGTGCGTACATCATTTCAGACGTCCATAGGACGGGCTACGTTATTTATATATATCAGATACTCAAAATTTTATGGAGGTGCAATAACACATGGCTCGTATTTCAGGTGTTGACTTACCAAGAGAAAAGCGTGTTGAAATTGGTCTTACATATATCTATGGTATAGGTGTTGCTAGTTCTAAGTCTATCTTAGACAAAGCAGGTGTAAACCCAGACACACGTTGTAAAGATTTAACAGACGAAGAAGTTAAGAAAATTAGTGAAGTAATCGATGCTGATCATCTCGTAGAAGGTGATTTACGTAGAGAAACTGCTATGAACATCAAGAGATTACAGGAAATCGGTTGCTATAGAGGAATTCGTCATAGAAAAGGACTTCCAGTTCGTGGTCAGAAGACAAAGACAAATGCAAGAACTAGAAAAGGTCCTAAGAGAACAGTAGCTAATAAGAAGAAATAATAAGAACCCATAAGGGAGGTTAGTTTAAAATGGCTAAAAAAGTTACAAAGAAAGTGACAAAAAAGCGTGTAAAGAAAAACGTTGAACACGGACAGGCACATATCCAGTCATCATTTAACAATACTATTGTTACAATTACTGATGCACAGGGAAATGCTTTATCATGGGCAAGTGCTGGTGGTCTAGGATTTAGAGGTTCAAGGAAATCTACTCCTTATGCAGCTCAGATGGCAGCTGAAACTGCTACAAAGGCAGCTTTAGTATATGGTTTAAAATCAGTAGATGTTATGGTTAAGGGACCTGGTTCAGGAAGAGAAGCAGCTATCCGTGCACTTGGTGCATGTGGTCTTGAAGTTACAACAATTAAGGATGTAACTCCAGTACCTCATAATGGATGCCGCCCACCAAAGCGTAGAAGAGTCTAATTAGGAGGATAATGCAAGATGGCAGTTAATAGAACTCCTGTTCTTAAAAGATGCAGATCTCTTGATTTAGATCCTGTATTTTTAGGAATAGATAAGAAGTCAAATAGAAAGTCCGGTAGAGCTAACAGAAAGATTAGTGAATACGGTCTTCAGCTTAGAGAAAAACAGAAAGCTAAATTTATATATGGTGTATTAGAAAAACCATTTAGAAATTACTATAAAAAAGCAAAACAGATGCCAGGTATGACAGGTGAAAACCTTATGGTTTTACTTGAAAGAAGACTTGACAATGTAATTTTCCGTATGGGATTTGCAAGAACAAGAAGAGAAGCAAGACAGATTGTTGATCATAAGCACGTTTTAGTAAACGGTAAATGTGTTAACATACCTTCTTACTTAATCAAAGCTGGCGATGTTATTGAAATACGTGAGAAGAGCAAAGATTCTACAAGATATAAATTAGTTTTAGATGCTACAGCTGGTAGAATTGTACCAGAGTGGTTAGACGTAGATGCAGAAGCTCTTAAAGGTAGTGTTAAGGAATTACCAGCAAGAGAAATCATCGATGTACCTGTAGATGAAATGCTTATTGTCGAATTATATTCTAAATAAGCTGAAATTCCCAAATAAAAGGAGGGACTATAAGTGTTCGATTTTGAAAGACCAAATGTTGAGATTGTGGAAATCTCTGATGATAAAAAATATGGCAAATTCGTTGTTGAACCATTAGAAAGAGGATATGGTATTACACTTGGTAATTCTCTTAGAAGAATTATGTTATCATCTCTTCCAGGTAGTGCAGTAAGCCAGGTTAAAATTGATGGCGTACTTCATGAATTTTCTTCAGTACCTGGAGTAAAGGAAGATGTTACAGAAATAATCTTGAATATCAAGAATCTTGCTATTAAGAATAACAGCGAATCAGACGAACCAAAGACAGCTTACATTGAATTTACTGGTGATGGTGTTGTTAAGGCATCTGATATTCAGGTAGATTCAGACATAGAAATCTTAAATCCAGACCTTACAATTGCCACACTTAGTGGTGGCCCTACAAGTAAGTTATATATGGAACTTACAATTACAAAGGGTAGAGGATATATTAGTGCAGATAAGAATAAGAATGATAATCTTCCAATCGGAGTTATCGCTATCGATTCTATCTACACACCAGTT
>Ga0310786_10005097_pt1 | contig 17968 bp, 12 predicted proteins | sample AusTroGonzalo_MG_FD_203881 | JGI IMG/M metagenome (GOLD analysis project Ga0310786, IMG submission 203881) | Bovine rumen microbial communities from tropical cattle in Woodstock, Queensland, Australia - Gonzalo_03 (v2) (version 2) | ecosystem: Host-associated > Mammals > Digestive system >... | reverse complement strand
TCTTCAAATCAAGATCCCAAGCGGTGTAACGGGAGGAGAGCATCGTGGCGTATTCCTTGTCAACGGTGGCAATCCACTCTTCGATGTCGGCGTAACGGGCGTGGCGGTACAGCTTCTTGACCACGTCTTCGGGTTTTACGCGCTTTGCTTGCATTTGGCGCTGCACCTGCAATCCCAGCATGGAGATGATGCCGATGTCGTGCCCCGGACTAGCCTCCACAGCCACGATGTCGCCCACGCGGAAAGTGATGTTCGGCGGCAGCAGGTAGAAATCCTTATGGCTGTTTTTGAAGCGCACCTCGGCGATGGGAAATTCCAGATGTTCGAGGCTAATATCCAAATTGTCCATCCAATTGACGGAGGGTAGTTTGCAGGAACTGTATTGATATTGCTGACAATGGGCATGTTCAGGATTCGGCAGACCTTTGAGACCGCGGGTGTGGAAGATGTTGGCAGCAATGGAGTCGGCTTCGTAAGAGACGCCCGTGCGGATGTCCATGTCAAGATAAGGCTCCCAATCCTCACCGGCGGGAACGTTGCTTTCCAAGTCCTGTTTATCGACCGCAGCAGTCTTCTTGCGCATCATATTGGTCACCTCTTCCAACTCTTCAGCCGTCATGGTGTCGAAATATTCGCGGTCTTCCTCTTCTTCACCCTCAGCGTGCACCAAACCAGGATCTTTCAACAGCCGTTCCCCACTCACTTTTCCTTTCTTGCGGTTGTTGTCTTTGCCTTTACGATCGCCGTTCTTGTTCCCATTGCCATTCTTGTTGGGATTAGGTTTGTTTTCGGCGTTGTTATTCTGGGTAGGAGTCTCCTGTTTGGAGTCAGCAGCTTCTTTCTGCTCTTTCGGGGTCTCAACAGGCTTGTTTTCAGCTATATTTGTAGGTTGATTGTTCTCTGTTTGAGGCTGAGAACCTTCTCTATTTTTATGATTTCTTCGTCTATTATTATCGTTTCTCATTGTTTAGTTTATTAGGGCGCAAAGATAGTATTTTTTTTGTTAGGAAGGGAGAAGGGAATAGGGAGTAGGGTCGAGGGTCGAGGGTCAAGTCAATAGTAAAAAGTAAAAAGCTAAAAGCTAATAGCAAAAAAGGCCGCCGAATTGGCAGCCTTTTTCGTTAGGATAATCAAAAGTGATTATTTTTTGTTGTCGTTGTTAACGGCAAGCGCTTTTTTATCTTTTTTCAGTTTCAGCAAGTCGTATGCCAACGGGTTGGACACGAAGATACCAGAGTAGGTACCGAACGCGATACCGATGAACATTGCGAAGATGAAACCGCGGATGACCTCACCACCGAAGATGAAGATCACGAGCAATACCACGAGGGTGGTGGCTGCGGTGTTCACGTTACGACCCAACGTACCGTTGATAGCGGCGTTGAAGTTGTCGTAGTTGCTGCGTTTCGGATAGAGTGCCAAGTTCTCACGTACACGGTCGAAGATGACCACCACGTTGTTGATGGAGTAACCGATGACCGTCAAGATAGCAGCGATGAAGTTCTGGTCAATCTCCATTGTGAACGGCATGATCTTATAAAGCAGTGAGAACATACCGATGGTCAAGAAGGAGTCGTGGAACAAAGCGAAGACACCGGCCATACCGAATTGCCAGTTGCGGAAACGGATGGCGATGTAGATGAAGATCAACACCAGGGAAGCCAACACTGCCCAGAATGCATTGCGCAACAATTCGCGTGCCACGGTGGGTTGAATCTTTGAAGAAGATTGAATACCACGGACATCGTTGGTCAGGTGGGTGAAGTCATATTCAGTGAGATCTTGTTTGTCATAGAAACCCTTCAAAGCGACGAACAGTTTGTGTTCACATTCAGCGTCGTCCTTAATATCGTTGCTCTCAATCTTGTAGTTGGTCACGATACGGACTTGGTTGTTGCTACCGAAGGTCTTCACCTCAGGAGAACCGCCGAATTCTTTGATGACAGCCTCACGGACGTCTTTCGTCACCACATCCTTGTCGAAACGTACCACGTAGCTACGACCGCCGGTGAAGTCAACGCCGGGTTGCAAACCGATGGTGATAAAGGAGATGATGGAAACGACGATCAAAGCACCGGAAAGAATGTAGAATGCTTTTCTAGTCTTGAGGAAGTCGAAGTGGGTGTTGGTGAATGCGTTGATGGTAGCAGCGGTGCCAACGGAGAAGTCTTTACCTTTCTTCAGGCGAGCCTCGATGATCACGCGGGACACGAGGATTGCGGTGAACAGGGAGGACAAGATACCGATGATCAACGTGGTAGCGAAACCTTGAATAGGACCGGAACCGAAGATGTAAAGTACGATAGCGGTGATCAAGGTGGTGACGTTACCGTCGATGATTGCGGAGTATGAATTCTTGAAACCTTCGTCAACAGCCACGCGGATGCCCTTACCGGCGCGCACTTCCTCGCGCACGCGTTCATATATAATAACGTTGGCGTCAACGGCCATACCTAAGGTTAGGACGATACCGGCGATACCAGGCAATGTGAGCACAGCGCCCATAGATGCAAGGATACCGATGATGAAGAACACGTTCAACAACAGGGCGAGGTCAGCAACGAGACCGGCACGGCTGTAGTACAAGAACATGTAGATGATGACTAAAATGAAGGCACCGAGGAAGGAGAGCAAACCAGAACGGATGGATTCCTTACCCAAGGTAGGACCAACGATTTCGGATTGGACGATGTTGACGCCAGCCTCCAGGTTACCGGAGTTCAGGACAGTTGCAAGGTCCTTAGCCTCTTCGATGGTGAAGTTACCAGAGATCTCAGAGTTACCATTCGGGATTTCGCCACGCACTGAAGGTGCAGAATAGACGAATTGGTCAAGCACGATAGCGATACAAGTGGGGTTATCAGCAGTACCCTTAGCAGCAGCTTCGCGGGTGATCTTGCGCCATTCGTCGGCAGCTTGGTCTTCCATAGACATGGTCACGACCACGCGGTTGTTTTGGTCAACGTCCTGACGGGCGGTGCGCACCACGCGGTTGCCGTTGATGGTTTCAGAGCTCAACAGCGGTCCAATACGGTCGTTTTTCTTCTTCAAAGGATAGAGCGGATATGCGGTACCTGCGTTGTTCAGCTTCTCAGGAGAACCCCAGTAGAAAACTACGTTCGGGTCGCCTAAAATCTTCTGAAGTTCAGGCAGCATTTGGTCGATCTTCGGCATGTCAGCCTCACGGAAGTAGGCGATGACATTGAAGCCGCCGGTGACTGCATGGCTGAGGATAGCACCTTCGCCAATTTCAGTTTCATCTTCGTCTTCGTCTTCATCCTCAGTAGCCTCTGTGTTAGCAGTAGCGAGGGTGGAGTCGATGGCGAGAGCTGCGTCCAAAGTAGAATCAGCTGCAGTAGCCGGTGTTTCCTCTTTTTGGTTCTTCAGCTGTTCAGCCAGTTTGGCATCAGCTTCCATGAAGCGCATTTGGATGGATTTACCACCTACGACATCACGATAGACTTCCCAGAACTCCAATTTTGCGGTGCTCTTCAAGAGGTCGGTGACACGTTCGGGTTCCTTCACACCAGGCAACTCCACGAGGATACGACCGCCTTGCAGCATTTGCAGGTTGGGCTGAGCCACACCGAAACGGTCGATACGGGTGCGCAGGATTTTGAAGGTACGATCGACGATCTCAGTACTCTCCTTGCGGATGTAAGTGATGATTTGGTCGTCGGTAGCATTCTTCAAACCGGAGCGCTCGCCGAAATAGGTGCGCAGGTTGGCGTTGTTGAGGTTCAGCGCTTTCTTTTCAGCGTTGAAATTCTTTACGAAAATATCGATAAAGTCGCCGTTCACCGTCTTGGCGTATTCGGCCTGAGCTTTCTCAAAAGCGTTTTTGAACAGTTGGTCGTCCGTGTTGGAAGCCAGACTCTTCACAGCGTCGGGCATGGAGATTTCCAACGTCACGTTCATACCGCCCTTCAGGTCCAAACCGAGGTTCAACTCTTTGTACTTACATTGTTTGTAAGTGTTTCCGAGATAGACGGATGAGTCGTTCATGTTGGTCAGATACTGACGCGTACGGGCATCCACTAAGGAGTCCATCAAATGTTTTTCAAGCATAACGTCACCGTTTGCCATTTTCTTCACTTCTGCGATGGCTGTCGGATCATTTGCGAACTTTTCGGCCTTCTGTTCCACTCTCCAAGAAGCGAAGGAGAAGGACAAACAGTAGATGCAAACCAGCGCAATTAGCACAGTAAAGAATAAAATCAGTCCTTTGTTTTTCATCTTACTTTTATTAATTATTTGATTTATAAATATTTATAACTTTCTCAACCTAATTTTTTTAAGGTTGCAAATATACACTTTTTATGGTATGAAAAACGTTGGTTGAAATTTTGTTGATATTGTTTGGGTTTAGGGTTTAAGGTTTAGGGTTTAGAGTTTAAGGTTGGAGAGGATGAGGAGATGAAGAGATGAAGGTTAAAGGGTTAAAAGGTTAAAGAGGGTAGGGGGTATTGGTTGATGCCTGGCGGTTAATAGCAAAAAAATCGTATTTTTGCACCCTTCAAAAACTAATCCTATCCTCATTTCCTCATCCATTTACTCTCTAAACCTTCAACCCTAAACCCTAAACTTTCAACCTTAAACCCTCAACCAAAATGGCAGACGACAAAAAAATCATCTTCTCAATGGTGAACGTCAGCAAGACGTATCCGCCTCAAAAACAAGTGCTTAAAAATATTTACCTCTCCTTCTTCTATGGAGCGAAGATTGGCGTGCTCGGTCTCAACGGCGCGGGTAAATCTTCCCTGTTGAAGATTATCGCCGGGCTGGACAAATCCTACCAAGGTGAGGTGGTATTCTCGCCAGGCTATTCCGTAGGCTACCTTCCGCAGGAACCGCAAATTGATGATAATCTGACGGTTAAGGAAGTAGTGATGCAAGGGGTGCAGCCCATTGTAGATATATTAAAGGAATATGAGGAGGTGAACATGAAGTTCTCGGAGCCGATGAGTGATGATGAGATGAACAAACTCATTGAGCGTCAGGGCGAACTCACCGACCTAATTGAACAGTATGATGCCTGGGAACTCGACTCGAAGCTGGAACGTGCGATGGACGCGCTGCGTTGTCCCGATGGCGATACACCCGCCAAGAATCTCTCCGGTGGTGAACGTCGTCGTGTGGCCCTTTGTCGGCTGCTTCTCACTGAGCCTGACATCCTTCTTTTGGACGAGCCCACCAACCACTTGGACGCTGAGTCTGTGGAGTGGTTAGAGGCTCATTTACAGCAATATAAGGGTACGGTAATTGCCGTTACCCACGACCGTTATTTCCTCGATCATGTGGCCGGCTGGATTCTCGAACTCGACCGTGGAGAAGGCATCCCTTGGCAGGGCAACTACAGCTCATGGTTGGAACAGAAGGCCAACCGCTTGGCGATGGAGCAGAAGCAAGAGAGCAAGCGCATGAAGACGCTGGAACGCGAGCTCGAGTGGGTGCGCATGGCCCCGAAGGCACGTCACGCGAAGTCGAAAGCGCGTTTGAATGCTTACGACAAGCTGCTCAACGAGGACGTGAAACAGAAAGAGGAGCAGTTGCAGATTTACATTCCCAACGGACCGCGTTTGGGCAACAACGTCATAGAGGCGCAACACGTGCGTAAAGCATTCGGCGACAAGCTGTTATTTGATGACTTGAACTTCAACCTGCCGCCCAATGGCATAGTGGGCGTTATCGGTCCGAACGGTGCGGGTAAGACTACGCTCTTCCGCCTCATCATGGGACTGGAACAGCCCGACAGTGGCGATTTCAGGGTAGGGGAGACCGTGAAAGTGGGCTATGTGGATCAGCAGCACACGGTTATCGACCCTGAGAAGACTGTGTGGGAAGTCGTTTCCGAGGGCAACGAGCAGATGATGATGGGCGGACGGCTCATCAATTCGCGTGCCTACCTCTCTCGGTTCAACTTCGGCGGTACCGATCAAAACAAGAAAGCTGGAGTGCTCTCTGGTGGTGAACGTAACCGTCTGCACTTGGCGCTCACGCTGAAATCGGAAGCCAACGTATTGTTGTTGGACGAGCCGACTAACGACATCGATGTCAATACGTTACGTGCGTTGGAAGAGGGCTTGGAAAACTTCGCGGGTTGTGCGGTGATTATCTCACACGATCGTTGGTTCCTCGACCGTATTTGCACGCACATCCTCGCTTTTGAGGGCGACTCGCAGGTCTATTTCTTCGAGGGCAGTTATACCGAATATGAGGAGAACAAGAAGATGCGTCTTGGCAATGTGGCGCCGAAGAGGATTCGGTATAAGAAGATTACGGTGATTTAGTGAGTAGGCAATAGGGAATAGGGAGAAGGGAGTAGAGGTTGTACTGGGATGTGGGGTGGTTCAGTAGAGAAAACAGAGACCGTATCTTATGTGTATTGGAAATTTGTGTATTTTTGCCGTTTGAAATAATATTAAGAAAAATATGAAAAATCGAAATTTTTGGATTGTTTTGTTGGCTTGTGCATGTTTGATATTGCCTTCATGTCAAAACAACAAGAAGAAAAACACCCCGGAAGCCGTTACGGAAGCTTTTGTGAAAGCCTTCTACACTGCTGATTTCACGAATATGTACGAATATTCCACTAAGCCGTCTCAAATTGTAATCAAAACTTTGCAGAGCAGCATGAAAGACCAGACGGACCGTCTTGAGGAAATGAGAAAGCGCGATGTGGTGATTGAGGAGACCAAAATCACCGCGCAGACGGATTCTACTGCCATGTGTGAGTGCTTGTTTACTGTGGATGGTCAACATCGAGATTCCCAATGGGAATTGTTAAAGGAAAACGAGCAGTGGAAGGTGACAATGGTGTTACCGTAATGAAAGAAAATGATTAATGATAAATAAAACCAAATCGATGAATTTTGTAGAAGAATTGAGATGGCGTGGCATGTTGCATGATATCATGCCCGGAACCGAAGAGTTGTTTAACAAAGAAGTTTGCTCCGTCTATTTGGGCATCGACCCTACGGCGGATTCACTGCATATTGGTCATTTAGTGGGCATTATGATGTTGTCGCACCTGCAGCGTTGCGGCCATCGTCCCATCGCGTTGCTTGGTGGTGCCACAGGTATGATTGGTGACCCCTCTGGTAAGAGTCAAGAACGTAACTTGCTGGATGAGGCAACGTTGCGTCATAACCAAGAGTGCATCAAGAAGCAACTGAGCAAGTTCCTTGATTTCGACAGCAAGGAACCCAATGCCGCCCTTTTGGTCAACAACTACGACTGGATGAGCAAGTTCTCCTTCTTGGAGTTTATCCGCGATGTCGGTAAACACCTGACCGTCAACTATATGATGGCAAAAGATTCTGTAAAGAAGCGCTTCAACGGCGAAGGTGATGGCATGTCGTTCACCGAATTTTCCTACCAGTTGGTGCAGGGCTACGACTTCCTGCATCTCTACCAAACGCAAAACTGCAAGGTGCAGATGGGCGGTTCCGACCAATGGGGTAACATCACTACGGGTACGGAGCTCATCCGCCGTATGCTCAACGGCGAGGCTTACGCGCTCACTTGCCCGCTTATCACCAAGGCTGACGGCGGCAAGTTCGGCAAGACTGAAAAAGGTAACGTGTGGCTTGATCCCGCCCGTACCTCTCCATACGCTTTCTACCAATTCTGGCTCAACTGCTCCGACGACGACAGCAAGCGCTACATCCGTATCTTCACTCACTTCACGAAGGAGGAAATTGAGGAGATGGAAAGTCAGCACAATGCTGAACCGCATTTGCGCATCCTGCAAAAGGCATTGGCAAAAGACCTTACCGTGCGCGTGCACTCACAAGAGGACTACGACGCAGCCGTCAACGCATCAGAAATTCTCTTCGGCAAAGGCACTGCGGAGAACCTCGCATCCCTCTCAGAAGAGATGTTCCTCTCTGTGTTTGAGGGTGTTCCGCAATTCGAGGTGCCCACAAGCGTCCTTGATGAAACTTGCGGTGTGGTCGATTTTCTCGCTAAGCATACTCAGGTCTTCAACTCCAACGGCGAAGCCCGCCGCATGTTGAAAGATAACGGCGTGTCCATCAACAAGACCAAGGTGAAAGAGGACAAAACCGTCACGAAAGACGACCTCCTCAACGGAAAATACGTGTTGGTGCAGAAAGGTAAGAAGAACTATTATATTGTGAAATTTGTTTAACCCCCTGTAGAGACGCGATTAATCGCGTCTCTACAACCGTAAACCGAAAACCGCAAATCCTAAACCTTAAACCAAAATGGGCTACATATCCTTAATCCTCCTCATCCTCCTCGGCATCGTGCTGATGATTCTCGACTTCCTGGTGATTCCGGGCGGGGTAGTGGCTATCCTCGGGGTGCTTTGCATGGTCGGGGGCGTGGTCACGTCGTTTGTGCAGTTTGGCACCACTGTGGGTATTCTTACCTTGGTGTTGACTGCGGTGATTACACTTGGTTCATTTTGGTTGATGATGCGGACGAAGACGTGGCGAAAGCTGCAACTTAAAACGCAGATTGACAGTAAGATGAACGAGGTGGATACGAACAAATTGAAGGAAGGTATGGAAGGTGTGGCGGTTTCTCGTCTCGCCCCGACAGGTACGGGTCTGTTTGGCGAAACAGAAGCCGAAGTGGTTTCCATGCAGGGTTTTATTGACGAAAATTCACCTATTGTGATTCATAAAATCGAAGGTAATAAAGTTATTGTAGAAACTATTCATCAAAATTAATACATTATGCCTCAAACAATTATCACCATCGTGATCGTTCTGGCACTGGTTATCCTCTTTTTCTGGATGGTGCCTTTACGCTTGTGGTTCATCGCGATTCTGAACGGTGTCCACGTTTCATTAGTTCAACTGATTCTGATGCGTTGGCGTCGTGTTCCGCCAGATATGATTGTCAATTCGATGATTACGGCTTCCAAGGCGGGCATTGACATCAGTCGTGACCAGCTGGAAGCTCACTATTTGGCTGGTGGCCACGTGAAACCGGTCGTGAATGCGTTGATTTCCGCTGATAAAGCTAACATCACCCTCGACTTCAAGGCGGCGACGGCCATTGACTTGGCAGGTCGTAACGTGTTGGAGGCCATCCAGACTTCCGTGAACCCGAAAGTCATCAACACGCCTCCTGTGGCGGCTGTCGCTAAGGATGGTATCCAGCTGATTGCCAAGGCGCGTGTCACCGTGCGTACGAACATCCGTCAGTTGGTGGGTGGTGCCGGCGAGGAGACCATCATCGCTCGTGTGGGTGAGGGTATTGTCTCAGCCATTGGTTCCGCTGACACGCACAAGTTAGTGTTGGAGAATCCTGATTCCATCTCTAAATTGGTGTTAACCAAAGGTTTGGACTCTGGTACAGCATTTGAGATTCTTTCTATCGACATCGCGGATGTGGATGTGGGTAAGAACATCGGTGCTATGTTGCAGATGGACCAAGCTAATGCCGACAAAAACATCGCTCAGGCTAAGGCTGAGGAACGTCGTGCTATGGCTGTTGCTCAAGAGCAAGAGATGAAGGCTAAGGCTCAAGAGGCTCGTGCTCAGGTGATTCTCGCTGAAGCCGAAGTCCCGAGAGCTCTTGCCGATGCTTTCCGCAGCGGCAATCTTGGTGTGATGGACTACTACAAATTGGAAAACATCAAGGCTGATACTTCCATGCGCGATGGTATCAGTAAAATGGGCCAAGGTGGTCAAAACCCGCAAAAAAAGTAATTGAATGAACTTAAAATCATTGTTTTCATGTATCATTTTGAGCATAACCGTCTTTGGTTATGCTCAAAATGTTTCTGCACCAAGGTATCAATACCAATATCAGATGATTTGTTTGGATTCCACGTATGATGCCAAAATCGATAAGAAATTGGCGAAATATGTGGATAAAAAACGGCATCAGATGGAGAAGCAGATGCAAGTGGTGATTGGTCATACGGATGCTGAGCTGGAATCTTTCGCGCCCGAAAGTCCGCTCTCCAACTTCCTGACCGATTTGTTGTTAAACGAGTCTTCCAAGTATATAAAGGATACCGCGTTTGACAATTTGGATATGTCAATGTTGAATTTCGGGGGCATCCGCACATCCATGCCTGCAGGCAATGTCACGGTTGGGGACATTTACCGCATTTCCCCGTTTGATAACTATATAACATTTATCTTGGTGAAAGGTAGTGAATTGCGTAGGGCCTTGGGAAAATTCACCAACAAGTTCAATGCTCCGTATTCCGGTGTGGTTATCACATATAAAAATAATAGTCCGACACAGATCTCAATCCAAGGAAAGCCTATTGATGACAACCGCATGTATAAATTGGTTACGGTGGACTTTATTTCCGAAGGCGGTGATCACTTGCTGGAAGGTGTTCAGTATGAGAGAGTTGTATCCACAACCCTCACTTTTAGGGACTTCCTTATTGCGGAGTTGAAGGCTATGAATTCGAGGGGTGAAAAGATTACTGGGAAGAAGGATGGGAGAGCGGTTGGCTTTTAGCTGTTTTTTTCGGGGTGTTGTATTTTTTTGTATTTTTGCAGTTTGTTCTCTAGTTAGTTATAAAGAATAATGAAACGGAAATTAGAAATAAAGCATGAAAGGGCTGCATTGTTGCTAATTGTTGCGATGATGTCGTGTGTAGGCGTGTTGTCTGCACAGACGCAAGGCACTGGAAATCGTGTGTTCACAGTAAATCAGACTCCCTTAAAGATGGTGTTTGTGCAAGGCGGCGAAATGCAGTTAGGCTGTAATAACAGCAGAGATGACAGTTGCTATGTTTCTGAAACCCCAGCACATGTCGTAAAGTTGTCGGATTATTACATTGGGGAGACTGAAATTACCCAAGCCCAGTGGATGGCGGTGATGGGTCGAGACAACAATCCCAGTTATTGGAAAGGCAATACTCTCCCTGTGGAACGCGTGAGTTGGGCGGAATGCCAGCGTTTTGTTAACCGTCTGAACAAGTATTTAGCGAAAGAATTACCCGAGGGCTACCGTTTTGCCCTGCCGAGTGAGGCTCAATGGGAATATGCAGCACGTGGAGGCCTGAAAAGCGAGGGCACTCGTTATGCTGGCGGCAACGACTTGAATACGCTTTCGTGGTTTTACGATAACAGTGATCAGCGCACACACGATGTGAGAGTGAAAGCTGCCAATGAATTGGGCGTTTTTGACATGAGCGGTAATGTTTGGGAATGGTGTCAAGATTTCTATAGTGAGAACTACTACGCTGAGAATCAAGATTGGGACAATCCTTTAAATAGTCAAGAGAATTCTTATTATGTGCAGCGTGGCGGCAGTTGGAACTTTGCGGCCCCGTATCAAAGATGCGCTAAACGCGATTACGGCAGCCAACATTCCCGATATGAGGACTGCGGCTTTCGGGTCGCGCTGGTTCCGAGATAAAAAAAAACTCCGCAATCGCGGAGTTTTTTTTTAGAAGGAATATTTCAAATGTACGAGTACTTGCCACGTGGATGACAAACTGTTGTAAACAGACCACGTTGATGGGGTGAATGAGTATTCTTGTTTTTCGCTATTGTAACTCAGCACCACTTCATTGTCCAACACTTTGAAGGCTCCCCATGTGTTACAGAAGAGATTGGCGAGATTATTGAAATCAACACCCACATTGAGGGTCTGTACATGATCGCTGATGTTGAAGTAGAATTCTTGCTCCACCTTGAAGTTGATACGGTTTACCCACGGTGCTTTTCCGCCATTGCGCGTGGAATACTTGCCTCTGTTCTTGCTCAGGTAGTTGTCGCTAGAGATGAATTCATTAAAAGCATTGCGCTCCTCGTCAGTGGCAAACGGCATGGCTGCCAGCTCCTCTTCAGTGGGTATGTACATCAATTGCGAACTGGTCATTCCACTGACATTATTGATGAGATATGAACGGCGGGAACGGTAGTTGCCGTTATAGATGCCCATATTCAGACCTTCATAGAAAAGTCCGAGCTTTGTGGCTGTATGTTTGCCCTCCTTGATGGTGTATCCGATGGCTGCAATAACGCGGTGTGGAGCCACATAACCCGTGACACCTAACTCTGGGCGGTTGCTACCGTTGACATTGGCCGTATTGGCAAAGCTGGATACTTGGTCGCCAAAACCATCAGAAAGGGCAGTAGATTGACTGAAGGTATAGGCTGCCATCAAATCCAGTCCAAAACGGAACTCTTTGCTGACTTGGGCAGTGATGGAGAAAAATTGTCCGTGAAGTTTCTTTTCATTGTAAAGATAGTAGCCGCTCATGCGAGAACCGGATTTGTTGGTGATTTCTTCGCTCGTATAGTGTGTGCGTGCTCCGGGTTCCCCAGGCAGCTGAATGGTGCCATCCTCTTTATAACCTAAAGTCTTGGCATACACTTCGTTGAAGTTGAAAGAGTAAATTCCTTCAACGGTGGCTTTGATATTGCCAGGAATCACAAAGTCCAAAGACAATGATGATTTCCAACTCGTGGGCATTCGCAGGTTCTTAGACAGAATGGTAGCGTTTGTAGGTGCAGGCAGACCTGATCGGCTGTAGTTGTGACCTTCGTGAACACTGTTGATGATATTTCCGAGGTCTGTATTGAAAGGAACCACGGGAGTCGTTTCATTATTAGCAATATATTGATATTGCAGACAGTTGGAGTTGCCGGCGGCGCTCACTAACCAGACGTTGGGGATACGACCGGTGAATAAACCCGTACCACCACGCAGGAAGAGTCTGCGCTTGTGCGTGATGTCCCAGTTGAAGCCTATACGGGGTGAGATGTGATAATCGGTGCTTGGCACGTCGGCGGTGCTGAGTCCAGCAAAGGAACTGTTCGGATGAGATGACGCAACAGCATCAAAATCAACATTGCGGTTGTCGTAGATGAAACGTATGAAGGGCAGTTCCAAACGAAGACCTGCTGTGAGTTTGAAAAACTTGTTGAACTCAATGTCATCCTGCGCATATAAAGAAACTTGAGATTGGAGGAACGAAGGATATACTTGTTCTGTGGGGGTGTCGGAGTTCGCGTGCGTAATCATAAAGAACGTAGCTCCAGCACCTTCAACTCCATTAACCTCGTCCAAGAATGACTGCCATGAGTCATAGATGTACCATCCTGCACCACCTTGCATATAACCGTTTCGGATGTTGTTGAATTCCACTTGGGCACCCACTAAGATGTTGTTGATGCCTACCTTGTAGTTGAACTCATCGGTGAGGGTGTAACTGCTCACTCTCCGCAGGTTTCCGTATGTATAAGGGTCTGGACCGAAGGTGGTTAACATGGCATATTGCGTTTTCCCATCAGGGGCAATATAGGGCTCGAGAATATCCACCGTCGGGAACATGCCGCCTTCGAAAGAACGGGGCTCGTGTTGCAGCGACCATGTGAATCGGACCATGTTGTTGGCACGTCCGTTCAAGAGTTGGCTGTTGAGTTCTGCCGCCAGAGAGGAAAAATTCTGGTTTTCGAAATAGCGGGCGGACTCGAACGGCATCGCATACGAGGAGATTCTGCCGGCATTGTAGCGGTTCACGGTATATGTTTCGCCATTCGAGACGAAGCTGATGTTGGAACCTCCCAATGGACTGAAGGAACTGGATGGGGCGCTGGAGGTGGAGAAGTGGGTGTGTGAAAAGCGAATCTGGAGCAAGTTGTATTCGTTGATGCGCCAATCCAGACGGGCGAATGCCTTGAAGTCTGGTGTGGCCACGGTGTAGCCTTCAAAGCGACCCGGGTCATAACCGAATTTATCTTCAAGGAATCGTTGTATAGTTTCCATTTGATGTATGGTGGGACGGTTGAAACCGGTGCTGCCGCCGTATGGCTCGGATTCGTCCAAGCGCGATAAAACGTCCGATCCGGCCTGATAGTCGCTAGTAAACTCGCCATTAACAAAGAAGAAAAGTTTGTCTTTAATAATGGGACCGCCAAGGGTGAATCCAATGCTGTTGGTAAGGGTGGGGGAGGTGGTCAGCCAGTCGTTACCGATGCGTTGTCCCTGCATGTCGCTGCTGGTGAAGAAGTCGTACACCGAACCGTGCCATTCGTTGGTACCGTGTTTCGTCACCATATTGATAGAACCACCTTGGAAATTGCTGTGGCGCACGTTGAAGGGGGTGAGGTTTACGCTGACCTGGTCGATAGCTTCAAGCGAAATGGGAGTGCCGCCGGCCGGCAGACTGGAGCCGATGCCGAAAGAGTTGTTGAACGATGCGCCGTCCACGGTGACGTAAGAGCCACGGTAGTTGGCACCGCCGAACGATGCCCCCATCTCTGTGGTGACACCTTGTGGAGTGAGCTTCAGAATGTCATACATACTGCGACTTACCGTGGGAGTCAACCCTATCATTTCACTATTGAGATGAATGCCGATGCCTGCACGATTGATGTTCATCGAGGAGTTCTCCCCATCGCCAAAAATGACCACTTCATCAATCTTTTTCGAAGTGTGTTCCATTAGGGCATCCACCACTACGGTCTCTCCCAGCGGAGCTTCCACGTTGTGAATGATAACCGTTTTATAGTTGAGACGTTCTATGCGAACGGTGTATGGACCGCCTGCTATAATATTGTTAATGATGTAGTTACCTCTTTGATTGGTGAATACGTAATAGTGCTGTCCAGTAGGCATGTGTACAACAGTCACCACCGCTTCGGGGATGGGTTCTTTGTCGTCGCTCACGTTGCCGGAGATGGAGGATGTGGTGATCTGCGCAGTCAGCATCAAGGTCGGCAGGAGGCAGAAAAGTGCCATCATCAAGATTCTCATACCAGCCTTCGTTCTCTTATTGTCTTCAAAAAGATGTAAAATATGAATCATAAGCTTTATATTTCAAACGGATAAAATAATACATAACCTACTAGATGTCAATGAAATATAGGAGTGCGCATCCTATGATATCATCCCACATCTAACAAGATGACAAAATTACAAAAAAATATCAAAGGAACGCGAAAAAAATGGAAGGGTAAAAAAGCTGGAGCCACTTTTGGGAGCGGGTACATGTACCAGGGTTGTACCGGCGTAGTCCGAGAGAGATTCTTACTCGACAAAAAGATCGTCCATCACAACCACATTCTGGAAAACGCCGCTGTACTCGTTATACTTCAACCCTTCCGTGGTGACTAGCACCGTATGAATCACACTCTTTCGCGAAAGGTGTTCGGCCAAAATGTTCTGACGATGTATCATTTTCATATAATAAGACTTGTCAACCGTAAATTTTTCGTTATAGAATTTCATTTCACAGAGGTTCACCACATTGTCTTTCCTGTTTATCAACAAGTCTATTTGCGTTCCTTCTGTATCTTCATCGCCTTTCAACACCCAGGAAGCCTGCGTTGACGAGACCCCCAATATGTTCAATGCTTTTTTGATTTGGGAAATGTGGTTGAAACACACCTCCTCGAATGAAAAGCCCCGCCATGAATTCACAATAGGAGACCCGATGTTATGCGTCCAAAAATCCGAATCCATTCCTTTGCGGTTCTGTATGAACTTCATGTAAAAGAGACAAAAGGGGTCGGTCAGTTTGTAGCAGGTTTCGCGTTTTCCTTTCCCGAAGGGGACGTATGTTTTCGCGAAGTCACTGGCAACAAGAGCTTTCAGCATTTTGGTTGATGTCCCGCAATCGTCAAGTCCGGTCTTATGGAGTATCTCTTGTCGTGTAAATCCCGAACGGCGTGTCCCCAACAGTTGTACAATGCTCTTCATCTGCTCCGGATTAGCAAACACGGAAGCAAACAGTCGGTCATATTCATCGTGAAGCTTAGCACCATCGGCAAAGAACATTCTATCGATGTTTTGTGCGAGACTCAACCCTTTCTTGAGGTGATCAAGGTAGTACGGGATGCCACCGACAAGCATATAACACTGCACAATGTCGTAACGGGAGAGCAGGATGCCTTTGTCGCGGAAGAATTCCTCACATTCGTGGAGGGTAAATGGGGAGAGTTTCATCTGACCTGTAAGTCTTCCGTACAAACCGCCATAGTTATTGATAAGCTTGTCCATCATCCAAGAAGTGGCCGATCCGCACACCACTAACATCATGTTATCACGGTGGCTTGCCCAGCCATTCCAGAAAGCTTCCAAAGCAGTGACAAAGCCTGATCTCGGCGTATCCATCCATGGGAGTTCGTCCAAAAAAACGACCTGTCGGGATCCGTCGTCAACATTTTTGAGATGTTGTTCCAGCATAAAGAAAGCCTCCAACCAAGAAACCGGGCACTTGCTCTTTTTCATGCCATGCAGTTGAAGCGACAAATAGAAATACTTAAGTTGCTCTTTGAGGCCATTTTTGTGGTTTTGTTCGTCAACCGGCGATAACCCCGAATGACGAAAAGTGATTTTGTTTTTCAGAGTTTCATCCACAAGATAGGTCTTCCCCACACGCCTGCGACCATAAACGGCAACAAACTCGGCCCTTCCACTATCGTAGCGTTCGTTTAACTCTTGAATTTCCTTTTCTCTACCAATCATATTTATATGTTTTATTTTTCTGCAAAAATATAAAATTTTTCAATTCCAGAAAAATAAAAATATATTTTTCTATTTTTAATCTTCTGTATTTACTTTTGTTCTTCCACACACGTATTTTTTTGTCACACAGATTTCACAGATCTCTCAGATTTTTAGCTTGCGGCTAACAGGCACTCACCACCCCCATTACCGACACAACCACCCCCACTCCACGCCATAACCTGCATTGGTGTCCAACTCCCCATATTTCACCATCTTTAGTTCCAATATTTCGTGCGAATGGGTGGGATCGTCAAGCAACCATTCCGCCACCGCCATTGTCATTGCCGAATCGTCCGTATAGCGGCATCCGCGCCCAAACAGATCAAAATCCGTGCTTTTGATACTGTTGAATTCAAATCGAGAACCTATAATATCTCCTGTAATTGCGCCTAATATAACGAGAATCTATTTAAGGATGAGTAATAATTTCAAGATACTTTGGAGGAACCGCCTCCGTCAGCCAAATGCCGTTGCGTGCCTGCCAAAAGTGATGTCCGTCTTCCCACATTTTGTGTGCCGCAACTTTCAAAATGACCACAACCCCTTTCCTGCGGCTTCCCACTTTCACTGCTGTGGTTTCATCAAACGACAGGTGAACATGTTGACGGCTCATCGGCACGAGCCCTTTTTCCATGATAGAGGGCACATTTGTGGCAACGGTGCCGTGATACAGATATTCCGGCGGTATGGATTCATCCAATTCCACATCCACGGCAATACTATGCCCTTGTCGAGCTCGGATATTCTGACCATCCTCCGAGAACTCGAACCGCTGTTTGTTACTATTAGCTACAATGGAAATCAGCTCTTTATGGGAGAACCCATGATTTGCAATAAGATCACTAACCGCACGCCAACCATGGGCATCGAACGCATAGTGGGTGTCGTGCCGCAGGAGATAGGATAGGCGTTTTTCTTTATGAATATTGTCTGCCATATACAAAGATTTTTTATTTCACTCTCAAATTAAGATAATAAAGTTCGACACAATTGATTCTTTATTCTAAAATCAGCGGCAAAGGTACCATTTATCCGACATAAACTTTTGTGATAAGACGATTTCGGGCATAAAGTGAGGAAATTAAGACACAGGATGGGTGATAATGTGAAATATGTATATCCGCAAAGACTTAGACATAAACCAAGGACCATATCTATTGACTTTTGGCTATTGGCTTTCTACAAGTTTATTATCTACACTTTCTTTTGTGCCTTTGCATCCATCAAGTTGTTCATGTTTCATTTCTTCAGCATACTTTGCGATAAACAGGCGCTGTTCGTTGGATTCAGGTGTTTCCCGATAGGTGGACTTCGGACAGTCGGAATAGGCAAGTGTCAAGACGTCCATTGTCTTTTCATAGTCAAAACCGCACTGTTTGGAGAGCAGACAGGCCACAATCACTCCCGTTCTGCCAACACCTCCCCAGCAATGGATATAAACCTTGTTGCTGGCGTTCTCATGCAATATCTCGTTTATTTGGGCTATCAGTTCCTTTACGGA
>Ga0310786_10005096_pt1 | contig 17970 bp, 20 predicted proteins | sample AusTroGonzalo_MG_FD_203881 | JGI IMG/M metagenome (GOLD analysis project Ga0310786, IMG submission 203881) | Bovine rumen microbial communities from tropical cattle in Woodstock, Queensland, Australia - Gonzalo_03 (v2) (version 2) | ecosystem: Host-associated > Mammals > Digestive system >... | reverse complement strand
GTTTGGAATGGAATGTTGGCTTTGATATAAGCGACCATATCCTTTTGATAGCCTTTTAGGATTTTGCCATCTTCGTCAGTATAAGCTTCACCAGTCTCTAAGTTAATTAGAGTGCAATATGAGCCATTCTTTTGAATGAATCCAAAGCCTAAGGCAATTTCTAATAAGTCGTTAATCCAGTCAAGGCCTGTAGCATAACGGAATGTTAGGAATCCACCGCCACGAGCACATGAACCACATTTGTTCTTCATAATCTTGAATACTAAGCGGAAACCGTCTGCGCCTTCACCTGGGTCCTTGCCTTGTTTGTAGTAGTCCATATTGTCTTCTAATGTGAACTTACGAGTTCCGAAACGAACGATAATTGAAGAGTAGAACATTGGGGCCATACCACATGGTTCTTTATATAGTTGAATACCAGTGAATGTCTTACCACCATCACGAACTTGGTTAATCATAATAAAGATGTTATTCTTTTGAGCAACCATTTCTGCCATTTTGGCACAGAATGGGTATAATGGTTTTGCCATTGTTGCTCTCATACCAGCATCTTTTGTCAAATCACTTTCTAAAACAGCTGAAGGAATCAAAGCAGGAAGTGAGTCAAGAACGATTGCTCCGACGTCATCTGCCATTTGTATTTCTTCAATCATGTCTAATACTTGCTGACCTGATTGTCCATTTGGATTAACATAATATAACTTAGATAAGTCTAAGCCTGTCATTTTAGCCCAGAATCTAAGATCTAACGTATGTTCTGCATCGACGAATACGCAAGTCTTATCAGGGAAAGCTCTTTGATATGCTGCTAAAACAACGCAAGCAGCACCGGTCTTACCAGAATGGAATAAACCGGAGAATTCATATAAACGGCCTAAAACCAAGCCGCCGCCTAAAATATAGTCTAAACCTAATGCATTAGTTGGTAGCCTTTCGTAATCTGGCTTGATATCACTAATAATCATTAAGTTATTATCTTTGTATTCTTTGTTAAGTTTTTTTGCTAAGTCTGCTAATGTGCCCATAAAATCATCTCCTTAAAATCCCCAAGTTTTTTTGCGCAAGCGCTTTCTAGCTCTTTCGCTCTTGGCGGCGCTATTTCTAGCTTTTTGCTTCATAGCGGTTCTCATCTTTTGTTGGCGAGCCTTACCAATTGCTTTATATGCTTTTTGAATTGCCATAATTAGAATTTACCCTCGTTTAAGATAACACGACCATTTGTAGTTCCAGGAATGTCAGGAGTTCCACCTACATTCATGAATTTAGTTTCTTGCATTCTTGACATCAAGATGCTCTTCATGGCATCTACAAGTCTATGACATTGATCGAGCTTTGTTTTAAGCAAATTAGCAACGAGATTATATAATGTTTCTGCGACAGTTTCGGCAGAGGTAGCAACTAATGCTAGTTTATCTTTAACAGCAGCAGAACCCTCTAAACCATTGAAGCTAACAGCGAATCTTTCTTTTTGAATAGCATCAGCAAGTTCTGCTTTTAAAGCAGCTTTTTCTTTGATTTCGCTGATACTAAATGCCTTTAATTGAAGGTCTAAGATATAATCTCGAATTTGGTCGATGGTTAAGGTATGAATAGTTGCGTTTAATTTAGAAACAAGCTCATTAATAGGTTTAAATAAAGGCTCTAACATATTGTTAGCAATCTCAACTAAGTCACCGTAAGTAGTTTCTACGCTATTTAATGCATCTTCTAATTTTTTATCCATAATTTATTCATCCTTTATTAAACAAGTATAGTCAGATTCCATAAAAACACGTAATTTTGTTGATGGAACATCTATTATATTATACGATTTATCGGCAAGCATTTTAAGGCTTATTGACTTATGTCCGTCTGCTCTCATCTTTAAAGCTTCTGATGCGGGACATGCGATTACCTTATCATGTTTGCTATACCAAACTATGATATACTGCTCTACTTTTTCCATTCCGATGTAGTCTTTTAATCGGTCTAATTGAGGAATCTTAGAGAAGTTAATGGTACCTTCTTGTGTTTCTTTACATTCAAGCATCCAGAGTATACCATGATTAAATGCTAAGAAATCGCAAGGGTTTTGACTTGTATCCTTATAACCGGTAATTTGGTCTGGGATACGATAGATAAAAGTGCCTGGAAAGCACTTTTTTCAATCCATCTTAAAATGTTCCTCAAACTTTTTACCAAGATTAGCAGCCATTAGAAATTCACCTTGCTTCTATCTAACTCTGGAATTAAGTTGCTTACTGTTCCGCGTGTAATTACCATGGAACGTCTGTTACCACAATTCAATGTGATATGTTCTAATTTACTAGAATCTAATACTGATTTAACATCAGCAATATTTACATAAAGGTCATAAGCACCTTCGATATAGCTGCCGTTTTCGGTATTTACCGATTCAGAGTTTTTAAACTTATCAATCATGGTAATGTCATCAGCTGTAATAGAAAGTCTGACTGGTAGATAAATCATATTTGGCTTTTCTCCACTCTTATTGAATTTATGGAAAGCCATAAGTCTTGTAATAGCTGCAGATAATGCAGTTGCTGAAACAACTACTTTATAATCATATGCTTCTTTGACATAACGTTTTGTAGCCATACAAGGTGCTTGGACTTTGCTAAGCAATACATCGTCACAAGTAATAACAGCGGCCAAGTAAACATTTTCAGTCTCCATAACCATTTTGGTTCTAATAGTTCCATTTGGAAGTGGGTCTTGACCTAAACTGAATAAAACATCTTCTTTAAATAATTTAAATAATTTAATAATTCTGTCATTTAATAAGAGTTTTACGGGCTTTTCTAAAGTAAATGAGTTTAAACAAGCGCTGTTTGTAAATGTGAAACATCCTGTTTCATCGATGTAATATAGCTTTTGAAGTTCTGTAGCGTCAGCAATGCTTTTCGCTTTTTGGACTTCTTTGCTATTTACATTGATAATGCTTGTTAGAATATCATTGCTGATTGTCATTTCAACTGTTTTGTTCTTAATGTGAATGACAGGCAATTCCATTAATTTATCATTTTCATAAATCATAGCCACTTTATAATTGCTCTTGCCAGTGGTAATGACAATGTTGTTGTCTACGATATTCAAGTCAAATGTTTCTGTGGTTAAACCAGAAATAAGCGATAAGAATAAAGAGGCATCAACTACTGCTCTAAATGGGTCGGTTAATTCTCCATCAATTGGAAACTTAACTGCCACATAGTATTCTTTATTTGTGACATTCAAGTATAAACTTGATTGCTTTGCGACTAATTCTACATTAGCCGCAGTTTTATCATGGCTATCAATAGCTAATAAAATCTTATTGACAACCTCTTGAAACTCTTTTGTTTTAATTTGCATTTGATAACCTCCTAAAAACTTAAATCAGCTTCATTTGCGATTACATCATATAATACAGCATTATCATGCTCTGGATGCTTTGCATAAACCTTTGCTAATGCTTCATCTCTTGAAAGGGCAGGAACGCCATGGTCTGGGTCGCCTTTTTCAAGCTTCTTGAATTCTTCACGAATTGCAACAGCGGCTTCATCTTCATACCAGTGAGAGACGTTGTATGGGTCGCATTTCATAGGCACATTGATATAAGGTTTTGCGGTATCGATCATTACTTGTGGCAATCTTTGTTCTACTGCATCCGCATAAAGTGCTGGGCACTCAACTAAGACTTCATCGTGAACGGTGATTACTAAGTGAGCATCCATTTCATTTAGAATTGGGTCTCTGTCGATATTAATCATTGCTAACTTTGTCAAGGAAGCAGCTCCGCCTTGAATACGAGCATTGAAGCATTGTCTTTCGGCTTGAGCCCTACGACCAGTATTAGCGGTAATGATAACGCCATCTTTTTCGGCTAATTTTGCCAAATCTGTGTATTTTTGGTTACTTACTTCATCATTTGGTGTCCACTCTCTGCCATCTTCTAAACAACGTCTTCTTTGTGCGTCTTGAGATTTGGCAATGGCTTCTTCCATAATGCCTCTCCACTTTGCGATAAGTGGATCAGAATCTGTAACCCTGTTTTTGCAAACTAAGAATGGATTGAAATTATCTTCGCTCTTGTTTTCTTTTAATTCAAAGCTATATGGTTCTAAGTTGATTTCTGGTAAGTGTCTACGACGACCAGCCCAATCCTCAACATAGCCAACTTTCTTTAATGAAGCTTTTGAAGCTTCGATTTCTTCACGAACTCTTGGGAATTGGTTAAAGAAGTTATCTAATAGCTCTTGGCCTTCTTTAGCACCTTCTTTTCCAGTTTTACCCATTCTCTCACCAGCTGTTTTACCAGACATACCATAAGTAGCTGCTAATAACATTGTTTTAGCAGAAGCACGTCTTTCTTTACCTGCTTTGTGCAAGTGGGTCTTTTTACCACAGATAATCTTTTTGCCATCAAGCTCGATTTCTGTGCCTTCTGGATAAAATTCAAGATTTTCCCAGTATTCATTATTATACATAGATTGAGCAATAACCGCATAAAGGTCTTTGCCTTCTTCATATGCTTGAATCATCTTTTGGTCTTGACTAATGAACGCGGTTAATCTTGGCTCTTGCGCAGAATAGTCTGAACCAATTAATTTATATCTTGTTCTTAATAGAACTGTACCAGAATCCTCTAAAGCTAATAAATAAGTCTTTTTAGCTTTATCATATTTAAGATAAGAAATACGAGTATTGTTACCATCTGCAAAAGCGATTCTAATGTCTGTGGTTAAATCTTTGCCGAACTTATAGTCATCGACAGTTGCGATTTCAGAGATTTCTGGAATTTCAAATACTTCACCAGCGGTAACATTAATGGTAGATTCCTCGACCTTTGCTTTGAAAAGCATACGAATTTCCTTATTATGAGATGGAATATTTTGAATATTAATTCCACTGATTTCAACAGCTTTATCGCCATCTAAGAATTTCCATTTACCGCCTGAAGAATAACGACCAGTATCGGTTCCCATAGAATTAAGCTTAAATCTGATTCTGTGGTCTGGCCAGTGTTTTGCTAACTCAGGGATGACATCAATATAAGTAGTAATCAACTTAACAATGCCACGACGTTTTAAGATTAATTGGCAAAGCGCAATGTCTGGACGTTTTTCAACGATAGCCTTTAATTCGTCTTCACCTGTTCCTCTTGGTGATTTTTTGCTTACTTGAGGACATTTTAAAACGTCATAGAATAAGATAGCTAACTGAACTGGCGAAGCCATATTAATAGGGTCGCCTAATTGTTCAGATTTTGGTTTCGTTTCTTTATATTTATCGCCTTTTTCATCAGTTAGATTATAGACTTCTTCGATTTTTTCACGAGACATCTTTGACTTCTTAGGCACATACATTCTTGTTTTTGCATTTGCCTCAGGAGTCAATCTCCAACTATCGATTTCAGGCTTTAATTTTTCTAATTCCTTAGCAATAGCCTCATCGATTTCAGCTAATTGCTTATTATATTTTTCTTTGAGTTTTTCGCCAAACTCAAGATCAACGCAAACTCCGCGCAATTCCATTTTGGCCGTGACTTCGACGATTGGCTCTTCAATACCCTTAAAAAGCTTTTTAAGTTTGGCATTGTCTTGTCCGTCGAAAAATGGCTTTTCCCAAAGGTAAAGCTTATCGGTCATCATAGAGTCTGTAGCGGCATATAATGCGAAGATTTCAGGGTCTACATATTCATAAGGAATATCTTCAAATAATCCTTCAATATCATATTTAGTTTGAGATGGATCGATTTCTGTTGTATAAATCCATTTCAAGCTAGTACGTTTTTCGCTATACTTGTTTTCGTCCATAAGACGAGCAGCAATAATGGTATCCCAGTCTGGTGGCAATGCAATTTTACAAGTTTGTAAGATGACTTCATAGTCGAACTTGCCGTTATGCATTACAATGAAAACTTTATTATCTAATAGCCTTTGAAGTTGTGCTCTACAGTCAGCTTCTGTCATTTGCCAAGACAATCTGATTTTTGTGTCAACATCTACGTGGTTAACAGGAATATACGCTTGTTTTTCTCCTGGAACGTATAAACAGAGACCAACGATTTTACAAGTTGCCGGGTCAGTGCTGTTATTAGTTTCAGTATCGACTGCGATTCTTCCTACTTTGATTGCCTTACCAATATAGGCAGAAAAGTCATCAAGATTTCGAATGACGACTGTATTTTCTCTCTGTCTTCCTAATGTCTTGATGACTTTTTCTGTAATGATAGCAAGACGTTCATGAATAGAGAGCTTTTTAGACTTCAGTAATTTTTCTGTGTCTGTTTCGGAAGCTTTCGCAGCTACCGATTTTTGAACAAGTTTTTTAACTGCTGACTTTGAACTAGTAATGTCTAAATCAAATTCAGCTCCAAAAAGTCCTTCCATAATAGTCCTCCTAAATAATAGTTTTGGTTGTGGTTAATTAAAATGAGAATCCGTTAAAGTTTCTCGCAGGTCTGCCAGTTGTTGCAGGTGCTTCTTCAGCTTTTGGTGCTTCTGAAACAGGAGCTTCTGAAACAGGGGTTGTAGCTGAAGCTTCAGTCTTAACAGTAGCTGGGGCTGGAGCAACAGTAGCAGTTGCTGCAGGAGCAGCTGATGCCTTTTGAACTTCTGGGAATGAGCCAGTAGCTAAGAATGTTTCAATTTCTTCAAGGGTCTTTTCCCAATAGCTATGTTTAGCAATATTGAAGTTAGTGAATGCGCTGAAATCAGTTGAAACAGCTTCTGGTTTATCGAATAGAGGGATGTATGAAATAGAATAAGTTGTTTGCATACTTCCAGCTTCGCCGTTACGGGTAACTTTGAAGACATGTTCTTTAAGATTGCCATAATCTCTTAAAAGATTAGCGATTTCACGAGAGAATCCAGCAGGGCGTTCCCAAATAACTGGAACTGCAACTGAGAAACTTTGTGTAGTGGCATCTTTGTATGCAACTAACATTTGGACATAGACCTTCTTAGCAGCTTTGCCAATAGCAGTATTGCCTTCAGCGACAGCTTTGCAAAGAGGGCAGGTGTCGGCATAGGAGCCAACTTCATTGAGGCAGCTGATCTTCATCCAATTAGTAGAGGCGCCAAGTTGGTGAACAGTTGCGAATTGAAGTTCGTCTAAAGAACTAACGTTGATACGAACAAGGGCTTCATCGCCATTATTCTTAAGTTTGAAGAAACCGACTTTCACGGCAGTTGAAGCAGAGCCACTTTGAGCTTTCGCAACAACGTTTTGATAATCTGAATACTTAAATTGTGACATGTATTTTTCTCCTTTATATTTTATAAGTATCTTTGTTATATTATACAACCCTTACAATTATGAATTCGCAGCCTCTTTGATTATTTTTACGAATTCGTCCTTGCTTAGGTCGTTAATATCTTTTTTTCCGTCAGGAAATTTGACGTCAACAATAATGATTCGCTTATCAAGCTTTGATTTTAATGTCTTGGTAAAGCGACGTCCTGCTTCGTCATTGTCGAACATTGCATATAGCACTGTAATGCAGGACTTGTTTAATTGGCTGATTTGATAGTCTGAGATTTTTCCAAATGTAGCACAAGTTGGATATCCGTATTCCCAGCCTGTCAAGCAGTCGAATGGGCCTTCTGTTATGACAGCCGTTTTATAATTATTCTTAACTATATAGTTAAGACAATAAACTGGTTTTTCAACGTCCTTATCTAAGTAGAACGTTTTTGTATCTATAGACCTTTTAGGCAACATTACCAAATTGCCTTTAATATCGTAAGTTGGAAATATGACTTGTCTATATTTAGGGTCATATCTTATCTTAAAAAGCTCGCAGATCTCACGTGAAAGTTTTCTTTGTGCTAAATAAGGCGTCCAAGTTAGATAATTATCTAAAATGCTTTCATCTAATATAACATGAGTTTTTTGGTTTACGCCAATTCTAATTGGATCGTCCATGAAGACTTGCTTTTCGATTATCTCAGCACTGAAATTATCAAGAATCCATTTCTTAGCATAATCCTCTGAAGCACCGAAACAACCGGCTACAAATTTTAGAAAACTGCCTTTTTCGTCACAGCCGAAGCAATGAAACACTCCATCGTTTTTTCTAATGAAACATGAGCCGTGTTCTTCTTGACCGCCAGAATGGAATGGACAGCTTACTACGATATCTGTCGACTTATCTTGAATGTCTTTTAACTTGCCATTGGTAAGCACAAGCTTAAGCCTGTTTATTACCGCAAGCAAGTCAGTATGTAAGACTAATTGATTGTTAATTGTGATCATAATTAGAATGGACGACTAGACACTGGGGCATCCAAGCTTTCGTAATCTCTGATTTCTTCAGAATATTGAGATTCGTCTTCTTCTTTGCTTGGGTCTAATGGAATGAAATTACCATAATTGAAGTCAGCCAAATAAGTAATCTTTCCTGTACCACCATCACGTGATTTTACGATATTTAAGATAAGTCTATTGTCTTTGATTTTTGTCTTTTCCTTATCTGCCCAAGTGATTTCTCTACTAAGCATAATTACGCAGGTAGCATCTTGGCCAACACGGTCAGACAAACCAATTTGAGTGGTATCTTGCTCACCATCTTCTGTCTTAGTTCTGTTCATTTGAGCTACAGACACGATGGGAATTCTTTTCATAACTTGAAGATTTTTTACTTCTTTGGAAATATTGGCGACTTTTTCGTTTGTCGTTTTTGCTCCACTGTCATCTTCAAGTAGTGAATATTGATCAATGAACAATACGTCTAAGTGATATCTTTCAATGAAAGTTCTCAAGGCTCCAACCGTGGCTGGACCATTGATATCATTAGGAGTAAGAACTTTAATAGTTCCTGGAACAATAGCATTAACATTATCTACATAATCTTTATATTGAAGCTTAGCAGATGTATCTGTGCCACGTGTAATGACTATGTTATTAATATGACCAATTAACGTATCGATACGATAACCGACTTTATCTACAGCCATTTCACCTGAATAAATACCAACTGTCTTGCCGTGCAATGCAGCAGCGGCGGCCATCTTTAACAATGTCCAAGATTTACCAATACCAGTTCTTGCTACGATAACCATGTTTTCATTTTCGACATCAAGACCACCAATTAAAGCATCTAATTCGTCAAAACCGGTTGGAATGTAATATTTATCTCTATTAGCTACACGTTCAAGATATCTATCAAAACGGCTTGTGTCCTGAAAAATATCTGTGCAAGTCATTGTAGAGCTTGTTCTTAGAGTAGACATTTTATCACTTAGCATTTTAATAGCTACATTGGCTGGCTTACCACTTTCAACGATTTGCTTGATTTCATTGAATGTCGATGCTAAGAAACTTGTATTATAATCATTAAATAATTGTTCTAACAAATATGAATCTGGCTCTGTGACATCGATAATATCAAAATCTTTAAAAACAGCCAAAAACGTAAGTTTGTCTGGAACTGTATGATATTTATTTACATGAGTTTTAATATAATTGAACTCTGCTCTATAATTAAAGAATAAATCTTCGGTTAAGTTGTTATTTTCAACAATTCCATAATCCTTTGTTTGAAGGATTTTATTTAAAATCTGCAATTGAGATGTCATTAATCATTTCCTCCGACAAAATTAAGGTGACGTTTATCGATTCCTTTTAGTTCAATATCAACCGATCTATTGGCTATTCTGCTTGTTAATCTGTCACCCATTGTCATAGCCAATTCTTTTTTACCGAGATTGGAGGTAAAGATATTGCTTTTGCCTGCATCCATACGCATATTAATTAGATTTAATAAGTGATTCAATTCAAATTCTGTTCCGACTTTTGTTGCAATATCGTCCCAAACAACTACATCAGCCGTTAAAATACGGTCCATAATAAACGTAACATATTCGCTCTTGCTTGAGATATTACTCTTAAGTTCGATTAAAAATCTTGGAACGCTAACAAATAGCCCCTGACAACCGAAAGTCGATTTAGGCCAAACCTTATTAAAATAAGATTGCAGCATTCTAATGCTCCAAGAAGTTTTACCATTACCACAGACATATGAGTGAATATATAGATTTTGACCTTCTTGAACAAATTGAACAATGTTTTTTTCAATTTCAGCTAACTGCATGAATTCTTGATAGTCAGTTCCATCTGCATCTGTATTTAATACTTTATGGATACGCTGCGGAGCCTCTAAATTTGAATTGTCATAAAGGCAATCTAGACGATATTTACGCATACAAAAATCTTTGTTGCAATTAATACCATTACATTTATCTTTATATGGGCAATTTTCTATCATCTTTGACCTCCTTTACTTATTTGTTTAATCCTGTGCTTCCTTGCCAGCCTTCTCCACGAGATGTTTTTTCTGTATAGAATTCTTCTGGTGTCAAGTCTAGAACTTCGACTGGCTCAGTAGAAATTAGATGTGGAATGAATTGAATTGCTTTTTGACCACAACTGATTGTTTGATAGTCATCAGAAGTATTAATCAAATGCAAATGCCATTCACCTTGATAAGAGCAGTCAATTACAGACGCTCCAAAAATAAGTTTTTTCTTGGTTGCAATACCAGACTTATTATTTGCGATTAATGCTAATTCTGGACCAAATTTACTTCTGATTCCAGATGGAATAATAATATCTCGATGTGGTGCAATCGTAATTTCGCCTAAAAGCGGATTAAAGTAGGAAGTCTTATCTGGAACTTCATCGTGGTCATCTAAGAATAAGCCAGGATTCTTTGCGAATAAAGCGGCTACGAATTCTGGAGTATTGTCAGGAATAAAAATGTCGATTCCAGCATTTTCTTCGACTACTCTAACAGGATCTTTTACTTGTCTTGTTTTAATAAATTGCATTATTTTATCTTCCTTTTCAATAGTCTTCATTTTATTATACAATGAGTACAAACCCAAATTGAGTATAAAAATAAAATATCGCCCAAATTCGGACGATATTTAACAAGATATAAAGATGTAATAATAGTTATTTTTCATTAGTATCTTTTAGGTATCTTAAGTTAAATATCGTTGATATTTTATCTTATAACAATGCACTCATCGTACATTTAATTTAGCTTATTTATTCTGATTCTTTTGCTGTAATTTCACGAACAACGTTCATGATTTTTTCAGCGTCTTCATATGTTTCCATGTTGACTTCTTCAGCCTCAAAAGATTCATTAAGAGGTTTAGAAGCATGTTTTTTCAAAGCTTCTTCTAAAGTCATATCACCATAAATGACGGCATCAGCTTCATCCATAGTAAGTCCTTTTTCAAGGTATTCATCTAATTTTTTCAAATATTCATTGTTTTCCATAGTTAACCCTCTATTATATTATACAATTTTAATTTCTAGGATTTGCTAACAAATAAGCATTTTTACCAGAATTTCTCTCGTCTGACGTAAGATTCTTATTTGTATGAACGAATAAGCTGGCAAAAATGACATATTTAACGCCATCTGTATCCGTCTTTATAAAATACAATGATCTAATTGGTTTTTTTGATGCTGTTTCACCAATTTTTAATTCATAAATAGGATGATCAACTCCATTTACTTTTTCAGAATCACCAGGTCTTGATCTTCCATTAATCTCAAAAGTTTGAATTATTCTGTTTAATTTGCTAATTAAAGTATTAGCCTCAGTATTGCCATAACACTCTACAAAATTATAAAAACCATCCATAAATTCTGCAGAAATGAGAGGCTTAAAAATGCCTTCTGACACCTGAGATACCCCACGTAAATCATTAAATTTGAAGAAATATGTTTTCCAATCTTTTTTGTTATTATCATTAGATTGCTTAGAAGAATCTTTGCCTTTATTCTTCTTTTCAAACAAAGGAAGTTGCTCGATAGTATCATCATATAAATCGCTTAATTCATCATAGGCATTATCGAAATCATAATCTTCTGTTTGTGTTGGCTTATAAGCGGCAATTTTTTCACATTGCACTTTATAGGACTCTGTACTTCTTGCAAAATCTATCTTCTGTCTGATTTCTTCTGGCACATTTGCCATAAATTCTTTGCAAGCCTTTAATGTTGGGAAATCGCCTGGAATGGAAGTTCCGCTTGCAATATCAGTAATAACCCAATAAGCCTTTCCTCTAAGCTCTTTTTTATACGCAAAGAAGCCATCTGTCAACTCTGTGCCAGCAACTTCTTTTATGCCTTCGTTTCTGGTATCTATCAAAAATGTTTTTAGTGCTTCAAAAAATTCCATATACTTACTCCTTATTTATTATCGCGTAAGAATGGGAATGCATCAGATTTGACGATCCAACTTGCTCCAAAGAAAAATAATGCAATAGCTTCGACAATCCAAGTTAAATTATAGCAAACAAAACCAGGAATAAATTGAAGAAGCATAAGTAAAAATGATGCTAACATTCCAACACCGCAAACTTTATAAATGATATTTTTAATCTTCTTTTGTTTAGTCATTTCCCCGCTTGTTTTTGTAAATAAGAAAAATGACATAAAAGCTAGCGTGGCAAAGAACCCAAAAGCTGAAATACAATGAAAAATATTACTGATATTTGAGGGTAAATTGAACATGCCAGTAATTGTTTCTGGAGCAGGGGTATATGTCATTGGAAATGCACAAATGCAAAGTCCAAAAATACCAGCAATAGTTGCTGTAATATCATCTATTTTCTCATATCCTTTGTAATTAATGAGTAGAATTCCGGCGCTTCCTAAAACTACCATGAATGTGCCAACTGCGCGATAATCATAGTATGTTGCAGAAATTGATGGTGGCCAAGATAATGTAATTAAAGCAACTGCCCATGCTAATACCATACCTAATGCACCAATCATAATACGCATTCTTTTTGTATCAACTGTTACGTTATTCATTTAAAACTCTCCTTATTTTCGTGCTCGTATAATTTAGCAAAAAATAAAAAGAGCTTATTTGCTAAGCTCAATTAAATTATCAATTACAGACATTCTCGTAAGAAGTCCGCATCCGCCAGGAACTGGGCTTTGAAATGCAACTGGTAAGTCTTTATCGCAGTCACCAGTAAGCTTTCCGTCTTCTTTAACGTTAATTCCAACATCAAATACAATGGCGTCTGGTTTTAATAAATAATCTGCTGTAAGCGTATGCATATGACCAGTAGCTACAACAATTAAATCAGCATTAGCTAAATAAAATCTCTTATCATCATCTAAAGTTTTTGAATGCAATACTGTGACATTCATACTTTCTTTTAAAAGCAATTGTGCCATTGGCTTTCCAACAATATTACTTCTGCCAATAACAACTGCATTTTTACCTTGAAATTGATAATCCATGTCTTTTAAATAATTATAGATTCCAAGTGGTGTAGCAGGAATTGTTTTAGATAGTGGATGGAAACCATCAATATCTTTATCCGGAGCAATGGCTAATTTAACTTTTTCTTCACTGATATGCTTAGGAAGTGGAAGCTGAACGAGATATCCGGTAACTGACTTATCATGATTCAATCCATCCATGATTTTCAATAAATCTTCTTCAGTAGTAGTTTCAGGAAGATTGTCTAATTCACAGAGAATGCCAACCTCTTCTGCATCTTTGATTTTATTTCTTACATATCTATCACTTGCTGGGACATGACCTAACTGAATGATAACCATTTTAATATTATCATTTTCAGAAATAGTTTTTCTAATTCGGTCTTTTTTCTCAGCAACATAATCTTTGATTACTTGCATACTATTTCCTCTTTTTCTTCTGTTCTTTTAACCAAGCATAAAACTCATTAGTAGCATCTTTGCAGTAATGAGAATCTGGCCTAGCAGAGCAACCGCTTGCTGTATGAAATGCGCAAAAATCGCACTTTGTATATTGTTTTCCCATATTATATCCTTAATTAAATTTATCTAGGCATCGAGGTTCTTTAGGCAAACCTGGCATAAGCAATAATGCACCTGAGAGTGGAACTAATAGCTCAGCACCAGCATAAAGTCTAATTTCTCTAATATGAATCTTAAATCCTATAGGAGCTCCTAAGATTTTTGGGTCGTCTGTTAGTGAGTTTGGAGTCTTACTAATGCAAATAGGGAATTTTCCATAACCCATTTCTTTATATTGTTGCATTTGTTCAATAGCCAAGTCAGAATACTCAACTCCGTCTGCACCATAAATTTGTCTGCAAATATAGCCAATTTTATCGTCGATAGACCAATCACCATTAATATCATATAATGGTTTGTAATTATCAGCTAATTCTGTATTTCCAGCTTCTTGTAAGTCTAAAATAGTTTTAACACTCTGCGCAAGATTAACGGAACCAATACTTCCGTCGATGGCGGCAGAATTAATTGACCAAATAGCATGGTGTTCATTACACCAATCGCCAATCACTTTAAGCTCTGCTTCTGTGTCGCTTGGGAATCTGTTAATGGCAACTACAACTGGAACACCATATAATTTCATATTATTATAGTGCTTTTCTAAATTGCAAATACCAGCCTTAATTGCTTCGCAATTTTCTTTTTCTAAGTCCTCAAACTTAACTCCACCATGTAATTTAAGAGCTCTTGCTGTAGCAACTAGAACAATTGTATTTGGATGAATACCGGCTAATTGGCATTTAATGTCTAAGAACTTTTCAGCCCCGAGGTCTCCACCAAAGCCAGCTTCCGTAACAACAACAGGGGCAAGCTTCATTGCTAACTTTGTAGCATTAATTGAGTTAACGCCAATTGAAATATTAGCAAATGGACCACAGTGAACGAGAACAGGGTTCTCTTCTAATGTTTGAACGACATTAGGATTCATCGCAGTCTTCATCATTTTAAGAATTGCTTTAGAACAATTGAAAGCACCAAAATAAACTGGCTCACCATCTTTTGTATAAGCTACTAAAATCTTATTTACTCTATCCATGAATTCTTGTTCAGACTGAGAAATCGTAAGAATAGTCATTAATTCAGAAGCGACCGTAATAACAAACTCATCATGATGGGGAGTTGCTTTTTTATCATCTTGTGCAACAGTCACGCTTCTTAAAGCTCTATCATTAACGTCAAGAGCACGTCTCCAAACAATTCGATCTGGATCAATATTTAATTCATTGCCTTGATAAATGTGATTATCAATAATAGCGGCAATTAAATTAATAGTAGAGGTTAAAGCATGGAAATCTCCAGTAAAATGAAGATTAATATCATCACTTGGAACAATAGTTGACTTTAAGGCACCAACTGCTCCACCTTTAATTCCCCAAACAGGCCCTAAAGATGGTTCACGTAAACAAGCTAATGAGTTAACACCAATTCTTCTTAAGCCATCATGTAAGCCAATTGTAGTCGTAGTCTTGCCTTCGCCGGCTTTGGTCGGAGTAATAGCAGTAACTAAAACTAGCTTACCATCTGGTCTATCTTTTAATTCTTCTTTGTATTTTAAATCGATCTTGGCTTTGTCCCAACCATATGGAATAACATATTCATTGGGTATACCAAGATTTTTTGTTATATCTAAAATATTTTTCATTAATTTTCCTCTAAAATCTTCTTAAGCTCTTCCATTAAGCGTCTTTCTTCGTTTTGCTCGACTATATCAAGCTCTCTTGTTTCTGCGATGAGGGCAAGCTCAAGTAATCTTCTGTGAATGTATTCTTCTCTTATTGTCATAAATTATTTAACAATTTTCTCAATAACTGTTTGTAGAGCTTCAATTAATTGTGCTGTATCTGCACTAATTTGATCGATTTCTTTGCTTTCAAACATTTTGTTGATGTTTCCGAGAAGTTGTCCAGCTGCAACTAATGTTGCTTCGTCTTCTTCACTAAGTGTTAATACTTTTTTGATTTCCATCTTCTAATCTCCTTTAACTATTTTATAGTAATAACTCCGAGAACAATAAGCAATAAGCCTAACAAAGCAAGTATTCCCGAAATATATTTTATTTTTATAATAAGTGAGTATAATGCTTCCTCTGAAATGTATGGTCCGTCAGATTCATCGAATCTTTGATAAAATTCATGCCAGTTAGATTCGTTTTTTGTGGCTATATAAGTAGATAAACAGATAAAACCACAAAATAAGACTAATAATGAACCAAATATAATCCAAAGCATTTAAAATACCATCCCAACTAAATCTTTTGACCACTCTTTTAATATTATACCATGTTCTAAAAAGAATTTTTGCAATACAGGTCTTTCAGAACATGCGACTGTGGGAGGTTCATGAACCATCAAGACTATTATTGGCTCACCTTCATAGTTAGTTATTTTTCGAACATCCTCAGCAACTCGTTTTAATTCTGGTAATAGATAACCGGTAAAGTCTATTTTATCTAATTGCTGCTTATATTTTATCATAAACTGACAATTAGGAATTTTCTCTTTATATGGGCAGTCTTTTTGACATTGCTCATCCATAGTATCAAAGACTGTTTTATCAAATATTAAACTTTCTTCTTTAATGCCTAATAATACATTATTTTTATCTAAACAGCATTGTGTATTATTATGTGTTTTATCTCTAATCCATTTTGGATCCCAAATAGCAGTGCTTACTGGAATCATATTTGGGGTAAAAAATCTAATATTATAAAAATATGTAATATAAAATTTCATTATAAAATATATTTATCTAAAATACCTTTGTCTGCTTGTGGGATTATTGTTCTAAGAAGCTCGTGTTTTTCATTAGAATAAACAAGTGTAAGAGTATAAGCAAATTTATTTTTAGGCTCAACTCTTACAGAAAATACCTCAACCAAGTCAGTTAGAATTTTATTGTTAATATCAATTCGTGATTGATATTTATTTGTACCATCGTTATTAATGCCATTTTCAGTCATCCAATCTATATTATGATTTAAAATTTCCCTAATGGCAGCTTCTGGTGTAGCTAGTTCTAAAACTGGCTTAACGTCTACTTTTGCATTAAAATCTACGAATTTAGGAAATCCGAGGTCATCATAAATAAATCTAACAGTTCTAACAGGAAGATTAATAGGACTACCGACATCAATATAATCATTCATTAAATCCGAACGTTTTGTTCTATCATCAACCTTTGCGGCACGAATCCTAAACTGTCCCTTATCTTGATCATAATAAAGAACAAGGTCTGCATTATAATATGTTACTGTTTGGTTTAATCCATAAGCGGTATTTTTAATATCAATATTCCAAACTGCATTTTGGTCGTATTTATTTTTAGAAGACCTTAAAATATCTACAGAAGATTTTGTTGCATCTTTTGGACTATCATCAGCAGTCAGCCTATCATGTGGTGCTGGGTAATCATTTAGTACATAGGTACCGCTAAGGCGTCTAGTTAATGAAATCAAACCATCTTTTGCGGCGTTATCTAACATATTATTAATAATGTCTTGTCCGCCTGGGCTATTAATATAGTCAATTGCAGTTAGTTCTGTCAAAGCAGCATTTACATTAAGTTGAAGTTGATTTCCCCAACCTTTTGTATTGTTCCATTTTTTAGCTAAAATCGTGCTTATTCTGCGAGCTTCTACCCAATCTGTAATGTTTTTTGCAATATCAGCAAACATTAAACTGTCATATGTAACATTATCTTCCATAATCTGCTTCTACCTCATTTGCTTTTATAGGTTTTGACCAAAGTTGCTTTGAAATAGCATATCCGTTAGTTCCACCAACGCCCTCTATAATATGATACGGCTCATTATATACTTTTTCGAAGCCATTTGCTTTTAAATCTGGAAAAAATGCAGTAGTTTCAGGATCGATTGCATCTACAAATGTAACATCAACTAAATCATAATAAGGAATAAATGCTGCATATACCCCAGCACCTCCACAAATATATACATCATATTGAGATGCGAGAATATTAATAAATCTTACCAATTGATTAAAATCACTAAACGTAATTGCTCCATCTAAGCAATCCATACTTTCAGCTTTATCCCAAAGAACAATATTAACTCTGTTCTTTAGAGGTCTTTTTGGAAGAGACATATAGGTATTATAACCAAATACACAAATCTTTCCCGTTGTTTCTTCTCTAAAATGTTTCATATCG
>Ga0310786_10005095_pt1 | contig 17972 bp, 11 predicted proteins | sample AusTroGonzalo_MG_FD_203881 | JGI IMG/M metagenome (GOLD analysis project Ga0310786, IMG submission 203881) | Bovine rumen microbial communities from tropical cattle in Woodstock, Queensland, Australia - Gonzalo_03 (v2) (version 2) | ecosystem: Host-associated > Mammals > Digestive system >... | reverse complement strand
CTTTAAATGAATAAATAATGTTCGTGTGTGAAAACCTCACAAGGGGTCAGACCCCCTGTGAGGTAAAAGAGAGTATTTTCAGCCTTTTCAGTTTGTATCAATAAATGTAGCAGAGCGACTGCAGATGATCTGAGCGTCCTCAGGTCTGCACCGCAAAGTTACGCACAAAAATAAAGCGACGGAAACAATCTTCCATCGCTGTAGAGTTTTTGAGAGTTTCTTGTAGAGTTTTACCCTTCTCTGAGAGTTTTCATGTAAATCATGGCATTTTTCTGAGAGTTTTTGAGAGTTTTCTGAGAGTTTTCATTTCCCCTCCTGAGTTCTTGCGTCCCTTCGGTAGCAAGCGGCAAAGCCGAGCGGGAGGGGCAGGGGTGGTCTGATCAATCTACCCCTCCAGCAAACTTATCATTTTCAAACCTATGCTCTTATATGCCTTGAATCTCTCACCCTTGACTGGCGCATCAGACGGATCCCACTTCTTTATGGGTTTCCTGAAACTCAATATGGCCAGACGCTGCATCTCCACAACTGTTGGCAGATGCTCGTGCTCCGGCATCTCTTTGATAACCATCGAGCAGAACGTCTCAAAATCCTCCACCTTCAGCACATCCTTATCCACCATGGCCCTATAGACCGCATACCATTGGCGGGCCACCTTCACCTCTGGGGCTATCTCCCTGATACACCATGATACATGTTCCGGTGTGATCACCTTTTTTTCTCCTTGCTCCTTCTCGGCTTCTCTGAGTATCTTCATACAGTCATTATAACCCACCCTTGGCGCTTTATGGATGATATTGTTGACCTTGCCGATAATCCTCACGTTCGATTTTTCTTTCAGCTTGATGGGTTTATAGACCTTGTTTTTAGGCAATAACCACGGCTGTCCTTTCTCGTCATGACAAAACACCTTGACAGTCACCTCGCCGTCAATCGAGGCTATCACGATATCGCCGTCTAAATATACGTTATCGCATATCACCTCCAACATATCACCCTCTTCTATCCCGGCATCACACATGGAGTCACCTTTAGCCCTGCACATAAATTCCGGAGATATAGACACAAGTTCCTTAGGGAACATATAGTCATCTCCCCTTTCATCACTGATCATCGTCGGGTTACCGCACATCACTGGCGATTCGTAGAAAGGCAAGGGAGTGTCGCAGAGCTGCGGATTCAGCCCCTGTTTTGCCAACAATACAAAAATCTCTTTAAGTTCTTCTGCCGTCATAATTAATTATTTGCCACAATACGTGAGTGCAAATTTAAGAAGATTTTTGCAATGTTGCAAGTTTTCTTTGAAATAATTTGGTGGATTCAATTATTATCCCCTTGATCCCGCAGAGCCATTACTTCCCCCAGATCCGGATTGAGTACATCGGGCTATAATGAAACAATGAAGCCGTCGACATTCACATGCCGGCGGCTTCTGAATTTTTTTCGCTTTTTTGTGCGGGAATTAAAAAATAATGTGTATCTTTGCAGCGTGTTTTGGTAAAACTAACAAATTTTAAATAGAACTATAACCGACCATCCTTTCCCATGATCTTTAAACGTCGGGTGAATACCTGGCGAAGAGGACAGATAATAGTAACGATATATTGAATTGAATGATCAAAAAGATAATTAATGGAGTGCTCGCCGCCCTGACTTGTAGCCTCATGGTGACTATCGTTGCCTCGTGCGCTGTCGACGATACACCCATCAGCGCCCCGCAGCCGACGGTGGTATGCAATAATGGCGTCTTCATCGGGAAGCAGGTAGGCCATGTCATGGCATACAAGGGCATTCCATACGCCTTGCCGCCAGTGGGAGCACTCAGATGGAAGGCTCCCGTGGCAATGGCTGACGGAGACAAGGTGATCGATGCCACAGAATTTGGCTTGTCATGCCGCTGATGCCCTATTTCTTCAGCAAGCGCTTCATGTTGATAGAAAGTGAAGAAGAATAGTGTTATTAACAATAATATTCAATTACACCTATTTAAATTTAAATTATTACAAAGATGAAAAAGATTATGAATTGGGTGCTCGCCGCCACCCTCGTCTGCGGCGCAAGTGTATTTGCCTCGTGCAGTAGTAATGAAGACAGCCCCTCACCCGTAGAGAAGGCTAAGAAGGACCGTAAGGAGTTCGTTGAGCACACTCGCCAGAGCCTGAAGGCCATGGCCGAGAACCTGAACTTCAGGACGTGGAACTCGCTGAACTACTTCAACACCGGCTTCAACAAGTACGTCCTACTCAACGACGAGTTCGACAAGACCATCAGCAAGACTTTCGCCCAGAAGATCCAGGAGAGCCTTAAGCCTTTCGAAGCTCCTGAAGGGGAGATTCCTGAGGGTGTTCCTGCCGATGCAAAGACGGACTACAAGTACGTCGCCACAGTTGACCTGACGGACTTCAATTACACCTTCACTGCCACGCAGACCGGTTTCGAGGTAGCCGAGAACGACGACAAGGGTCTGGAGGTTCTGGTTCCCAACATGGGTGATGAAGGCTCGAATATTGAAAACATCAGTATCGCTATCAAGGGCACCGGCGATACCTACGCCCAACCTGCCACACGCTTCTCCAACGACTCTGTGCTGGTCATTGTCAAATTACCTGCTCAGTACGACCTTACCCTTGCCACCAAGAGCGCCGGCAACTGGACAAAGAATCTCTACGGCACCATCAAGAACACCATGCTGCCTACAGCTGATTTTGAGACCCCCGATGGCTCCACACCCACAAATCCCAAAATGGATGCTTGGAACATTGCCCTCGACCTGCATGCCGCTATTCCTGGCATAGACGGCTTCGACCTCTACTTCGCCATTGGTCAGGATCCTGAGACGCACAAGGCTGGCCTGAAGGTTGACTACACTCACAACGGCTACAAGGTGCTTGACGCTACGGCCACGCTGAGCAACGCCAACGGCATGACCGACCTCTCGCAGATGACCAGCTCGAGCAGCCTCATCGACATCTTTACCGCCATCATGGCCGGCAACAGCATCGAGGATCTGCAGCTCACCCTGCTCGACTGTCTGACCACCAATGCCAAGGTCAGCGACTGCGCCAAGGTGCTCCAGATTCAGAACGAGATGGCCCGCGCCCGCCGCAACTATGCTGACCAGCAGACCATCGGCGGCTATGTCGATCAGCTCAACGGGCTTGTCAGTTGCACTATGAGCGACAAGACTCTTGGCCAAGAAATCCCCATGCGCCTCGTCACCACGAAGATCGGTGTTGACTGGTGGGCAGTGCCCGGCCTGAACTTCGCCGACGAGAACGGCTATGTAGCTCTCACCGACATGCTCGACAAGGAGTCGATAGAATACGGCTTCAATATCATCGACCACGCCGTCGATCCCGTGAAGAACAGTATCGTCGTCGCCCGCCAGCTCATACAGGCCCTGCAGAAGCTGCAGACCGCCTTCTATAAGTCTGAGGCAGCCGCCAATGCACAGCAATAAACAGCACAACATTTCAATTATGATAAAGATGATGAATTGGATGCTCGCCGCCATCCTGATCTGCGGCGCAAGTGTGTTCGCGTCGTGTACTGCTAACGACACAAATGACAACCCCTCGCAGGAGCAGGCCAAGGAGAACCGCAAGGAGTTTATCAGACACACCCGCCAGAACCTGAAGGAAGTGGCAGAAAACCTGAACTTCAGTTCGTGGGAACTTGCCAACAATATTAATCAGGAGTTCAACACAACTGTATTGAACAACCCTGAGTTCGAGAAGGCGATCATCCCCCTGTTTATCCAGAAGATCCGTGAGACTGTCAAGCCCGTGGAAGAGGGTAGCGAACTGGCAGCGATGGGCTACAAGCAGTATGCCACAGTCGATTTGACGAAATTCAACTACCGCTTTACGATGAAGGAGGATGGCTCAGGCTTCGACGTAGAAGAGGCAGATGACTTCGAGATGATTATCAATGGTTTCAATCCTAGAACCCAAGAACAGGAAAAAGGTGTGCGCAAGTTGACGCTGAAGGCAAGTGGCGATACCTATAAGCAACTTGCCAGGCGGTTGGGCAATGAAGAGCTGGCTGTTGTGATCCTCGTTCCCTCTGATTTCGAATTCTCTATAGCCAGTATGGTTCCTGGAAGTTGGAAGAATGCCTTTAAAGGCGCATTCAAGAACGATGTCAAGATGAGCGGAAAGTCAGAGTATATGAATCCTAAAACCGATGGACTCAACATCATAGGAAAACTCGAAACAGCTCTTCCCGATACTCCTGACAAGAAGCATGCTGCCGATGCCACCGACCTCAACTTCATCTTTACTCAGGATCCTGTAACCAACAAGGTGGGCACGTATCTTACTTTCGTGCATAATGGCAAGAATATGATGGATCTCTGGAGTATGCTTGAGTACACAGACAAGGAGATTGACCTGTCAAAATACACAGGATCAGGTACTATCCTCGATTTGCTGGTAGCGCTGATGGGTGGCAGCAACTTAGACGCTACCTTCTCGCTGAATGGTGACCTGACTACCGAAATTTCTGTCAGCGACTGCGGCAAGGCAATGCAGCTGCAGAAGGAGATGGCTCACGCCCGCCGCAGCTATGCCGACCAGGCAACCATCGAGGGATACACCCAGCAGCTGAACGAGCTCGTCAGTGCCAAGATGACCTGCGATGGTGTGAATCAGGAGATTCCGATGAGGTTGCAGACCGAGAAGTTCGGTGTTGACTACTGGGCAATGCCCGCCTTCAACTTTGCCGACGAGCTGGGTTACGTTCCCTTCACCCAGTTGCTCGACAAGGAGTCTGTTGAGTATGCCATCAACATCGTTGACCACGCTGCTGAGCCTATGGCAGGTGCCATCGTCACCGTTCGCCAGCTGATGCAGTTCGTGCAGACCTTCCTGATGCAGATGCGTGTGAGCCAGGCTCAAGCTCAGGCAACCAATAAGTAACATGTAAATAACATCGCGACTTCCTAGGCTGGTGTGGGTTCGACTCCCACACCAGCCACAACAATTAAAAAGTAATTAAAGAATATGAAAAAGAAACTTTTATTCATTTTTGCCCTGCTGTGCGCGGTCGCACAAGGGGCGTGGGCACAGAATGTTGTTGACTTGTCGCAACTGGAGGATTGTACTGATATTACGGTTCAAAACGGCGACGTGCTGACAGGAAAATTAATAGGTGGAAAAATTGCTATTCCAGATGGAGCCACAGTGACATTTAGAAACATAACTCTTTCTCCTCATGATTATAGAGTGGGTGGTCATTCAACTATCAACTGTGAAGGCAATGCCACGATTATCCTGGAGGAAGGCACAAAGAACTCTGTTGTTGCTTATGGGGGGACTGCTATCTTCATTGGTACTAAAGACAAGACACTAACCATAAAGGGGTCGGGCTCGCTATATGCAAAAGGTGGTGAGGGCCAACCAGGCATCGGTGGAGCGAATGGCAACATTGTGATAGATGGCGGTATCATTACAGCCGAGGGCACTACATATCTTGGTTCTCTTAATCAGGATTATGCCGGAGCGGCTGGGATAGGAAGCAAAAATAAAAGGACATTCGGTAACATCACCATCAACGGTGGTACCATCACGGCCTACGGCAGTTATAAATCTCCCGGCATTGGCCCCGCCGCTATGGAAGGTGAATGCGGCTCCATCACCATTAATGGCGGTACCATCAAGGCCTACGGCGGTGAATATGGAGCCGGCATTGGTGGTGGTGATGGCCATCATGGTGGCTCCATTACCATTAATGGCGGTACCATCGAGGCTAAAGGCGGTAAAGAGGGTGCCGGCATTGGTGGCGGTGAAGACGGTTCTGGCGGTGATATTCACATTACTGGCGGTACCGTCACGGCAACTGGCGGTGAATATGCAGCCGGCATAGGCGGTGGCGATGGAGCCAGTGGTGGCGCTATCTGGATAGATGGCGGCGACGTTAAAGCCTACGGCGGTAAAGATGCTGCCGGCATAGGCGGTGGCGAGGGCGGCAACAGCGGCTCAATCGTCATCAATGGCGGCAATGTGTATGCAAGTGGTAGTGGCTACGGAGTAGGCATCGGCGCCGGTGAAGACGGCGATGTAAACAATACGATCAGTATCAACGGCGGTACTGTAGATGCATATGGCGGCTTAGATATTAGGCGCGCCATTGGCGGCGAGGACGATGAAGACTATTCGCACATCAGCATCGGCGACAACGTGGAGGTCACTGACGGTTCTTCCGGATCACCCTTCCCTTACTTATACCGTAGTTCGTGTATTCTCTATAAGACATATATTCGTCTGAAGTTCGGGCCTTGCGACCATGCCGGACAAACGTTGTCATACACCTATGTCGATGATAATAAACACAAATTTATGTGTCAGTGGTGCGGCTTGCACGAGGAGGGTCATACTGGTGAATTATCTTGCACTAAATGCGACTATACCGGAACGCCCAATTACGTTCATTACTATGAGTTGGTCCTTGATGAGCAGAGTTGGCAATACAAGTATCAAGTGGTAGCCATAGATCTCTTCAAAAGTTCTGTTATTCTGCCCGAACTATCAAGCCCCGTACCTCCAGATCTGGTTTTCGTAGGATGGGTAAATGGCAGTCCTGAAGTCTATTATGACGATGGCATGTTATTGGCTAATGAACAGTTCTATTCTCCTGGCTATTATTATTCAGGAGCCGATAAACTACCATATTTCAGGGCCCGCTACGTCAAAAAGACACTCGACCTGTCAAACGTTGGAAGCGATCAGACGATATATGACGGAGTGGTGTTGACTGGCACACTCGACACTAAGAACTATCCTGTGAAGATCACGATTGCCAATAATGCGACAGTGACGCTCCGTGATGCGAACATCAGCGGTGTGAACAACGCCGATTTCAAGTGGGCAGGTCTCACCTGCGAGGGTAATGCTACCATTATCCTTGAAGGCAAGAACACCGTGAAGGGATTCTACGAGAACTATCCCGGCATCTATGTGCCCGCCAATTATACACTCACCATCAAGGGCACAGGCTCGCTCGACGCCAGCAGCAACGGCTATGGCACGGGCATCGGTAGCGGATATGGTTCAAGTATCCCAAGTGCAGGAAGCATCCTCATTCAGGGTGGTAACATCACGGCAACTGGTGGTAAATATGCTGCCGGCATCGGCAGCAGCCATAGTAATTCCTGCGACAACATCTTGATCAGCGGTGGTACTATCAACGCTACGGGCGGTGAATATGCAGCAGCCATCGGTAGCGGATGGGGTGGCAACGGCAATGCAGGCGATTATTCTTCATGCGGCACCGTCACCATTTCAAGCGGTGTTACCAGCGTGACCGCCACGAAGGGCGATTATGCCCCCTACAGCATCGGTGCAGGCTATAATGGAACCTGTACCAGCGTGAATATTTTCGGCAAGGTTGGTGCCATCAGCGAGAGCCCCTATATCTTCTGTCCGTCGCTCGACGTATCGGGTGACATGACCAGTGATCTTGAAGCCGCGATGGGCAATGTATTCGACATCTCCTTCCGAGGCCGTAAGTTCATCATCGACTCGGAGTGGAACACGCTCTGTCTGCCGTTCAGCATGACAGCCGAACAGATCGGCAACTCGCCATTAGCAAACGGCAGGATCATGGAACTTGACACGGAGAAGACCACACTGAACGACGGCGTGCTGACCATCGCCTACAAGACGGCTACGGAGATCGTGGCTGGTAAGCCTTACATGGTGAAGTGGATAATCAACGACGAGACCGCGGGTCATGACATTGACAATCCGATATTCAAGGGTGTGACCATCAGCGCTTCTGCGCCTACTGCCGTATCGGCAGCCGGCATCACCTTTACCGGAACCTTCGCACCATCGTCACTGGCCAATGGCGACAAGACCAAACTCTGGCTTGACGACAATGTACGCCTGCGCTGGGCCAGCGGACAGAACGAGCAGGTGAACCCCACCTGGTGCTACTGGAACCTCGGCAATATGGATGCCAGTACGCTGAATGCCATTGTGGTGACATTCGATGACGGCAGCCACCCCATCGTGGAGCTGATGGACGGCATGACGGACTTCAGCATCCTCTCAGCCTTTGGCAATCAGGAGGTGAATGCCTCGCTGGAAGGCCGCGAACTGAGTGCTGTGCAGCAGGCCGACGGCACCTGGCAGAGCCGCGCCTACACGGTATGTCTGCCGTTCTATGCAGAGCTGTTTGGCACAGGCAGCGACTTCAGCATCTATTCTAAGGCAGAAATCACTCAGGACGGCGAGTTGCTGTTTACGGAGGAGATGCTACCATTCCTCTATCCCGGCAATGCCTACCTGATCGTCGTGAACGAGGGCACGCTGCGTTTGCAGGAAGAAGCCGTGACGCTGACAGCCGAGGCCAAAGAGGCAGATGATGTCTCGAACGCCGTGCTATTAAATTACGTCGACGAGCAGATAGCAGGCTACTGGCTGGGCAGCCTGAAGACCATCGGCCACGACGAGGCCGTGAGCCGCAGAGCTTTCACGCTGATGGGCGACGGTTCGTTCCAGCGCATCACCGACGGGAATCCCACGTGGCAGTGGCCCGCCTTCCGCGCCATGTTCTGCGCCACCGACCTGATGACCGCCGACAAACTGACAACGAAGTATCAGCTCGACGCTAACGGTGTGGAAGATGAGGAGGTAGACCGCAGCCTGCCTGCTCCAAACAGCTATCAGGGCGACAACGACGGCGAGGCTACGGCCATCGCTCCCGTAATCCACACCATCGACCGCGACGGCACCGAGCGCTGGTTCGACCTCAACGGCCGCCAACTCAACGGCAAACCCACGCAGAAGGGTGTGTATATTAATAAAGGTAACAAGGTCGTGATTAAGTGAGAATAAAGCGTGAGCAAGCTATAGTTACAACTCAAAGTAGTGATTCAATAAAACCAAAGACCATAATTATGAAAAAGTATCTTAACTGGGTGCTCGCCGCCATCCTCATCTGCGGCTCGACATTATCGACATTCGCACTGCCTAAGGTACATGTCATTGCTACTGGCGGTACGATTGCCGGCACATCGTCGGGCAGCGGATATGACGCCGGACAGGTGAGCATCGAGGACATCCTCGCCGCCGTTCCCGAATTGAACGACTACGCCGAACTGGACTACGAGCAATTCTGCAACATCGGCTCGCAGGACATGGATGAGCATATCTGGCTCTTGCTGGCCAAGCGCATCAATCAGGTGCTGCTGGACGACAGCTACGATGCCGTCGTTGTCACCCACGGAACGGACACGATGGAGGAAACCGCCTACTTCCTCAACCTGACCACCCACAGCCCCAAGCCCATCGTTCTGGTGGGCAGCATGCGGCCCTCTGACTCTCCTGAAGCCGACGGGCCGAAGAACCTGGTTTTGGCGGTGAAGACGGCCGTCGATCCTGAGTCTACAGGCAAGGAGGTGATGTGCTGTCTGGGCGAGAAGATTTTTGAGGCAGGCAGCGTATTTAAGAACGACAGTCACGCCATAGATGCCTATGCTGCTATCACGCCCGACTACTATATGCCCCACGATGACAACACGGGTTTCGACATCAGTAAGATCGAGAGCCTTCCGCAGGTGGGCATCATCTACGGCTACGGCGGTTGTTCAACACTCCCCCTGCAGGCCTTCATGGAGGCCGACTTCGACGGCGTGGTGCTGGCAGGTGTGGGCGGTGGTAACTTCTACGCTCCCGTACAGGAACTGGCTGAGCAGGCCGTGGCCAAGGGCATGAAGATTGTACGTTCTACGCGCTGCCCCTACGGCGGTGTCTATACCGAAGGCGGTGAGGTGGACGACCTTCAACTTGGCTTCATAGCCGCAGGATGCCTCAATCCACAAAAGGCCCGCATCCTGTTGATGCTCGCCCTCACAGAAACCAATGACACCGATCGCATCCGAGAGTATTTCAATCAAGCCATTACCACCGAGCTGTCACGTATCCGACGCGCCCAGTCGCAGATGAATGCCTTTAAAACGCTCCACAATGGCGAGATCCTGATTCAGGCAGGTGACAAAACCTACAACATTTCAGGTATAGAACAACGAAAAGGATATTAGTTTTTGCCGTCATAACGGCACTGGTGTTGAGTGGAAGGCAGCCGCAAGCGCCGAATGATAGAAAACGCTGCGGAATCGCTGGGCATAGAGAAATTCGAAATCGAGTGGTTCTGTGAAGATCGTGGCTTGGAGAATGTGACATTCACAATAACTGTAGAGGTTGGCAAATAGAAATAGGATATTAATTATTGAATGATATGAAAAAGAATTTAATCATTTTAGCCTTGGGATTGGCGGTAGTGCTGCCAGCAAAGGCACAGTGGAATTCATGGCACACCAGCAGCACGATCAGTGGCGTGTTAGGTGTAGCAAATTCTGCCATTGAATCTGCCGAACGTAAGAAGGCGATGGAAATCCACGCCAAGGAAAAGCTGGAATATGAACAGAGCTTCAAGGATGCGATGCAAAGCGCCAAGGACTTTGAGGGTGGTGAATATTGGGAGGATGCCCTCGCCAAGTATGAGGAGGCTGCCAGGCTGAACTGCAATTATGATTATACAGACCAGCAGCAGATCAGCCGGAAAATCACCGAGCTCTACGTGAAGGCAGGTCGCACGGAAGAGGGTCCCAGCATCCTGAACAATGACAAGGTGACGCTGGCCGACTATTCTAAATATAGATATGTACGCGAGAACCCGGTGTATGTGAACAAGAAGAATACCAATACCAAGATTTTGCGCGTGGCCTGTTCTGATACGGAGACACGCCTCGAGATGGAGATTGTGGGCGGAGGCGTTAACGGCGGCTGGAACGTCAAAGGCAAGGCTTATATCAAGGGCAACAAGGGAGGTAAGAAGGAATTGGTGGGTGTGGAGAACATCACGATGGCTCCTGCAACTGTCAAGATTCCCTGGCCAGGTCAGAAGCTGCGTTTTGCCCTGATTTTCGAACCCCTGCCTGAGGAGGCCAAGGAGTTCGACTTCATCGAACCTTCCACCTCCTGGCAGTTCAAGGACATCAAATGTAAATAAAAGAATCATATAATTATTGTTTAACAATTTAAAAAATTACAAGTATGAAAAAAATGATGATGATTGCTGTGATGGCTATAGTAGCCATGACAGCCAGTGCTCAGAACACATTGCGTGATGATGGTACATTCACCCTGCAGCCGAAGGTAGGTCTTGCCTTAGGTTCGTTCTCTGGAGATTATACCAAGGCAGCTGGTGAAAGTGATCCTAAGATGCGTACAGGTTTCATTGCCGGTGTTGAGGGTGAGTATTACTTCAACAGCTGGTTCAGCGCAGCCCTTGGCCTTAACTATGCCCAGCAGGGATGGAAGGTGGAAAGCAATGCGCTTAAGCTTGACTATCTGAACGTTCCCCTTACTGCCGACTTCTATGTGGCTCCCGGCCTGGCTCTGAAGACTGGTGTACAGTTTGGTTTCCTGATGAATGCCAAAGCTGAAGATGTGGATATAAAGGATGATTGCGAGAAGATGAATATTTCTATCCCCCTCGGCATCTCATACGAGATCAGCAACTTCATACTCGATATTCGTTACAACCTTGGCTTGACAAAGGTTAACAAAACCACTGGTAGTCATAACATGAAGCAGCGCAGCGACCTGATTCAGTTCACTCTTGGTTACAAGTTCCAACTCTAATAGCGCTCACTTTCCGACGCTACTTGCCGCTGAGGGCGTCAACCCTCGGCGGCTATTTTTCCTTTGTCTGTTGATGGTTGCTTCCGTAGGTGCGGCGCAAACTGAAAACGATAAGGGTAACCTGCTTACAAAGGCTAAGGCCTTTTTGAACAGGTCTGTCGTTCATGGGGTTGACACGAATTATGTGAAGACACCGTCGCAACCTTGGCAAATCAGCGTCAAGAGCCGTGTGGCTCAGACCGACTTGCAGATGCACTCCACCATCGACGGCACCGATCTGTTCGACGGAGAGAGGGTGATGCCCTTTATGGTGGGAGTGGGCGACATGGCCACCGACCCCCGCATCATGACTAAAGTCTCGACCTCGTTGGGTGTCAAAGTGGGTTACAAGGGCCTGAGTGTCAGCTACTCCTTTCCCGTAGGGGGAGACAAGAGTCAGAACCTTACGCTCAGAGGTGTGGGCAACTGGTATAGCGTGAACCTGCGCTGGCACAGGTTCAAGTCGAACACCATGAGCACACACTATTCTGGAATGGTCAGAACCAGGGGTCTCATAGACTATAATGAGGAAACGAATAAGTACATCTTCTCTGATTGGGGAGAGACAATCATGTGGGATGAAACGGGGGAGGAGAAAGTATCCCCGCCCATAACCATCAAGACGCTGATTTTCGACGGTTTCTACATCTTCAACCACAAGAAGTTCTCCTACGCCGCTGCCTACAACCAGAAGACGATTCAGGCTCGTTCGGCAGGCTCACCCATCGTGGGATTGATGGGTTATTATGCTGATTTCGACTATGCCGACAAACATAATGCCGAGCTTATCTATTGGATGGACGGTATCGGGCGCCTGCGACAGTATCAGCTGGCTGTGGGCGGCGGCTATGCCTACAACTTCGTACCTGCCAAGGGATGGCTTATCAGCGCCTTGGCGATGCCGATGGTGACGCTACTGAACCAAACCCGCATCAACACTTACGAAAGCAATCTCGAGGAGGTGATGAATAAACATCTTATTGAATATGCTATCGGGCAATTGTTTGTAGATGAAGGCGTCAATGTTGATCTTATGGATTTCTCAGACGAATACGAAATATACAGCACAGGTGAACATTCGCGCAACAACCGTGTTGCCCTGAATTTCACCACGCGCCTTTCTGTCACCTACAACTGGAACCGCTACTTCATCAATGCCAATGGCCAGTTCAACAACTTCAACTATAGGCACAATGCGATGCACGGCCACCTGAACGACTGGTATATCAACGCATCCGTAGGTGTGAGATTATAATAATAGGTGTTATGAAAAAGATGCTGTATTTAATAGTCGCCGCCATCCTAATCTGCGGTTGCAAACAAGAAGCACCGCTGACGTTTCAGGCTGGCACCTACGAGGTGATCACGCAAGGTAACAATGGCGACATCCGCCTAAGTGTGACGTTCAGCGACTCGTGCATCACGGACATCCAGGTGCTGGAGCAGCACGAGACGCCCCATATCGGCGACATCGTGTTCGACGAGCTGATTCCCCAGATCATCAAGGCCAACGGTACCGGCATCGACGCGATGACTGGCGCCACGGTGACGAGCCGTGCGCTGATGAAAGGCGTGGCGGAGGCTGCCAACATGGCGAAGGTGTCGGATGGTGAGCAGTTCAAGAAAGCCACTTTGCCCAAGGCGGAGCAGAAGCCTGTGGAAGGCACTTGGGATGTGGTGATAGTAGGTGCAGGAGGTGCCGGATTGGCTGCAGCTGCTGAGGCAGCGCAACAGGGCAACACGGTGCTGGTGATCGAGAAGAACGCCGAGATCGGTGGCAACACCTTGGTGTCGGGCGGCATCTTCCAGAGTGTGATGCCATATCTGGTGTGGGAGCCTGCCAAGCCCGATGCCAAGACGGGTGTGGGCTACGACGGCAAGACCTACGAGAAGGCGAAGTCGGGTCCCGGCTGTATCAAAGACCTCGAGACCATCCTCGCATGGGACGAGAAATCGTTTGATGCCGCCTACTATCAGAAGCAGCCTTACGAGCCGGGCAACATCGAGGAGCTGGCGCCCCACGGCGTACACGCTGAATACCTGCCCGTGCTTCAGGCGCTGAAGAAGGAGATTACAGCCTACTTGGCGTGGGCACGGTCTAAACTGGCACGTGGTGTGCCAGAGACCGACCTGACGCTGTTCTCGACCAAGAACCTGCACATCTTCCAGACCTACTACGGCGGTCTGCGTCAGAGTGCCGACAAGCAGGCGTGGGTGTATAGCGACCTGCGCATGGTGAGCCAGATGGTGGAGCAGGGACAGGAACTGAAGCCTTGGCTCGCCAAGATGGGCGTCACGTTCCTCGAACGGCAGATTATCATCGTGGGCGCTTTGTGGTTCAGAGGCAACAAGATGCTGGGGGCTGACATTGACACCGACGACGACGGCACGCCTGAGCACTACGACGGCAACTGGGGCGCCTACATCATGGCGCCTTACACGGTGTTCATCAAAGGCAACAGGGAAAACCGACTCCTGAAATCGACCGCTGCCCGAGAGCTTATCATGGAGGACGGACATGTAAAGGGCGTGAAGGCTGTGATGGCCGACGGTACACCCGTGACGGCCCATGCCCGCAAAGGGGTGATCATCGCTACGGGCGGCTATGCTGCCAATATCCGCAAGGTGATCTACACAAACCGCTATTGGAACGCGGAAAACCTCACCAGCAGTATGGCCACTACCAACCGCAGTTCGCAACGGGGCGAAGGCCTCGACATGGCAGAGAAGGCAGGGGCAGCCCTGACGGGGATGGGCTGGACACAGCTGATGCCGCTGTCGTATACCGACTATGGTAATCTGGCCTTCGGCAGCGTGTCGGATGCCGTGTTTGTCAGTCCCAAAAACGGACGGCGCTTCGTCGACGAGTCGCTGGAGCGTGACGTGCTTTCGGCAAAGGCCTTCGAGAGTGGCATCAGCCTCTACGGCAAGCACGGTGTCTATCTCTATATCGGCGGTGAGGAGACCACGGAGCCGAACGAGAAGCGTGGTGTGGACGTGCCTGGCAAACAGTATGCATGCAAGCCGGCACAACTGCCTGAACTGCTGAAGACACTGAAGATCAATGTGAGTGCCGACGCCATCCTGAAGACCATCCGCGACTATGACTCGGCCGTGATGGACGGACGGCAGCCTGCCGACGTCAGCAAACGCTATGCCACCAACACCATCGGCAGGGTGAAGCGCCTGAAAGACGGCACATACGACAAATCGACCTATTCGCTCGACTCAACCCTGCTCACCATCCGAACACTGGCACCGGCCACCCACCATACCATGGGCGGACTGGTGGTGGATGAAAAGCGCCATGTGCTCGATGCCAACGGCAAGCCTATCCCCGGCCTCTATGCTGCGGGCGAGGTGACAGGCGGCATCCACGGCGGCAACCGTCTGGGCGGCAATGCCCTCACTGAGATCCTGGTATCCGGCCGCATCGCTGCCACCAGCGCCACACAGTGATAACAGAAGTGAGACGGTTCTTCTGAGTTAACAAAAGAACCGTCCCTTCGTTATGCTTCTTTTTTTTCGGCAGAAAAAAATCCCCGCTCAGTTGAGCGAGGATTAACAATTATGTTCTCATATCTTCTGAAATCAGCGTTTCAGGAGGTTCAAGGTTGTCTGGGGGTTCAGGACGTCGTTGGCCTTGACACTGCTGGCCTTGACGGCAGCGGGCAGCGTGGCCTTGATGTCTGCGGCAGAGGCAGCGACGAGGAATTGGTATTCGCCCTCGGCCACTACCCAGGCAGAGGCAGCTTCGTCGAACGAGGCGAGGTCGGCAGCCTTCACGCAGAGCTTTACGGTCTCGCTCTCACCGGGCTTCAGGTTCTTCGTCTTGGCGAAGGCCTTGAGCTCCTTGGCGGGCTTGTTGGCAGCCTTGGAGTCGGGGGCAGCGACATAGAGCTCCACAACCTCCTTACCCTCACGCTCACCGCTGTTCTTCACAGTGACGGTCACCTCATAGGCATCGCCCTTCTCGCTGACCTGAGCGTCAGCATAGTCGAAGGTGGTGTAGGAGAGACCGAAGCCGAAGGGATAGGAAACGGGCACCTCGAAAGAGTCGAAGTAACGATAGCCGACATAGATGTCTTCCTCATACTCGGTATAGTCGACGGTGCGGACGTTACCCTTCTGACCCTGGTTCATCATGTCGATGCGGGGATCCTGGTCGATGGGGAAGTTCTTGGAAGAATAGGCATCGGTGAAGCGGACGGGCCACGTCATGGTGAACTTACCAGAGGGCGACTGCTTGCCGCTGAGCACGTCGACGACAGAGTTACCTCCCTCCTGACCAGCCTGCCAGGCACAGAGGATGGCATCGGGCAGGGCATTCCAAGATGCGGTCTCGATGACACCACCGATGTTCAGCAGCACCACCACCTGCTTGCCGGCCTTGTGATAGACGTCGCACACCTGTTCGATGAGCGAGCGCTCAGAGGCACTCAGGTTGAAGTTGGCGACGTTACGATCAAGGAACTCGCCAGAGAGACGTCCGAGGGTGATCACGGCGACATCGGCCTTGGCAGCCTGAGCGGTGAGCTCATCAGCGGTGAACAGCTTCTCTGCGGGCAGGGGCTGCGGCAGGAAGCGCAGCAGCATGGCATTCTTCGGATCCTTCTTGGCAGCAGCCTCAGCAGCAGCCTCGGCAGCCTTCTTGGCATCGGCGATATAAGTCTCGTAGGTGGTCTTCAGCTCCTCGGAGACGATGTAGCCACCATTCTTCAGACCGTCGAGCAGAGAGACAACATAGGCGTGGTTCACGTTACCGGAACCAGTACCGCCAGCGATGAAGTCGTAAGAGGTGTTGCCATAGAGGGCCACGTTCTTGACGCTCTCGGCGAAAGGCAGGGCCTTCTCGTTCTTCATCAGCACCATACCTTCGGCAGCACTCTGACGGGTGACCTCGGCATGAGCCTTGAGGTCGGGCTTGTTGGAGAACTCATAACCCTGATAGCGGGGGCTCTTCTCAATGAGGCTGAGGATGCGGGCCACGTTGCGGTCGAGGTCGGCCTCAGCAAGCTTGCCGCTCTTCACGCCAGCGACGATGGAGTCGAACTGCTCGGCCTTGCCAGGCTGCAGCATGTCGTTACCTGCCCACATCTGGACAGCACCGTCCTTACCACCGAACCAGTCGGTCATCACGGTTCCCTCGTAGCCCCACTCATCGCGGAGGATGGTCTGCACGAGATCCTTGCTCTCTGAGCTGTAGACACCGTTGATATAGTTATAAGAGGTCATCACCGTCCAGGGCTTGCTCTCCTTGATGGCGATCTCGAAACCCTTGAGGTAGATCTCACGGAGGGCACGCTGGGAGATGCGGGCATCGTTGTTCATGCGGTTCGTCTCCTGGTTGTTGGCGGCGAAGTGCTTGATGCTCGTACCCACGTCGTTCTTCTGGACACCCGTGATATAGGCGCCAGCGGTCTTACCAGCCACCACGGGATCCTCAGAGTAATACTCGAAGTTACGTCCGCAGAGGGGGTTACGCATGATGTTCAGGGCAGGAGCCAGCAGCACGTCGGCACCATACTCCTTCACCTCCTCGCCGATGGCCTGTCCTACCTCCTCCACGAGCTGGGTGTTCCAGGTAGAGGCGAGCAGGGTGCCGATGGGGAAGTGGGTGCAATAGTATGTGGCAGAGTCACCCTCACGGGTAGCATCGATACGGAGTCCGGCAGGACCGTCGGCCAGTACGATGGCAGGGATGCCGAGGGAGTCGAGAGGATAGGTGGTACCAGCGGCACCAGGCACGAGACTGCGGGTGGCGCCAATGACGGCGTCGTCGCCAGAGAAGCCAGCCATACCAGTACCGATGACGAAGTGGGCCTTGTCTTCAAGCGACATCTTGGTCATCACCTCCTCCTGATTGAGGGTCTTCTGGACAGGAGCTTTGTCTGTGGCAGCACAGCCAGCCAGAAGGCCGGCAGCTGCGAGGAATAAAAAGGCTTTTTTCATATTGCTTTACTTAAAGAGTAACGGTGTAAACTCGCTGAGATAGATACGCCAGTTGCGCCAGATGTGACCACCGTCGGTCTCGAGGTAGGTGTACTTGTGACCCTTCGAGTCGAGATAGGCGCGCAGGTCGTTGTTGTTCTTGATGAGGAAGTCGGTCTTGCCGCAGCCAATCCAGAAGAGGTTGGGCTTCTTGCTGAAGAGGTTGTCGATCTTGCCGTTACGGTCTGCGTAGATGTTGGGGAAGCCGTTGGGGTCAGCCTGCTGCTGGTCTACGGCGGCAGAGAACAGACCTACATAGCCGAACATATCAGGATTGTTGATCGAGATGAA
>Ga0310786_10005094_pt1 | contig 17973 bp, 10 predicted proteins | sample AusTroGonzalo_MG_FD_203881 | JGI IMG/M metagenome (GOLD analysis project Ga0310786, IMG submission 203881) | Bovine rumen microbial communities from tropical cattle in Woodstock, Queensland, Australia - Gonzalo_03 (v2) (version 2) | ecosystem: Host-associated > Mammals > Digestive system >... | reverse complement strand
TACGGTTTTTGCCGTGAAAAACAGAGATTCACTCATATCCATAGAATGGCGTGATAGATTATACCAGTATATAATCTCCATTATCAATGACCAAGGACATAAGGCATTAGCAGTTGGTGGCACCGCCAATCATGTGCATATTTTGTTAGGGTTACGACCAACACAATCTTTGTCATCTTTGATACAGAAAGTAAAACAAGGAACATCTGAATGGATAAATAAAAAAAGGTTTTCACAATTTCAATTCCAATGGCAAAATGGTTATGGGGCTTTTTCCTATTCAAAAAGTCAGTTGCCAAATGTGGTGAATTATATTAATAATCAGGAAAAACACCATGCCAAAAGGTCGTTTCGAGAAGAATATGTGGATATTTTGAAAAAATTTGAAGTGGATTATAACGAATGGTATCTCTTTGATGAGGTGTGATTTATAAGATAATTACAGGCCGTTAGGTCTGCATAGTTTGGTAGATTTTATGGTATCCATCACATATTTCCATCGCAGGCCGTTAGGTCTGCGGTGTTTGGTAGAATTTGAGGCATCCCAAAATATCCCTCGCGGCGCGTGAGACCTTTGCACTGAAGCACCTCGTTCCCCCGCCACGAAAATGGTACCTTATAGCAGATGAAAAGAATTCCAAAGAGATAATTTTTACAAATTATGTGTTTTTCAAGAATTTTTTGTATCTTTGTCGATTATTTTAGGATATTAACAAAAATAGACGCTTATGAAAAATATTGTTGTGGGAATTGACTTTTCCAAAAACTCGTATAACGCAATGAAGCATGCGATTGCCATCTCATTGAGAAACAAAGCCAAACTGCATTTGGCATGGGTAAAAACAGCCGCCTTGAAAACCGATTTTGCAACGACTACCGCCGCCAAGGACTTCCAAGCTGCCATCAAGGAAAAACTTGCCCAATGGGAACAAGAATGTAAGGCTGAAGCTCCCGAAAGTTCCGTTACCTCCGTCGTTTTGGAGGGAAAACCGGCTGTAGAGCTGTGCAACTATGCCGCCTACCTTCCCAAATCCATGATTGTGATGGGTACTCACGGTGTTTCCGGTTTCGAGGAATTCTTTGTGGGTAACAACGCCTTCAAGACCATCAACATGACGAAGGTGCCCGTGCTGATTCTGCGTGAGGATATCCAGATTAACCGCGACCTGACAGAAATTCTGGTTCCTATCGACACGAGTTTCGAGACCCTGCAGAAGATGAAAACTGCTATTGAATTCGCCAAGGACTTCAATGCCAAAATCTGCCTCCTGGGTGTCATCAATCCTGTCAACAACGACATCAAACACGTGATTAACGTGCAGCTGAACCACGGTGCCAGCATGTGCAAAAAGGCCAACGTGAGATATGATGTGCAAACACTGGAAGTGCCCGGCGACTCCATCCCCGCTCTGCTCGACGCTGCCAAGAAAATGGATGTTAACCTGATGGTCATCATGCGTGAGGAGGAACATGACCTCTCGAGCGTATGGATGGGTAGCAACACCCGCCAGATTGTCAACAACTCACCTATGCCTTTGGTAATTGTGCCCAATGTAAACCAGTTTTTACTCAACAAATAAGACCCAGCATTTATGAAAAAAATCATCGTGATTATTGCGGCCCTCGTTCTTTCGGCCGGTTTTCAGGCTATGGCCTGCACCAATTTCATCATCACCAAGGGAGCCAGCAAAGATGGTTCGGTTATGGTTTCATACGCCGCCGACTCTCACACCCTCTATGGCGAACTGTACTACCGCCCCGCAGCCGACTATCCGCTGGGCGCAGTTATGGATGTAATTGAATGGGACACAGGTAGATTGCTGGGACAAATTCCCCAAGTGGCTCATACCTACTCGGTGGTGGGCAATATGAACGAACACCAGCTGTGTATCGGTGAGACTACCTATGGTGGCCGTGAGGAATTGTGGCACACCCCCGGTATGATTGACTACGGCTCACTGATTTACATCACCCTTCAGCGTGCCAAAAACGCCCGCGAGGCCATCAAGGTGCTGAACTTCCTGATTGAGTCATACGGCTACTGCAGCGAAGGCGAGTCTTTCTCCATCATCGACCCCAACGAAGCCTGGATTTTTGAAATCATCGGCAAAGGTCCCGAAATGAAAGACCCCAAAGGCAAGACTGTAAAAGGCTGGTCCAACGGTGCCGTATGGGTAGCCCGCCGTATTCCCGACGGCTATATCAGCGGTCACGCCAACCAAGCCCGTATCACCACCTTCCCTTTGAGAGATGGCAAGACTTCCATCACCAACAAGGATATCGACAAGATGATCTTCAATCCTGAAGTGGAAACCGTCTATGCTGCCGACGTCATCAGCTTCGCTAAGTTGAAAGGCTATTACGACCCAAAGGCTCCCGATGCTGAGTTCAGCTTCTGCGATGCCTACGCTCCCATCGACTTTGAAGCCGCCCGCTTCTGCGAATCTCGCGTATGGGCCGCTTTCTACCGTTGCAACCCCGAACTGATGGCTCAGTATGAGGACTATGCCCGCGGTGAAAACTTGAGCCACCGCTTCCCCTTGTGGATCAAACCCGCCCAGAAAGTGAGCGTGACCGATGTGATGCAGCTGATGCGCGACCATTTTGAAGGCACTTCTATGGACATGACCCAGGATATAGGTGCCGGTCCCTTCGCCTGCCCCTACCGCTGGCGTCCAATGACCTGGAAATATGATGGAAAAGACTATATCCACGAGCGCGCTACCGCTACCCAACAGACTGGCTTCTCGTTTGTGGCCCAAGCCCGAAACTGGCTGCCCGACAAGTTCGGCGGTATCTTCTGGTTCGGCGTCGACGATGCTGCCAGCAGCTGCTATATCCCCATGTTCTGCGGTATCACCGAGATTCCAGACGCTGTGCGCGAGGGCAACGGCTCAATGGTGGATTACTCTCCCACCGCCGCCTATTGGATCTTCACCAAGGTGAGCCAGTTTGTTTATACCCGCTATAGCGACATGATTAAGCATGTGAACGAATTGCAACACAAGTTTGAATTCGGTGCCGTGAGAAATATCAACGATATGGAAGGCGACATGGTGAACTTGTTCAAGAACGACCCCGCTAAAGCCCAAAAGCGTATCAACGACATATCAAACCGCTGTACACAAGAGGTTTGCAATGCTTGGAATAACCTGTTTGAATACCTGTTGGTGAAATACAACGACGGTAACGTCAAGGTGGAGAGAAACGGCAGATTTGTGAAAACCAATACCCAGGTTCCACAATGCGAATCTCCGGAACATCCCAACTATCCCGACAAATGGTACAAGACCATTGTGGACGATTGTGGCAAAAACATTCAACATAAATAACAGCACTGAATACAACTTCATTCAACTATGGAAAAGAAAGGTGATAAACCTAAAACAAGCCGTCAGTTTGGCGCCAAAAAAAGCACCAGAAGCAGCGTAAAAGAGGAAAAAACTACCAGAAGAACGAGCCCTAGAAAAGCTAAAGAAAGTACCTCGGAAGAAGAAACTGGTGCCAAACGTTCTTTCCGTAAAAAAACAAGCACGACAGAAAAAACTACAAGGACCAGAAAGGCCCCTCTAACCACTAAAGAAGACGAATCAGGGCGCAAATTCAGCGGTGCCAAGCGTGCTGAAAGACCCTCCTTCGGTGATAAGCCTTCTTTCAGAAAGAAAGAGACGGAGGCCACTCCTCGCAAAAAGCGTAGAGACGTGACCGCCGAATCGGAAATCCTCAGCGAAATCGTGGCCCGCAGAAAACGGGAAGGCCGTACCTCACCGCAGAAACAGAAGGTGCTGTCGCTCACCGAAAACGAGAACCAAGGCCTGGTGCGTCTGAACAAATACATCGCCAATGCGGGCATCTGCTCGCGCCGCGAGGCCGACGTGCTCATCACCACCGGCGCAGTGAGCGTCAACGGCGAAATCATTACCGAACTGGGCTACAAGGTGAAACCTACCGACGAGGTGCGCTATGGCGACAGGATTTTGCAGAACGAGAAGCCTGTTTACCTGCTGCTGAACAAGCCCAAAGACTATATCACCACCACCGACGACGAAAGAGGTCGCAAGAATGTGATGGACCTGGTGCGCGGAGCTTGCAAAGAGCGTATCTATCCTGTGGGCCGACTTGATAAGAACACCACCGGACTGCTGCTGTTCACCAACGACGGCGAGATGACTAAGAAACTGACCCACCCCAGACACGGTGTAGAGAAAACCTACTCTGCCGAACTGGACAAGAAGTTCGCCAACATCGATATGTGCGCCCTCCGCAACGGCATTGAGTTGGAAGACGGCATTATCACACCTGACGACGTACAATACGTGGATGAGAGCAAACGTGTAATCGGCATCACCATCCACTCGGGCAAAAACAGAATCGTAAGGCGTATCTTCGAATTTCTGGGCTACGAAGTGGTGAAACTCGACCGCGTGGTTTTCGCCGGACTGACCAAAAAAGACCTGCCGAGAGGCAAGTGGAGATTCCTGACGCAAGCTGAAATCAACATCTTGAAAATGACTGTTAAATAATCTGGTTTTTTTGATTTTAATTCATCATGAATAAAAAACTTAATGCTCGACTGTTTGTCGAGAAAAAAGCTGGCTTCCAAGTGGAAGCCCAGGACTTATTGGATGACCTGAATCATAACTTGGAACTGCACATCAACAAGCTGCGACTGATTGTGGTGTACGATATCTTCGGTATCGAAGAAGACCTGCTGGAGAAGGCTAAACATGCCGTTTTCTCCGAGCCCGTCACCGATGAGGTATATACCGAATTCGACCTCAACGGACTCACCTATTTCGCCGTTGAATTCCTGCCTGGCCAGTTCGACCAGCGAGCCGACAGCGCGATGCAGTGCCTCCAGCTCATCGACCCCAAAACTACTGCCACTATCAGAAGCGGCAAACTGATAGTGATGGACGGCAAGCTTTCTGAGAAAGATATGCTGAAAATCAAGAAGCACTGTATCAACGAGGTGGAAGCTAGAGAAAAGGATATGTCCATCCTGGACGACTCAGAAAACGTCACCGTAGCCGATGTAGAAGTGTTTGAAACCTTCAACACCATGAGTCCCGAAGAACTGGACGCTTTCAGAAAGAAACTGTCCTTGGCCATGTCTTTCGAGGATATTCAGCTCATCCAGCACTACTTCCAAGAAGAAGAAAAACGAAATCCCACAGAGACCGAAATCAAGATGCTGGACACCTATTGGAGCGACCACTGCCGTCATACTACCTTTGAGACCCAGCTCGACAACATCACTTTTACTCCCAGCAAGTTCAACGACCAGCTGCAAGAGGCTTTTTACCAATACATCCAAATCAGAAACAACGTTCATGGCGGCCGCAAGCCCATCACCCTGATGGATATGGCCACCATCTGCGGCAAGAACGAACGCAAACTCGGCAACCTCGACGATATGGAAGTGTCGGAAGAGAATAACGCCTGCAGCGTTTTTGTGGATGTAGACGTGGACGGAAAAATAGAGAAATGGCTGCTGATGTTCAAGAACGAAACCCACAACCATCCTACTGAAATCGAGCCCTTCGGTGGAGCTGCTACCTGTGTGGGTGGAGCTATCCGCGACCCGCTGAGCGGACGTAGCTATGTATATCAAGCGATGCGCGTTACGGGTGCCGCCAACATCAATGAGCCCGTCAGCCAAACCATCGAGGGCAAGCTACCCCAACGGGTGATTTCCAAGAGCGCTGCTGCCGGCTACTCTTCCTACGGCAACCAGATAGGATTGGCCACCACCCATGTGCGCGAAATCTACCACGAAGGCTATAAAGCCAAACGTCTGGAAATCGGTGCGGTGGTGGGTGCTGTACCTGCTGACGGCGTGAGACGCGAGCAACCTCAACCCGGCGATATCATCATCATGTTCGGTGGACGTACCGGACGCGATGGTATTGGCGGTGCCACCGGTTCTTCCAAAGAACATACCGAGGCTTCACTGGAAGTATGCGCCGCTGAGGTGCAGAAGGGTAATGCCCCCGAAGAACGCAAGATACAGCACTTATTTAGAAGACCTGAGGTGACCCGCCTCATCAAGAAGTCCAACGACTTCGGGGCCGGCGGCGTGAGTGTGGCTATCGGTGAGCTGGCCGACGGTCTGCTTATCGACCTCGATGCCGTGAAGACCAAATACAAAGGCTTGAATGGTACCGAACTGGCTATCAGTGAATCTCAAGAGCGTATGAGCGTGGTGGTGGATCCGAAGGATGTGGATGCTTTCTTCGAATACTGCCGACAGGAAAACATTGAAACCACCATCATTGCCAAAGTTACTGACAACAACAGACTTACCATCCGCTGGAGAGGAAAGAACATTGTGGACCTCTCTCGCGACTTCATCAACACCAACGGCTACCGCCAGCGTACCGATGTGGTGATACCCAAAATTGAAGGCGACTTCCCCGAAAGAATTGTGGAAACCCCCGCCAACCAGCCTGTCACCACCGAGACAGTGGTGCGCCATCTGGCCTCTCCCAACGTGGCTTCACAGAAGGGACTGATAGAGATGTTCGACTCCACCATCGGTGCTTCCACCGTGTTGATGCCCTTCGGTGGCAAGCATCAGCTGACCGAAAGCCAGGCCGGAGTGCAGAAACTTCCCGTGCTGCACGGTACCACCAACACCGCCAGCATCCTGGCCTTTGGTTATAACCCCTATATTGCCACTTTTTCGCCTTTCCACGGGGCGATGTACGCCGTGCTGGAGTCTATGTCCAAGATAGTGGCTGTGGGCGGCGATTACAAGAAAATACGCTTTACCTTCCAAGAATACTTCGAGAAGCTGGGTAAAGACACCACCAAATGGGGCAAACCTTTCGCTGCCCTGCTGGGTGCCATCTATATGCAAAATGCCTTCCACCTACCCTCTATCGGTGGCAAGGATTCGATGAGCGGCACCTTTAAGAACCTGAATGTTCCGCCTACACTGGTTTCCTTCGGCATCGTGACCGAGAAAGCCGACAAGGTGATTTCGCCCGAATTCAAACAGAAAGGTAATTACATTTATTTCATCAACAATGTGATAGACGACAACCATAGACCTTCTGTAGAGCGGGTGAAAAAAATCTTCGATTATGTTCACGAGCAGATTCATGCCGGCAAGATTGTCTCTTGCTTCACCCCGCAGTTTGGCGGTATGATAGAGGCGCTCTGCAAGATGAGCTTCGGCAACGACCTGGGCTTCGACATCACCACCAACCTGCCTATATTCGACTACACTTACGGTAGCTTTTTGGTGGAGAGTATCGAAAAGCTGGACTTCGAGTATGCAGTGCTTTTGGGTCAGGTTAGCGACAAGTTTGTGGTCAACGGCACCGAACTGGATAAAGCACAGTGTCTGGCCGCCTGGCGTGGTACCTACGACGCCATCTATCCCGAGGTGAAAATCAACAGCGAGACCATGCCCAAAATGGGCAGGGTACAGCATGTGACCCGCCGTGAGCTTCACCCACCCAAAACTGACAAAGTAAAGGTAATCATCCCCGTATTCCCAGGCAGCAACTGCGACTACGACACCGCCAAAGCCTTCCGTGAGGCTGGTGCAGAAGCCAACATCTTTGTCTTCCGTAACCTCAATGAGACCGAAATCAACAACTCCATCGACGAGTTGGCCACTTTGATTGACAACAGCCACATTCTGGCGCTGTGCGGCGGTTTCAGCTCGGGCGACGAGCCCGATGGCAGCGGCAAGTTTATCGCCAACGTGCTGAACAATGCGAAAATCAAGTCTGCTATCGAGCGACTGCTTGACCGCGACTGCCTGATACTGGGTATCTGCAACGGCTTCCAGGCCTTAGTAAAATCAGGTCTGTTGCCCTATGGCAAAATCGGCCAGGTGACAGCCGCATCGCCCACCCTGTATCGCAACGATATTAACCGCCACCTATCACACATCACCAAGACAGTGGTGGCCTCCAACCACTCACCTTGGCTCAGCTCCTTCAAGGAAGGCGAGGTTCACCGCGTAGCCATCAGCCACGGCGAAGGCAAGTTTGTGGTGTCGGACGCAATGGCACAAGAGCTGTTCGCCAACGGACAGGTAGCCTTCCAATACTGTGATTTCGAGGGACATCCCAGCATGAACAAATACGACAACCCCAACGGCTCCAACTATGCCATTGAGGGTATTGTTTCTGACTGCGGACGTATTCTGGGCAAGATGGGACACAGCGAACGCAAGGGTGACAACCTCTACAAGAACATCCCCGGCAACAAGGTGCAGGATATCTTCAGCAACGCCGTGAGGTACTTTTCTCCGATTAATTAAAAATAACGACATCATGAGTTTAGAACAGAAAATCAACGATGACATCAAAGCCGCAATGCTGGCTAAGGAAAAAGAAAAACTGAACGCTCTGCGCGCTATCAAATCTGCTATCCTGCTGCTGAAAACCGAAAAGGGCGGCAGCGACGAGATTGCCCCTGAAGCAGAGCTGTCCCTGTTGCAAAAACTGGTGAAACAGCGCAAGGAATCAGCAGAACTTTATAAGGCCCAAAATCGTCAGGACCTCTATGAAGAGGAAATGGCACAATATGAGGTGATTGCACAGTACCTGCCCAAACAGCTCTCAACCGATGAAATCAAAGAGGTGGTGCAAAAAATCATTGCCGACAACAATATTTCAAGCATCAAGGAAATGGGTAAAGCTATGGGTATGGCCTCTAAACAACTGGCTGGCAAAGCCGACAACAAGACCATCTCAGAGATTGTAAAATCCCTGCTTTCATAATTTTCACCTAAATCCGACAGATGAAATATTATATCGTTGCCGGTGAGGCGTCGGGCGACCTTCACGGCTCTAACCTGATGAAAGCCATCAAGCAACGCGACCCGGAAGCTGATTTCCGCTGCTGGGGAGGCGACCTGATGGAAGCAGCAGGTGGTGAACTGGTGAAACACTACCGCGACCTGGCTTTCATGGGCTTTCTGGAAGTGGCTATGCACCTGCGGCAGATTCTCAACAATATTAAAATTTGTGAAATCGACCTGCTGGTGTACGAACCCGATGTGCTCATCCTCATCGACTACCCTGGCTTCAACCTGCGGGTGGCTGAATTTGCCCACAACAACGGTATCAAAGTGGTGTATTACATATCGCCACAGGTGTGGGCATGGAAGAAAAACCGCATCAAGAAAATCCAACAGTATGTGGACGAGATGATTGTGATTCTTCCTTTCGAGAAAGAGTTTTATGAACGGCATCATGTGCCAGTGCATTTTGTAGGACATCCTCTTTTGGATGCCATCGACAGCGATATCCGCCAGAGTGAAGCCGTACAGCAATTTCGCTCTATCAACCAACTGGACGACAGAGAGATTGTAGCTATTCTGCCCGGCAGCCGCAAGCAGGAAATCGTCAAGATGCTGCCCGTAATGCTGGAGGTGGCCAAAAAATATACTCAGTTTCAGTTTGTGGTGTCTGGGGTCAAATGGCAGGATTCTTCTCTGTATGACAGATACTTAAAAGGATCTGCTATCCCCTTGGTTATCGACCAGACCTACCCTCTGTTGCTGAATGCCAAATCGGCTTTGGTGACCTCTGGTACCGCTACTTTGGAAACTGCCCTCTTGGGTACCCCGCAAGTGGTTTGCTACCGCGGTAGCGCTGTGTCCTACGTGATTGCTAAACATCTCATCAAAGGCATTAACTACATCAGCCTCGTGAACCTCATCATGGATAAACCGGTGGTAACAGAACTTATTCAGTACGATATGAATGCCCAACGCTTAGCCGAAGAGTTTGAGAAAATAACCTTCGACGAGGCTAATATCAGCCGGATGAAAGCGGATTACGACCGTTTGCACCATATCCTGGCCGACAGCCACGCCTCCGCCAATGCCGCTGAGGTGATTGTGGATAATATCTGATTTTTTTGTACCTTTGCAACGACAATGCGGAAATTAAAACTATCATAAAAATACAACAGAAAAATGGCAAGAGTATTAATCATTGGCGCCGGAGGTGTTGGCGCAGTAGTGGCACACAAATGTGCTTCAGTTCCTGAAGTTTTTACCGAAATCATGCTGGCCAGCCGCACGAAAGCCAAGTGCGACAAGATTGCCGCTGAAATTGGTGGCAACCGCATCCAGACCGCTCAGGTGGATGCCGACAACGTGCAGGAAACCATCGAGTTGCTCAACAGCTATAAACCAGACTTGCTCATCAACGTGGCCTTGCCCTATCAAGACCTTCCTTTGATGGACGCCTGTCTGGCTACCAAGACCAACTACATGGATACCGCCAACTACGAACCCCGCGACAAAGCCAAGTTTGAATACAGCTGGCAGTGGGCTTACCAAGACCGCTACAAAGAAGCCGGTATCATGGCTCTCCTCGGCTGCGGTTTCGATCCGGGCGTGACCAGCATCTATACCGCCTACGCTGCCAAACATTACTTCGACGAAATCCACTATCTGGACATCGTCGACTGCAATGCTGGCGACCATGGTAAAGCTTTCGCCACCAACTTCAACCCCGAAATCAACATCCGTGAAATCACCCAACGTGGAAAATACTGGGAAAACGGCCAATGGATTGAAATAGACCCGATGTCTATCCACAAATCTGTGGAATATCCCAACATCGGTCCCCGTGATTCTTACCTGCTTTACCACGAGGAACTTGAATCACTGGTTCGTAGCTATCCCACCATCAAGCGTGCTCGTTTCTGGATGACCTTCGGCCAGAAATACCTCACCGTGCTCAACGTACTGCAAGAAGTGGGTCTCACCAGCATCAAGCCTATTAACTACGAGGGTAAGGAAATCGTTCCCCTCCAGTTCCTGAAAGCGGTGCTGCCCGAACCTTCTTCACTGGGCGAAGGCTACAAGGGACAGACCTCTATCGGCTGCCAGATTAAGGGTATCAAAGACGGTAAAGAGCGCACCTACTATGTATGGAACAACTGCGACCATGCCGCCTGCTACAAGGAAATTGGAGCTCAGGCTGTTTCTTACACTACCGGCGTTCCCGCTATGCTCTGCGCCAAGATGATCCTTACTGGACAGTGGAACGGCAAGGGTGTGTTCAATGTGGAACAGTTTGACCCAGATCCGTTTATGAAAGAAATCGGTGGCTACGGACTGCCCTGGAACGAACAGGTGGACCAGCCCCTGCCTATCGAACAATAATATTGACTGAGTAAATTAAAATTTTACAACCAAGGGGCGAATAATCATTCGCCCCTATTGTAACTTACTTTGAATGAACTTTAAACTGAAATCTCCCTTTGCCCCCTCTGGCGACCAGCCCGAAGCCATCAAACAATTAGTGGAGGGTCTGAATCGTGGCGATAAGGCCCAGACCCTTTTGGGAGTGACCGGCTCGGGCAAGACCTTCACCATTGCCAATGTGCTCAACGAGGTAAACCGTCCCGCCCTTATCCTCAGCCACAACAAGACACTGGCTGCCCAGCTGTACAGCGAATTCAAGCAGTTCTTCCCAGAGAATGCTGTGGAATATTATGTCTCTTATTACGACTATTACCAACCCGAAGCCTATATTCCCACTACTAACACCTACATAGAAAAGGACCTGGCCATCAATCAGGAGATTGACAAACTGCGTATGCATACTACCTCCTCGCTACTCTCGGGTCGCAGGGATATTGTGGTGGTGGCCTCTGTATCATGTATTTACGGTATTGGCAATCCCGACGATTTCGCCCAAAATGTCATCAACATTCAGAAAGGGATGATAGTGGACCGCGACCAGCTGCTCTATGCTTTTGTGGCGGGTCTGTACTCCCGCACCGAACTGGCCCTCGAACCCGGCAAATTCAGGGTGAAAGGGGATACGGTAGACATCTTCCCTCCCTATAACGATACCGCCTTTAGAATCATCTTTTTTGATGACGAGATAGAGGATATCTTTGAAATCAATCCTGTTTCGGGTGACAAACTCAACAAGCTGAATGTGCTGACCATTTATCCTGCCAGCATTTTTGTAACCTCGCAAGACTCGATGAACAACGCTCTTGCGGAAATCAAACTGGACCTGGAAACCCAGATACAGTATCTCCACTCCATCGACAAACACTTGGAAGCCAAACGCTTGGACGACCGAGTAAACTATGACATCGAAATGATGAAGGAGTTGGGCTACTGCTCGGGGATTGAAAACTATTCGCGTTACTTCGACCGCCGCAAACCTGGGGAACGGCCTTTCTGCATTTTGGATTTCTTCCCCGACGACTTCATTCTGGTGATAGACGAAAGCCACGTTACCGTGCCGCAAATTGGGGCTATGTACGGCGGCGATCGCTCCCGCAAAATCAACTTAGTGGACTATGGTTTCCGTTTGCCCGCCGCCTTGGACAATAGACCATTGAAATTCAATGAGTTCGAATCGCTGATTGGACAGACCATCTTTGTGAGCGCCACCCCCGCTCAATATGAGCTGGACAAATCGGAGGGTGTGATTATTGAACAGATTGTGCGTCCCACCGGTTTGCTCGACCCTCCTATTGAAGTGCGTCCCGCCTTACATCAGGTGGACGACCTCCTTGATGAGATTGAAAAGACCGTAGGTAGGAAACAAAGGGTGCTGGTGACCACATTGACCAAGAAAATGGCTGAGGAACTGAACCGCTACCTGCTGCGTATCGGTATCCGTTCCAAGTATATTCACTCGGATGTAGAGACCCTGGAACGCGTGGAAATCCTTAAGGATTTGCGTGCCGGAGCCATTGATGTGCTGGTAGGCGTCAACCTGCTGCGCGAGGGTCTCGACCTTCCCGAAGTGGCCTTAGTAGCCATTATGGATGCCGATAAGGAAGGCTTTTTGCGCAACGAGCGCTCGCTGACCCAGACGGCTGGCCGTGCTGCCCGCCATGTGGACGGTCGTGTCATCTTCTATGCCGACAAGGTCACTCGCTCCATGCAGGCTACCATCGACGAAACCCTTCGCCGAAGAGCCAAACAGCTGGCTTACAACGAAAAACACCATATCATCCCCAAAACGGCTATCAAATCAGATGCGCTGCCCAAAGAACTGGATAACATGCGCTTTGATATTCCTGATCCCATCACCTATATGTCCCCCGCCGACCACTCAATAGCTGCCGAAAAACGCATTGACTACAAGATGTATAACATAGAGCAGCTGCAGTCATCTGCCAAAAAACTGCGCAAGCAACTGGAAAGTGCCACTAAAGAACTGGACTTTATCTTGGCAGCCCAACTCCGTGACGAAATCATTGAAGTTGAAAAACTGATTGCCGAACAAAAGGCATAAAAAGTTTTACACTCCGTCTAAAATATTGAGAATCTGATTACTTTTGCCTACATGGGCACGGTTGCGGTAATTGCTCAAGCAGATAAACAGCATATTGTCAGAGGGACGATAGACCATGATATGATGGAAGCCATGCCACAAACCACCATGATACACTAACTTTCCATAATACGGATTCTCTTCCAAATGGAAACCATAACCATATAACTCAGACGGGGCAGCTCCAGTAATAAGCTTGTTTTGGGGTGAAGAAGCCATCTCCACCAACTCACGCGGGATAATGGAATACTCGTTGAAAAAGGCTATTTTCCACTTCATCAGCGCCTCGGGACAAGAATAGAGACCTTTGTCGCCGAAAGTGCCATCAAGTGGCTCGTAGGCCACCTCTTCGCCTGATTTCAGGTGACCCCTTGGAAAAAAGATATCTTTGTGTTCGTCTTTTTGCGTGACATAAAACGTGTTCACCATACCCACCGGCTTGAAAATGCTGTCTTCCATGAACTTTTCAAATGGTACTCCGGAAACCTTGGCCACTATATCGGCCAACAATAAGTAGTTGGTATTGGTGTACTTATATCTCATCCCTGGCTTGAACAGGATTTTTTCACGACGTGAAAACACCTTCTGTATTGCCTGCTCATTGGTGGTCAGCCCTTCCTTCTCCCATATCTCCTCTGGAAAGTCAAAATACTCCGGCAATCCTGATGTATGACACAACAAATGGTGAATGGTGATGCCTGCATACGGGTTGTTGGGGTAAAATTTCGACAAGTTGTCCGTCAACTGTATCTTACCAGCATTCACCAGTTTGAGAATGGCTGCCGCTGTAAACTGCTTTGACACAGAGGCCAACTCATAAGGAGTGGTGGCTCTCAAACGGTTGGCTTCTTTTTCCCGTGCCTGATTCAACTGGGTTTGCGTCATCCCGTTCAAATCCTTACCCCGCTGGTACAAACGAGCATACCCGTATGTTTTTCGTACAATCACACGGTCGTCAAGGGCGATGAGTATCGTGCCATTCAGCGTTTTTTGCATCTGTAAGGCCATCTCCTGTATGGCCATCACTTTCAGTTGGGGATTAGCACGGTCAAAAACCCCGTTTATTTCAGTCGTGGTAAGTTCTTTTAGTTTTTTTGTCCCCTTGCTCATCTGGACGGTTTGCGCCGCCACAACAGCAAAAAAAGCACAAAAAAACAAACACAAAGATAATCGTTTCATGTATTAGAGTTTAAATGCTTTCTTGATGGCATCCACATAATCCAAACGCTCCCAGCCAAAGAATAGTACTTTCTTGAAAGTTTTTTCCTGTCCATTCACCTTTCGGGTATAGGTGTCCTTGCTTTGATAGCCCACTTCTACTTCTTCCTCATAGCTGTCGCGACCAAAATGGCCGTATGAAGCGGTTCTTTCATAAATGGGGTTCTTCAGTTGGAATCGTTCAATAATATCATAAGGACGCATCGGGATAATCTCGCTGATTTTTTGGGCAATTTCACCATCGCTCATCCCTACTTTGGCGGTATTGTATGTGTTCACATACAAACCCACCGGTTTAGCTACACCAATAGCGTAAGCCACTTGTACCAACACTTTGTCGCACAAGCCTGCAGCTACCATGTTTTTGGCAATATGGCGGGCTGCGTAAGCGGCAGAACGGTCCACCTTGGAAGGATCTTTTCCTGAGAAAGCACCTCCTCCGTGGGCACCATGACCACCGTAAGTGTCCACAATAATCTTGCGACCCGTAACTCCCGTGTCGCCGTGCGGTCCACCGATAACAAACTTACCTGTAGGATTCACATAAAGCTGATAGTCTTCCTGGGCAAAAAGCTTTTGTACGCTAACAGGACAGTCTTTTTTGACACGAGGCAGCAAAATGTTCTTAATATCTTCTCTTATACGTTGCTGCATAGCCTGCTCCACATCGAATTCATCGTGCTGGGTGGAGATCACTATGGCATCAATCTTCTCGGGAGTGCCGTCATCAGCATACTGCAGAGTTACTTGTGATTTGGCATCGGGACGCAAATAGGTCATTTCCTTGCCTTCCTTGCGGATGGCCGCCAACTCCTGCAAAATTCTGTGTGACAACTCAATAGTAATAGGCATGTAGTTGTCCATCTCGTTGCAGGCATAACCAAACATCATACCTTGGTCACCAGCTCCCTGATCTTCCTTTTTCTGTCGCTCCACGCCCTGGTTGATGTCGGAAGACTGGCTGTGAATAGCAGAAATCACCGCACACGATTTGGCATCGAACTGGTAATCACTTTTCGTGTAACCGATTTTAGTGATGACCCTGCGTGCCACATCATCAATGGACACATAGCCGTTTGTTTTAACCTCACCTGCGCAAACTACCAGTCCGGTAGTTACTAAAGTTTCGCAAGCCACTTTTGATTCTGGATCCTGAGCCAGGAACGAATCAAGCAAAGCGTCTGAAATTTGATCACTCACCTTATCGGGGTGTCCTTCAGATACTGATTCAGATGTGAATAGATAGCTCATAATAAAAATTTATGGGTTAATAATTGATGTAAATGAAAAAAAGTGGGAATCCTTGATGTTTTAGCATTTTTTTCCGTGGTTGCAATCATGACAAATCTTTCCACAATTTTTCGCTTGCAAAAATACGAAATTTTTTCGGGTTACTTATTGATGTTGATAAGAAAATTTATATGTCAGAATATTTAGCTGTTTTTCAATGTCTTACAAAAAATCTCGTGGCTAAGACACGATTTATGATTTTTTGATTCGCATATCCTTTTTTCAAAAAAAGTGGCTTAAATCAAATATTGATTTGTATGTTATTGATTCTTAATTATTTATATCACTACTCTGCCCTTCGGGCACCCCTTCTCAAAGAAGGGGAGTGATTATCTTAGAAAAATCATGAGGGCAGCGATGTCAGAGGGACTGACTCCGCTAATGCGGGAGGCCTGACCCAAATTGTCGGGTTTTACTCTTGATAATTTTTCGCGGGCTTCCAATGACAATGATGGAAATTTCCGATAATCGAAATCGGGAGAGATTTTAATATTATCCAAATTGGATAATTTATCGGCCATCTCTTTTTCCTTTTCAATATAATTGGCATATTTGATTCTGATTTCTGAATTCTCCTGTTCTCTTTCCGATATGTTGTTTTCCACCACAAACTTCTGAATCTTGGTACAGCATTCCTTCAAACCTCCTAAATCTACCTGGGGTCTTAGCAACAAATTGGCATATTTGGTACGCTGCGATATAGGAGAGGTTTCAATGGAAGATAAATAATCATTTACCTCAACAGGCTTGGCATGATGTTCCGACAAAAATTCTACAAACTTTTGCTGACGCTCGTATTTCTTACACATACGCTCATACCTCTCCTCATCGATCAAGCCCAACTGATGACCTATTGGGGTGAGGCGTTCGTCGGCATTATCCTGACGCAGTAAGATACGGTATTCGGCTCTTGAGGTAAACATGCGATAGGGGTCTTCCACGCCCTTGGTGACCAAGTCGTCTATCAACACCCCGATATAAGCCTGCGAACGGGTGAGCACCAAAGGCTCTTTGTCGTGAATGGAAAGATGGGCATTAATACCGGCTATCAGTCCTTGACAAGCTGCTTCCTCGTAGCCGGTAGTGCCGTTAACCTGTCCTGCCAAATACAAATCGTCGATGAGTTTCGACTCCAACGAAAACTTCAATTGGGTAGGATCAAAAAAGTCGTACTCTATGGCATAACCCGGTCGGAACACTTTAGCCTGCTCCAAACCAGGAATCAGATGCATAGCTTTTATTTGTACCTCTTCCGGCAGAGAAGAAGAAAAACCATTCAGGTAATATTCATTGGTATATCTGCCCTCCGGTTCTAAAAACAATTGGTGTCTGTCGCGTTCCGAAAAGCGGTTGATTTTGTCTTCTATAGATGGACAATAACGTGGACCCACACCCTGAATCCTTCCTTGAAACATAGGGGAGAATTCAAAACCTGTGCGCAGCACATCATGTACCTGCGGATTGGTGTAGGTAATCCAACAACTCATCTGATGCTCCACTGCTGAGGTGTCGGTAAAAGAAAACTTGTCGGGATTCTCGTCCCCCTTCTGCTCCTCCATCTTCGAGAAGTCAATGGTTCGCTTATCGATTCTGACAGGGGTACCGGTTTTTAGTTTTTTGACGTTTAGTCCAAAATCCTTCAGCTTATCCGAAAGGTATAGCGAGTTGGTCTCCCCCATCCTACCCCCTGCAAAGTTGACCTCCCCGATATGGATGCGGCCATTCAAAAAAGTGCCGTTGGTTAGAATTAATTTCTTCGAGTAAAAAGTATTCCCCTGCTGGGTTCGCACGCCCATTGCCTTATGGCCGTCAAACAAAATGTCGATAACAGTATCCTGACGCAGTTCCAAATGCTCCTCTCTTTCGAGCATCTGTTTCCAGCACTGAGAAAAAAGATACTTGTCGTTTTGGGTTCTGGGACTCCACATGGCGGGTCCTTTCGAGCGGTTCAGCATTCTGAACTGGATAGTCGAAAGGTCGGCCACCACCCCCGAGCAGCCACCAAGGGCATCAATTTCTTTTACAATTTGTCCCTTAGCTATTCCTCCCATGGCAGGGTTGCATGACATCTGGGCTACCAGACCCAAGTGCATCGTGATTAACAAAGTTCTGCTTCCCATGTGCGCCGCAGCCATTGCCGCCTCACAGCCGGCATGTCCAGCTCCCACCACTATTA
>Ga0310786_10005093_pt1 | contig 17973 bp, 8 predicted proteins | sample AusTroGonzalo_MG_FD_203881 | JGI IMG/M metagenome (GOLD analysis project Ga0310786, IMG submission 203881) | Bovine rumen microbial communities from tropical cattle in Woodstock, Queensland, Australia - Gonzalo_03 (v2) (version 2) | ecosystem: Host-associated > Mammals > Digestive system >... | reverse complement strand
CAGACGGATGGACTGGGCATAATCCTGTTGGGACATTTGCTTAAGCTTTGACGGCAGTTCTTCAAACGACGGCAGCAGCTCATTCATGATGGAAATGATAACCACATAGTCATCCTCATAATAATAGGTAATCATACCGCTTCCATTGAAGCGGCGTTCCCAGTAGCCGGGAAGGGAGGTGTCTACCACCTCCGGCGAGCCGATTCCCTCCTGCGGATGCGCCTGGATATCCCGCAGGAGGGCTTTCACCTGCTCTGCGCGAGGGACACTTTTCCCCTTAAGGGTCTGGTACAGATACTCTGCCTTGGGACTGAAATACAGTTTCATAGGGCGTCGATATCAGTTATCTCTATAAGCTGCCCAGCCTTCATCTGAAGGGTAGCTTCCCGAATATCCTTCATCACGGCCGAATTACCCAGAATCTCCAGGCGCCGCTGCATGGCGTTGAACACATTCAAGGGTACCAGCACGGCACCCGTGTCCCCTTTGGTAATGATGAGAGGCTCCTCCGTGAGAAGAACTTCATCATAGTACTGCTTGATGTTGGCTCGGAAGGCCGATATGGATGTCACCTGCATAGCAAATAGTTTTGTACAAAATTACGTACAAAGTTTTGAATATGCAAGAAAAAACCTCACCGGGAAGGTGAGGTTGAGGGGGAGGGTTAGGAATTGGATTCGTCCCTGAAAGCCCAAACACGGAGTACGCTAATAACGGTGTCCCGTGAATTAGGAGTGCGGATTCTCAAATGGGCGTCCTGGCCCTGAGCTTTGTTCTCGGGAAAATGACGAGGGAAAGACCAGATATATTGGTAGTTGGCTCCCATATACTGGTAGAAGGAACTCTCATACCCGTCCTCGGCAGGATATACAACTTCGTAATCCAGATGTCCCTGAGGCACATCCTCATAAACATAATACTCGAACTGCAAGTTCAACAGTTCATAATTGGTGGCCTGAACATAATTATTCCCGGACTTCTGGAACAGATTCACCTTGATATCATACGTCTTCCCCTTACTTAATACCAGACCTTCATTATTATACGCCGGCCCATACCCATCCTGGTCGGAAATTTCCAACTGCACCCAGCAATCGGAAACCTTGATATAGCCAGTGAGCGTTTTGGCTCTGGTTTTAGCTTCATTTGTAGACGGTTGACCTTGATACCATGTACCAGACTTGAAGTCACCAGCCGTCACCCGTAACGACTGCATGGCACCAGTGAAACGATCAGCATACACACGCTCTTCAACGTAACCCACCGAACTCATCCAAAACTGCACCGGGCGGTCCGTGTTTGTTTTTTCGTACTTCAGTTCCTGCCAATAGAAATCGATACGGCCGGAATAAGGGTATACATGTTGAGTAGTTCCCTTCAGGTTATAGCTGCCTGTTGTTATGTTTGTGGGGATATCATCCCCCATCTTCTTATATTCGATATAGGGCTCCGGATTATCCGGATCCGTACAGAATCCAAACAGGATACTCTTGCCCTGATTATTCTTCAACTCCGTATTCACCATATCAAATACCACATTAGAGCCCCACTGGTTGGTCCAGTTCGAAGGCAGGGCATGCGCGCTGATAAAACCGACATTGGTGAAATGCCAAGGTTTGATGGTTACGGGCTCATATATGCCATCGGGGGTGGACAATGTCACAGCTATCTTACCGTTTAATACCGTGGGCCTGAAGGTGAGCGTTTCTTCCTGTTTGCTGGCAGAGGGATCTTTATCTTCCGGGGTATAAGTGTAAACACCGTTATTTAATTGGTGGCCATCCCATGTAAGTCCCTCCAATTTGACACTAATGTTGGGATACTTATAAACATTGTTCCCGTAGGCCTCCTTGAAAATGGTGAAACTGACCGGGATGGTAGTTTCCGTGCTCCTTGGAATAGAAGTAGTGAAACGAGGATCCTTAAAAGAACGGAAATCGCCGAATGAACAACTTTCCGAATTGAAGAATTTGTTCGCCACCCATATCTCCGTAGCGCTGTACTCGCAGTTGGTCTTGAAATAGCACTCAAAGGTCTTCCAGCGGCTCTCATCCTCGAACTTAATGATGGTGCGCTGGGCATTGTACTCTTCCCAGGAAACGGTACGCTCAAACTGGAAACGGGTCTTGGTCACTTTGTCCGGGTCGTCAGGATCTATGTAATTGGGGTTGATACTGGGGCCGTATACCACCGGCATACTGATTGTTTGATTATTGGCGGTGGTGGTAATAGACGACGTAAGCGTCATCTCCTGGGGTTCAATGGTGAATACCAGCGGGAACATGCTTTCCACAAGGCCGGCCGGGATGGTTATGTTCAAAACCTGCTCGGTTCCCGGATCTCTCAACACGCGTTCGTCCTTGCAAGTGACTTCCATCGTCTGCTTGGGCTGAAGCGTTAATACGATATCCCTGTATAACGGCAGTTCATTGGCGTCGTCAGGATTGGTTTTGCAGCAGATGCGCAGCGTCTGTGTCTTGGATGCATATTGGTCTGGCTGGCAGACTTTGAACCTAATGGGCCTCCAGCCATGCTCGGAAGTCCCTTCTGGAGCAGCGGCGCCAATCTCAACATAATCATTTTCAATGACGCCTCCGCCGGCGGGCGTAACTTCTGCCCATACCGATTCCGGATCCGTATTAATTATAGGATCATCCAGAGTAATGTCATCCAGGAACTTAACATAGAGATGCTCGGGAAGTTCTGTTATGGGATTACCCTCCTCGTCCTCATCGGGATCTCCTTCGATAAAGGTCCAGGACATCCAGGGTTTAATAGCCATACGTCTCTTGCCATCTGAAATATCGGCCAGATGTGAGACCGTGACATCGGCCGACACATTGGCGCTACCTGCCGATTCGGCCGCCGAACGGGGATTATCGTGGCCGCGGGAGGTAATCTTCCTTAATTGGATCTGATATTTGAAATTACGGAAAATGGGGTAATAATCATTGCCATCCATAAGGTCTATCTTATAGTAGCACATTACGCCGGTATCCTTTTCCGAATCACTCAACGAAGGATCCTTGGGATTGATATACTTTCCGTAAATGATAACGAAGGACGGTTCCGTGTCGGCCGTGGGCACAGGACGCTCGTACATATACGCAGCGGGTTCCTTATCAGAATCAATTGTGCCCGTAGGTACCCAACCGCCACCATCAATCTCATCATACCACTGGGTTCCGGTGTTAACATCGCTAACGTCATAGTTACGGTTAAACAACACTACTCCATGTCCCCCATTAACAAAGTCATCCTCCGAAGGAATGTCATGATTGAACGGCGTACCTTCCGGCAGGTTGCCTTTATATCCGTAATAGTAGGGATATTCGGTCGTGGCCTTGGCCGGTTTTTCGGAATAATAGAGTTCCTCGAAACCCAGGGTCTGGTAATGGATATCCTTGGTGTCCTCGCTCGCAGGGCCGATAAAGCCACTCTTGGTATTGGCACCATAAGGAACGATGGTCCCCCGCTCCGGATAATGAATAATGGCAAAACTGTGCGGAATAAAATTGGAGAATCCGTGCTTAGTGCCGGAAGGGTCCAGCTCATAATCAGGGTTAGCATCCAACCAATTGTTGCGAAGGATGATTTTGGCCCAGTTGCGAATGAGAGCTATTCCGCCCTGTACATTACCCTGGCTGTCAAGGGTACCTTTTTTCTGGAAATAGGCCAGGGTCTCTGGAGAAACCTGATAATCCTGACCAGGTTGACGAATTTCTCCGCTAGGCGTGAGATAATTGCCGGCCTCATCGGTAGCGGCCATGATGCCCGGCAGCCAAATCATTTGCCAGAAGGCCGTTTCCTTTGAGAAATCGTCCTTGGAATCGTTGCACAGGATTTTTGGAAGGACTTCGTTGGATTTGCCGATGGTGATGGATTTGGGGCCATTCCCCAGGAAATGGATGGTACGGGGCGTATTAGAAAGCTTCAGCTTTGCCTCAAAGACATAATAGTCCACCTTCTTTGAATAAGGATTACCATTCACGTCTAAGAAAGTCCTCATCTGGCCGTCTTCTCCGGTGTGGGATTCTATCAACGTTGCCGTGACATATTCCTTATAGTAACCCGAGCCGCCGAAAACGGCAAGGTGCATGGATTCCAGTCCGGAGGTTTCTCCAAGGGAGGACTTAGTGGCCGGGGAAGAATCGGGAAGGGAGCAGGAGAAGGTAACGCTCACATATCCGTCCGGGGCGCCGTCCTCCTGAACGGGCTCTACCGCAATAGGTTCTTCCTCCCTTGAACAGCCAAGGAGGGGAAGGAACATCAAGAATATGTAAAACCATTTTCTCATCTCGCAAAATCTCCGAAATAATAGTTGTCACGCTCGTTTTCCGACAACCGGTCTTTATACGGGTCCCAGTACCAGGCATCATACACGCAGCGGACCAAGGCGTAATCTGTTTGTGTAGGTTTTGATCCATTGGGGATAACTATACCTGTGGCACTCCAATAATAACCACCGGGACTGAAGAGCTGCACAAAGCCACCTTTATCGGTTAGGGTGGAAATAAATCTAATCTCAGCCTGGGTAGGGAGCCGCCACCGGCCGGCAGGGTATCCGTCTTCTTGATAAGTGGCACACTTGAATTTAGCCGACTGATGGGTAAAACCGTTATAAAACTCTACGCCGCCAAAACGGGAGGACACTCGAAGGGCGGGGGCCAGCATATTCACAGTGCGGTCCGTCTCTTCGGCGGGATAGTAATTCGTAAGTTTTCGTTTGGATCCTGTCTTGTTATTGATTACGTGCGCTTCTTTGAACTCAATGCTGAACTCTTCATCAACATTCTCGTCCCTTACATACGGGTCTACGGTCTTGTCCGGATCAAAAGGATCGGAATAACCATCATAATAATGGGCCCAGTCCCAATAATGATAAGGGTCCTCTTGCTTGTACCAGTAACTGTATTTGATGGGATTTTCCGGGTCGGACTGTACAGTGGACGCGCTTTCCCGGCCATTGTTCCACGTTTCAGGGGTTCGGGTACGGGGATCTCCTATCACATACTCACTATTCTTGTCCAAAACAGTGACGTGGATAGTATAACGATTCCTGTTACCGCCTGTAAAATTGACGGTTCTCCACTGGAGCCATTCAAGTTTCTGGCGTAGTTCCCCTACAGATCCTGCATTGTTAGTCCACTTCGGATTTATTTTCTTGGCCACTATACCATACTCCCCGTCATCCTTTTTACCGGAACGGTGACGCATCATGCGCGCCCCGTCAATGAAGACATAGCCTGAGTGGGCATAATTGGGCCATACAGGACGATTGCCATTGGTGGTTTCTGTATTGTCTTTAGTATCATCTCCCGCCACAGGATTGCCTGCGCCATCCGTACGTTGCGGATCGGAATTGAGTTCAGCTTCAATATAGATGGCCGGATTCTGGATAATGGTGATGGTCTCTTTATACTCCGTCTTGGCAATATCCGCCTCCTTTGTCTCCTCGCTTTTAACCTGGTCCTTGTGCCAGATGGTCAAAGACATCGTATAGGGAGAATAGTCAAATGTGGTAGATTTATAATTGTTGTTCAATTGATGAGTCATCGTCACCACTCCGCCTTCCAAATGGAACCAGTTCTTGGTTGCATCATCCTGGTTTGTGGCCGCATCCAGATAGTCCAGATAATAGGTACCATCCGTTGCCTTACAGACAATGCCTTTCGCAGCACCTTCTCCTATCGATGCGGGCGTGAAAGAGCCGTCGTTATTCTCGGTTACATTACCATAATACGGCCGGGTAATGCTGTTTACCCTAAAGTCTACTGGATGGGAAGTTGTAAGATTAATCTTACCGGAGGTCTCATTGTTAAGGGTAATGGTATGCTGGTTGGTAGACAGGTAACGGGCATTGCCAATCTCGGCGTGCTTGATGACCACGTTTTTATCCTGCCAGTAATACACATAACAGTCAATGGCTTCGAGTTCCACCTCGGTGTCATCAGTATCAGCACCCAGCATGCCCACGTCTATATTGTAATGATACCAGTTGTTCCGCTGGAATGTGTTGGCATACTCCGAACGGACATCGTTGGGAATCAGTATCTTATAGTAGAATTCTTTCTTGGCGCCTTTAATATACACGATTCCGCCTTTCTCATAAGGAGTACGCTCCCACGGTAATACCAGTTTCAAGTAGGGTTCGCCCTCATTACCGTTTTGCCAGCGCTGCGGATAAGCGTACGTAGGGTAGGTATTGTAGAAACCGTTGCTGGAGTCAAAAATCTGCTGATAGTCCGGGTCGGCTTCCGTTCCGTCGTTCCGGAAAAACAACAGGGGATTATCCCTGTAGCTGAGAGCCTCATAGCCATCCGGAAGGCCCTTCCTGGTATCGGCCGGTTCTCCTCCCAAGGAAACGGTCTTGATACCGTCCACCAAATAAACCTTCATCTCTTCGACACTAGGCGTCCATGTTTCGAAGAGAGGGGTTTTCCCATCTTCTTCCAATTGGGGCGTTCCGTCACTGTTGAACAACTGGATTTTCATCTCTTCCTTAGTCCTGATGCCCACAGTAATCTTGCAGGCATAACGGGACAACTGGATGGTGCTCCCTTCATCCTCGATGACCTCCTTGCGGGTACGTCCTTTAAGGGTGATGGTGGTTTGCCCGCTCATCATGAAATAATCCTGACGGTGGTTGAGGGTAGTCTTAGCCTCAAAATCAGTGGTTGCCAGCACCTGTTTGAGCCCGTCCATGGAAGTGTCGTCCTGCCCGTCCAAAAGAGCCTTGTCCACATTTACCAGGACAAACACCACCGTTTCAGGTTTTTTGTCCGGGGTCTCATACTGGACCGGGAAAATACGGTCATTGATGATCTTTGTAGTGAGCTCGAAGCGGAAAGCGGCTTGGTCACGCGTAAGTTTTTTGAGTTCCTCGCGGCGGTGATATGTTGCGGGAGAAGACGTCCGGCCTTCGGGATAGAAATAAAAATCTACGCTCTTGATATCGTTCTCATGATAAGCGTTCTCTCCCGGCTGGTCATACGACGAATTCGAGGGGCTTTCTTCGTCTTCATCTTCGGCTTTTGTTTCGAAGTCTTCCGACAAACGGAGCGTGAGTTCCATCACCGGGCCGTCCCATGAACTGGACACAAGGTCCTCTTCCCTGGAACAGGCGGCCAGGAGAAGGAAGACAAGGCAATATGAGAACCATCGGCGCATCAGTTATTGGAACCTGGCTGCAGGATAAAATAGTAAACCTGGTCTATACACTCCGACTCTCCGTCAATCTTGCTTTCGCGGTCGGCGGTATAGGCCATAAAGGTCAATGTGATTTTCTTGGGCTCCGTGATGGAAACCCCGGATTTGCGGTCAATGGCAATATTGATACGGCCATTGTTGCGGGTGGGATTAATATCTATGAAGCGATAGTCTTCCTGAGCATCGCTGGTGAACGAGACGACGAAGGCATCCTCATCGCCAACCGGATTCACCTCCAACTGGCCGCCTTCGGGCGATGCTACATACAAGTAGGCGCTGCAGGACTGATTGCCCCTCAGGTAGATATTGGTATAGTCAACCTTCCCGTCTTCCTTATAGACATCTTCTTTTCTGGCATAAGTCCCGTCCATCACGCTCAGTTTCCAGGTAACCATCAGGGAAGACTCGGAATAATTAATGGTATAGTCGGTTTTTTCCCAGGGCAACACATTCACAGAAAGTTGCAGGGTACGGTCGCTCACATAGTAGCCATAGACGGTCCAGGTATGGTTCCTGGAAAAGTCCCCCTCGCTTGACAATGCGAACTTTGCCGTACCAGTTGTGGTTTTCTCGCTAGAAGTATCGGCTCCTTTTACCACTTTGTAATGGACCTCCCCGGACAGGATTTTGCCGCTTTCCCTCAGATAATAGGTGCCGCACTCCGTCAGTCTGTTCTGAAGTTTGGCCGACTGGATAATAGCCTCATAGGCTTCACCGGTCTGGCCGGCATATTTGTACAATTCCGGGGTAGGGCTGGAACATACGGAATTGACGCCGGGATAAGTTACCGACGATTCCACATACGTGTTAACCCAGCGTGGCGTATGGACGGGGCCGAATAAATACTCCTGAGTGGGAATCACTTCCCCGTCGAGGACAATCTCCTCTATGCTAAGTACCTCTTTTTCAGCGAGGTTATCCGTCTCAGTAAGCATCTGGGAAAAGAGGAAACGGACTTTGGACACCATCCTTTCCAAGGTAATGTCGGCCACGCTAAGGGAAGGTGCTTCCCCTTTGATCTGCAGATTCTTGGCTGCGCCGGCCATTGGAAGGCCCAGGACCTCCTCCTCCTCCTGATTATCCTCCTTAATGATAGTAGGTACCGTCGTTATCTTGGACCCCGGAGAGAAGAAATCGCCGCCGAAGACGGCATCATTCACATCATCATATTCGGATTTGTCCGAAAGAGAAACCCCTCCATTTTCCCCTTTGCGAGCGATACTGGCGGCATTGGCCAACACAAATACGTCCACCGGGGGACGGGTAAGGGCAAAGTCCCAGTCCACGCGCATGGAATAATGCTTCACGCCGCCTCCCACCTGGGGAAAATCATCGGCCGGATTGCTTGAATCCAGGGAAAGATGGGACACAAGTTCCTTAGTATCAGTACGGAAAACCCATATCTGGAGATCGTGCAGCGTGTTTTCCAGGTCAGAAGCGGGAACTACAGCCTTGACTGGAGCAGAAGCCGGGAACTCCAGGGTAATCCCCAGACGTGCCCCGTCTTCACTAGTTTCCGGCACGCTAAGCCTGCAGGCGGCCGATAAGGCCGTCAGGACAACCAGCAATATGAGCTTCCCAACTTTCATCTATTCTTCGGCACTGTCATCGTCTCCCAAAATCATCGTCACCGGTGTACTCATCACCCAATTGGACTCCAGTTCCACGCCCAGGGCAAGTTGCGGGACTCCCAGATCCGGAACGGCATTGTGGGCGTTCTTGAGCGTCTTGATAACACAAGGAGCCGTAGTGATGCAATCCCGGATGAACACCCTGTCAAACTCTGTCTCTTCCGGGAATTCCAGTTTGCCTACCAGGTAAAACTTGTGTCCGTGAAGGATGCGTCCTTCAGCGCCCTCAAAGGGGTCTGTATTGTTAAGGAACTCCAGGGCAAAGTACACCTCGGTGTTCCATTCATTCGTCTTGCGGGGCGTCTCAAGCACCAGGGTACGGAATTCTTTCAGGGTCTCGTCCTTCCCTTGGACATGCAGGTAGATGCCCTCGGGAATCTGATTGTCGTACAGGTAATACTGCTGACTCTCGACATCCCCTTCATATTTGGGCGTAAAGTCAAAATAAGTAGGATACTGGCGGCCGATAATCACCCCCGTAAGCGGCAAGTTCTCCCCAGTGGCGTAAACGCCAGTATCATCCCTGCCGTCATTGTCCTGAAGGAACTCTTTCTCTGCCCTTACCGTGGCGCTAAGCATTCCCACAGCATACTCCAGGGGTGTTTCCAAAACAACAGCTCGAGTGTTGTGACTCACCGCCTTCCCGTCCTGGTACATGGCCACAATTTCTTCCCATGAATAATTGGGATTATACGCCGACGTCGTCTGGGTATCCTGCCCCGGTTCGGCCTCCTCGTTGGACGTGCGAATGGTGGTATTGGAGAAATAATAAAGCGCAGGAGGATAACAAAAATAAGAGATAGGGGCAATACCGTCCAGGCCGTGTTCCAACGGGACCACATATTCCGAAGGGGTCCATCGCACCACGGCCGCTCCGGAAGGAAGGCCGTACTGGGTGGGATAATCGGCATGATCGCTGGAGATAAAATGAACCTCTTTATCCCCGTCTGCCCCGTCAGTAATCTCAATGATTCCATCCCTTTCTTCGGCTTCATCAGGCGTCTGTTCAACAATTCGGGCCAGAATCTTATCCCGAACGCCCTTGTATATGTCTGCATACGTTAGAGGCGAGTAATTACCATTTTGGTCCTTTTTCTTGACGTCCTGATAAACCTCACCGTCCTTTTGCACCTCATAGGCGTGGGGATTGATGATGTTGTAATTGTAAAGACTGCGGTACAGGTTAGTAAGGAGAGCCTCCACGTTTTCCCCGGAACCGGGCATCAGGGCACCCTCCACCGTAATATCCTCGTAACAGGTACGCAGGTTTTCGTCGCCGATGGAACCGTCCCAAGGCATTATAACGTCTATACTTTTGCTATTGTCATCATAGAATGCCTTTATGGTAAAGGCATCGCCGATAACAATATTGGTGAGCACCTCGGCAATATCATGAGCCTCCTGGGGAGCGCCGGAACCGGGGACCAGCATGGTATGGGGCTCAAAACCCAACTCCGCGGCATGGGCGACATAGGCCTTCTCCCCCTTCTTTTCAAAGCCGATTTCACGCAAACTGCCGTCAATATGAAGTTGCTCCACCGTTTGACTGTTGGTCCAGGGAGCCCTTCCGTATACAAGAGCCGACGCCATCTTGAGCGGCAGGTTTAGCCCCAAGCCCGTGAAATTGTGGGCATAACTGACAGTACTAAAACCGCTCTTCCCCACGGAAGGCAACTCCAGGATGTTAGAAAGGGTCTTGTCGCTGCCCGTCACGGCCGATTCTGACTCAAACGGAACTACTTTAAGACTACTGAGGCCACGGAAGTCCGGAGTGGATTGCATCTCCGTAATCACATCCACGGACGCTTTGGTGGAAGAACCCGAACGCAGGCTGATGGCCAAATCTACAGGCTTTGTCTCCGCCTCTTCCGAAGAAACGGTCCTTCTATCGGCCTTGGAACAAGACACCAGACCTGCCGGCAACAGCAGTGCCGACAGGAACAAGACGGTTATATGCCTTTGTCTCAACGTCATAGAACAACCTCATGCGATGTGGCGGGCTCCCAATCGATAGTCACACTCACACCAAAGGAAGGGTCTCCCGGCTTCACGGAACCATTGGTATAGGCCCGTGCCTTGATAAGGGTAAACTGACCGGGATTCAACTGTTTCGACGCACCCAGGAGGGTTTCCGTAATGGATCCGTCCTTCATGGTGGCGTATACACGGATCTGCCAGAGCGAATGGTCGGCGCTCTCGGAGATGAAAGGATCATCCACGTCGATGATGGTCTTGGAGGGCGTAGCCTCCCGGGAAGGGAAATTCACCGAAGCGTAACAGATGTTTCCGGGGGCATCCAAGGTGAGTCGGTCGGCTTTCACTATAGGCGTATAGTCATAGTGGTACAGGCTGTCGCAAACATCGAAGGAGGTTGCAAAGCCAGACATGAACACCTTGATATCCTGGATACCGCTGCCCAAAGTATCCACCACCAGCGCTGTGGCGCAGTTGGCCATATACAGGCGGACGTCAAACTGCTGGTCCTCCCCTTCCTTGATGTCCATGGGAAGGCGGGCCGTGAAAAAGCCGGACTTGTGGGAAGGGATGGTATCCCTAACCTGCTGAACGATACGGGCGGTATGCGCATGCTCTGTGTTCTCGAAGGACAGGAGCTCATTGTTGCCGATGTTGGCCAGAGCCAGGTGCATATACTTGCGTACAGGGATGTACAGGGTATAGCTGGACTGGTTGGCATTCATGATATGGGTTTCCTTGTGCAAAAGCGTGGAATCTTCCTCAACATCATAGAAATCCAGATCCACGTCGTGGGCATAGTCCGTGAAAATGTCGCTCAGGTATGTCTTGATGGCGTTGGAAACCGTAACATCGGCCGCCATGGAAAGCTGAGTCTGGAGCTCCGTGGTCATGTTGGTGACCAGACGGAGCTCGTAGTTCAGCGTATAGTCGGTCTCGCAGTCACGCATATCCTCGTCCACCAGGCCGCAAGCCACAAGGGCCACGGCCGTGAACATAAGAAGGAGATGTTTCAGAATGCGGGACATGTTATCTATTATAAGGTATTACTCCAGAACACCCATCTGGACATCGAAGGTCAGACCGGCATCCCAGGACATATCGACAGACAGGCCCAGGGAAATCTGGCTGGAACGAAGGTCAGGCACTGTTACGTAAGCGTGCTTGAGACAGTCTTCACCCAGGATAAGGTTAGCCGTAGTCATATAGTCCTGCATAAACACACGGGGAGCATTGATGGTGTTGCCGTTAGCGGGGTCGTATGGAGGATAGCAATCCCAGTCACGGTCCAGGTTGGTAAACGCAGTGGCCTTTCCGCCTTGCTCGGTATCCCTTGCCCTGGCAATAGCATCGGAGATGTCCAGTTTGCCCAGCAGGTAGAAGGTGCCGCCCTTACGGATCAGGTTCAGCTCTCCCCAGAAGTCCTCGTCGGTGTTATTGACAAGCTCGAGTCCCACATACACATCGCTCTGGTCATTGGCCGCCTTGGTGGCGTCGTAATTGTCCCAGACCATGGTATAGATGGGTTCCGTAACAGAGCCAACCTTATAACCTTCATCGTGATTGGTTCCGTAAACGTTCAGCACCCGGTCATAGATCATCTTGTCAAACTCGTTGGAGACTACTCCTTTTTCTGTTTCTTTCTGAAACACCATTCCGGTAAAGGTGGTAGTGGTTTCGTCGTACTTGATGGAGGGATCATTGGCGTTCAATGGCTGGCGGGTAAGATCCCAACCCATAACGTCGGCCATGCCGCCCACAATGATACCGGTCACAAAAATACCTTTCTCCTTTTCCGTATAGCTGGTCTTGATTTCATTGTCCGGCTCTCCCGTGCACTCCTTCCTGTTGTCTTTGAGGGTTGACGAACCAAAACTCACCTTGGACTGCAACAGTGCCGTACCATAGTTGATATTGTTGATCATGGCCACGCTGCGGGTATCGGATGCCACGGACGCAAATTTATTCCAGCCCGACCAATTGGCATCATTATCCCACATGCCGATAGTGGACGGCCACTTATCAATTTGAATCACATCCGCAGAGGTCCTGATGGCCGAATTGGCGTAATAGATGAGCTCGGCCGGATAGCGGTAATTCTGGATAGGGAATGTTACTTCTCCAAACCCATAGGCTGGAATATTCTGGTTGTAAGAGAACTGGTCGGAAGCGGATTGTTCGGTGCTGGTCGTACAAGCCAGGATAGCGGAACCGGCGGGAAGCCCCACGTTGAGAGGGAAACCGGATTCGTCTGACACCACCAAATACGGCCGGCCGATATAAGGATCTTCGGCGTTGTAAAAATAGGTGTCGAACAGGAGTTTTACAGCATTCCAGCGATCCGGAGAGGAATGGTTGGATACGGAACTATACAATGCCTCCATGTCGGGAAGCCCATCTGTGGCCTTAATGAAGTCAAATCCTTCGGTATAGACATGGAAGTAATTCTGTAAACGGGACCGAATCTCCTTTGCCAGGAGCATAGCTACGTTCTCCTCCCAGCCAGTAGGTTCGGCGTCGGCACAACGGTCCACAACGGCATACAAATCTTCCATCGTCCTCAAAATAGCCGAGGTGCTTCCTGCACGGAGCTCCTGAAGTTTTCCATTAATCCTGATAGTGGTAAGCACGCTGTATGCATAACCCAAAGTCTCTCCAAGAGGGAATAAGCCGAATTTTACACCCTTGTTGGTCTTTACCAACTCGTCCGACTTGGTGGACTCTTTGCCGTCGTACTCCCAGTCGTACATGGTACCCAGCTGCTTCCAGGAAAGCTGGCCGGCGAAGTACGTATATTGTATTCCGTTCAATGCATCCTCATGTTCTTCCGTAGTCTTGGTCTGGTCCTCAGGGGTAGCGGAATAATACTTTTTGAGGGTATCGGCTGCATTGTAGATAACCTTGCTATCGTCATCCAATATCTTCTGGGGGGTGGGCCACCAGAAGCCGTAACTCTTATCGTCAATACCCGTCTGATGGTCCCAAAAGCCACCATGGTCTTTATCTTTGGTCTCATTGACAAGGCCCGACAGGCTGAAATAGGTGAGCATACTGGAGAAGAAGAAGGCTCCCACCTCGAATGCATCCTGATTGGTCAGGCGAGGCTGCAAATCGAAATGAAGGGAAGTGATGTCGCTTGCCTTACCGTCAATCGCTATTTTTCCCTGAAGGTCGTCGGAATAATTCTTGACGGCCTTACCGTAAAGAAGGAGGGCATTGGTGTACAGCGGAAGGGCCAGCTCCACGGTTCTGGTGGGATCGGCGCCCTCCGGGAAAAGGGAACCCAAATTATAGTCCCTGTCGGCCGGAATGGGCTCATAGGTAACCGGTCCTTTTTCTTCCGACTTTGCCCTGAAAGGATTGTACAGGAAAGAGCCGTGCTTTTCATTGGAATAATCCAGCGCATAGGCCAGCAGGTGAACCTGTTCCATTCCCAGGAAAGGTTTCTTGTACTGGACAAAATCGGCTGTGGTTTTGGTTTCCTGCTGCGCCTCCGTGGAGACACTCAGCACAAACTGCGTCTTTACCGTGTTGGTCTCCGGGTCGTAGTCCGGGCTGGGGACAACGGTCTTGTCTGCCTCCATTTCCTGGGCGCAAGAGGCCAGGGCAAGAAGGACGATGGCTCCGAAGAGCGGGAAGTTGCGTTTCATAATCATATGTATTTTATTATCTATTATCATCTTCATTATTCTCCACCGAGGATTACGTCCTCATATGCCAGGCCACTCTCCCATTGAATATCAACGGAAAGGCCTATGGTCACGCTGCTGGCCCGCAGGTCCGGCACGGTGAGGTAAGCGTATTTGAGCGAGTTCTCTCCAAACTTGAAGGTAGCTTTGGTAACAAAGTCCTGAACAAAAACGCGTGTAATCTCCTTGGAATGCGCGCCGTGCATAGTTACTTTATCATCTCCTTCACCCACATCGTAAGTATCTTCTGCATAAGGAGGAACAATATGGCTGATTTCGTTGGTAGCTGTTTGTTTGGGCCAGGAAATAGCCGTAGCTTTGTCATCTGCGGGATCCAGGGCGGCAATGAGATAGAAGTAACCGTCTTCCCGGATAAGGTTGCAGTTTCCGTAGAAATCGGTACCGGTGTTGTTCTGGAACTCGAGGGCCACAAAAACCTTGTCCTGAGGTCTACTGTTAGCCAACGCATTAGCATTGAAATTGTCAAAAACCACCGTATAATTTGCTGCATCGTCCGGTGTGGGAATATCCTTGTTGGCGATATTCTTATCATAGATGAAGCCAGTCTCAATAATTTCAGAAGTGGAACTAGCCTTCTTGGGAAGGAAATTCCAGCCCACGTGTACCGGCTGCCCGCCGACGATAACGCCGGTCAGTTTAAATGAGTCGGGGGTAATTGGAATTGTTTTGTCCGGCTCGTCTTGTGAATGCCCGGCAGCATCATACGCTTCAACAGAGGCGTAACCTGCATTCATGGCCTGCACGGCGTGGTTGTTGTCTTTGAGCGAGGTAACTTTGTATCCCACTTTTGTCTCCAGCATAGCTACACCGTAGTTGATATCATATTTCATAGCCACGCTGCGGGTAGAGGACACCACGTGGGAACCGTGCCAGTCCCATTGCCAGGTACTGTCATCTTCCGGATCAATGGGCTTTGCAGATGTCGCCACCTTCTCGGGCCATTTGCTCACATCGCTCCACACTCCGGTTTCGGTTGTGCCGGGATAAGAAGAGGTCTTGTGCTCCAGGTCGGACACTCTCACAGGGCTGTTGCCAAAATACAGGATTTCGGCAGGGAAGAAGTAACTGTTGGCGTCGTAAGGAACGCTGGTGGTTGGATTATCTGTCTGGGTGGGATCGGTAGGGTCCCCCGAAACAGCGCTGGTATTGAACTGCTGAGGATAATAGAAGCAGAGGCTCTCGCTGTCAAAAGCCATATAGGATACGCCACGGGGCATATTGAAACTGAAGGGGAAATCTGAGATGTCTCCCACCTTCAACTTGGCCAAATCTGCATCGGAAGGTTTATACTCGCTGGCCTTCTTAGTGGCAGAATTGTTATCCTTCGGCCAGAACGCATCAATCTTAAAATTGGGGATAACAGTTGATGTTAAGCCCTTGAAAGATGCTTTAGATTCCAGTGCAGATCCGTCCGTAGGAACCGTTGCGGCAAAATAAACAAAAATATGATCGTGGATCTTCGCTGCAAGATGCTTAGCCACGGCCTCTGCCCCGGAGATAGGAGCAGCACAGCGAATGGCGTTGATATTGCTCCAGAGGTCGGTGATAACGCGAATGATATCTTCACCGGCTGCTGCGCGAAGCTCTCCATCATCAGAACGGATGGTGGTCATTTGCTGATAAGTATACTTCAGCTGTGCCTCCAGGGGATAAAGGTCATGGGCGGGAACCGCGGGCACATAATCATCATCCTCCGGATCACCTTCTGCCGGGGAACCCGCTTCCACAGGGCTTGTATCACCGGCAGCATAATCGGCCCAGTTCACAGCAGGATAGCTGTTTGCAGCCAAATCGAAGCCGTAGGCATTGGCCGTACCTTCATCTTCACCAGAAGAAATGGCATCATCGGCCATTCCGTCATCGTCTTTATCGGCCAATCCAGTATTCATAATTACGGTGAGTATTCCGGCGAGCAGCTCCTCTGCGACATAATAACGGTCGGCATCCTGAAGGCGCTTCTTCAATTCGAAGTCCGATTGATTAGCCAATGAACTTACAGAGTAGTTTTCCAATGCGCCGTATTTATCGTCTTTGGTAATGCCATTGGTAGTGGTATAGGCAGGAATGCCGGCACGCCCGTAAAAGACCAGCATGTTGGTTTTGAGCGGGAGGGACATCTGAAGGACACGCCGGGACTGGGAAGAAGAAATCTTGTTTTCTTCGGCAAACTTTGACAAGTCATAAACTTTGTCGGCATCCCTGTCATCAACAAGAATACTTCCGTCATAGGTATCTCCGAGCGAATAGATGGCCATCAATTTGGAATCCACGATACCGCGGAAATGGTCTCCGGCAGCCTGAGTGTCATCGGCCGTTTGCTTCGTCCTGGCGGCAGAGGTGGAGACGTTGAACACAAAACTGGTTACAACTTCCTGGACACCGTTCTCTCCATTCTGTTGTTCTTCCAACGGATTCGCCTCCCTCTGGCACCCGCTTAAACCGGGAACCAAAAGTGCCAGCACGGACATGATAAATAGACTCTTTTTCATAAGCATTTTATCGTTCGTTTTCGTTTATTATCTCTTTCCAGGCCTCGTATTCCTTGCGGGCGGGGCCGTAGGTTTCAATTCCTTTCAGGTTGTGCCGGGCGGCGTCGGAGCCCATGCGGGCAGCCTTCTCCAGCAGGCCGATAGCGCGCTGTTCGGCAGCCTCGTCCTTGTTGTCCAACGCGGTGAAATACAGCGCGATACCGTAGGCGTTGGCGGCCTCGGCATCGGCCTCAACGCGGGCCAGGAGGGCGGAGTCTGACTCCACGGTGCGCACGGCGTCGTGGTAGCGTTTGGCCTTGAGGAGGGCGGTGACGGGACCGTTCAGTTTCTCCGTGGCGGCGTCGGGCTTGTTACTATAATAGATGCGGATATAGCCCGAATTGCGCTGGTCGGCCAGATACTTCTCCCTCACCTCTTTGTACAGCTCGGGATCGGCCTTGATCTTCTGCTCCCGGGCGTCGGCGTCGGGCTCATTGTATACAATGTCCAGCAGCTTTTGGCTGGCGGCGGGATCGGCCTCCAGCTGAGCCTTGAACCAGTCCCAGGCCTCTCCTTTGCCGATGGCCTCGAAGTGCTTCTTGCCCACGGAGGTATTGGCGCGAAGATAATCGGCCACCGCCTTGGCGCGGTGTACGGACAGGGTGTCGTTGCGCTCCTGCGAGCCCTCGATGGAAGCCAGGCCCACCACGGAAACCAGGAGTTCGTCGGTGGTTTCGGCATCGCGGACGGTCTCGATGGCCTTCTGGAGCTGGTCCAGCACCTTTTGGTTGTTGCCGAATTCCGGCTTCAGGACGTCGCTGTCCACCTCGAAGGTCACGTACATCAAGCTGTCTCGGCCCGGACGGGTGAGGTAATCCAGCGGACGGTATTTTTCAATGGGAATGACCCAGTCGCTTTCCTGGGAAAGGCGGTCCGGCTGCGTTTGGGGGGCCATCACGTCCCTAAGCTGGACCACAAAGG
>Ga0310786_10005092_pt1 | contig 17974 bp, 15 predicted proteins | sample AusTroGonzalo_MG_FD_203881 | JGI IMG/M metagenome (GOLD analysis project Ga0310786, IMG submission 203881) | Bovine rumen microbial communities from tropical cattle in Woodstock, Queensland, Australia - Gonzalo_03 (v2) (version 2) | ecosystem: Host-associated > Mammals > Digestive system >... | reverse complement strand
TAATAAAGTACAAAGGTAGGAAATAAATATGAATTATGAATTACGATTTATGAATTATTTTGTACTTTTGCAAAAAATAACAACTAAAATGCTTAAATTTATATCCTTTGGTAGCGGAAGCAGCGGAAATTGCTACTATCTGTATACCGAGACGGATGGACTGATAATTGACATAGGAGTAGGATTACGGACGCTCAAGAAGCAATTCAGGGACTACGGGCTCAGCCTTAGTTCCATTCACTACGTTCTTATCACTCACGACCATGCTGACCACATCAAGTCGGTGGGCAGCATCAGCCACGAGTGCCACCTGCCCATCTATGCCACCGAGAACGTCCACGAAGGCATTGACCGCAACTACTGCGTGGCCCGCAAACTGCCTTCCGACATGAAGCGCATACTGGAGCCCGGAAAGTCCCTGCAGTTAGGCTGTTTTCATGTCACACCCTTCAGCGTTCCTCACGATGCCACAGAGAACGTAGGCTACCAGATAGAAGTCAATGGTATTAACTTCTGCATCATTACTGACGTAGGCGATGTTACGGACGAGATTCGCCAATTCATCTCCAATGCCGACTATCTGGTTATCGAGGCTAATCACGACATCGAGATGCTGGAACAAGGCCCCTATCCCCGGCATCTGAAAGACCGCATCCGTAGTAAGATAGGCCACCTCTGTAATCGGGACTGCGCTGTAGCCATAGCTGAGAACATGAAAGAAGGCCTCCGTCATGTATGGCTGTGTCACCTCAGCGAAGAGAACAACCACCCCGAGCTTGCCCGCAAGACCGTCGAGTCAGTCCTCCGCAGTTATGGCATCATCGCCGGAAAGGATCTGACGCTTGAAGTGCTGAAGCGCAAGACCCCTTCAGGTCCCTACGAACTATTGTAAGCACGTTGGTTTAGTTTACGGCAGGTGCCCCCTTTCCTTTCCCGACAGGCTATTTGTTGTAGTGGAATGGATAATCACAGCGCAAATCTCGGAGTCATGCAATCTTGTACCCTCGCTCAACATGACATTGAATGAGAGGGAAAACGGAACTTGGAACAGAAAGACATTTCGAGGCATAGACTGGATGCAGGAACAGAACAAACCTGCGTATCAGAATGAAGAGGCACAGGTCTTTAATAAAGGCAGGATACTACAATGACGTCGGGAGGACTTTCTCGTGCGTTATTTGTTCATCCCTACAATCTTGGTCTTGGGCTGCTCATGGTTGCGTCGGTTGACGACGGTGACTACCGACTGGGCCAGGTTGATGAAGGTCAGTCCCGTGGCGGTGTCGCTGCTGAGGGCGGCGGGAGTGCCCTGGTCGCCACTGTCGCAGATGCTCTGTACGAGCGGTATCTGAGCCAGCAGGGGTACTTGCATCTCCTCGGCCAGCTGCTTGCAGCCTTCGCGCCCGAAGATGTAGTAGCGGTTGCCAGGCAGTTCGGCGGGTGTGAACCATGCCATGTTCTCTATCAGTCCGAGGATGGGCACGTTGACCTTCTCGTTGCGGTACATGTCGATACCCTTGCGGGCATCAGCCAATGCCACCTGCTGGGGCGTTGAGACGATGACGGCACCGGTGATGGGCAGCGTCTGGAGCAGGGTCAGATGGATGTCGCTGGTGCCTGGCGGGGTGTCAAGGATAAAGTAGTCGAGTTCGCCCCAGTCGGCATCGGCAATGAGCTGTTTCAGGGCACTGGTAGCCATGCCGCCGCGCCATAGGGTAGCCGTGGTGGGTGAGACAAAGAAGCCGATGGAAAGCATCTTGACGCCGTACTGCTCGATGGGGCAGATAAGGTCGCGCCCGTCTACCTTGACGGCATAAGGGCGTTCGTCCTCGACGTTGAACATCTTGGGCATCGAGGGTCCGAAGATGTCGCAGTCCAAAAGTCCTACCTTATAGCCCAGGCGGGCCAGGGCAATCGCCAGGTTGGCCGAGACTGTTGACTTGCCGACGCCGCCCTTGCCTGAGCTGACGGCGATGATGTTCTTGACGCCAGGCAGCAACTGTTCCACCTCAGGGCGGGGAGCCGACTTGAACTCCGTCTTGATGGTCACCTCTACGTCCTTTCCGCAATGGTACTTGATAGCCGCTTCGGCAGCTTTGACGGTGGACTTGAGGAAAGGATCGGTATCGCGCGGGAACTCCAGCACGACGGTCACCTGATTGCCGTTGATGGCGGGCTGGTCAGCCACCATCTGGCTTTCTACGAGATTCTTCTTCGTACCGGCATACGTCACCGTAGCCAGCGCATCCATAATCAGTTTAGGATATAGTGTCATATCTTTTACTTCTTACCTTTTACCTTTCCAACAACTGAGGGATCTTCTGCCACTGCTTGTCCTGCATGTAGCTACTCTTGGTGCCTTTGGGAATGTAGAACTTGCAGGCACCGAGCACCACGTCCTTGAACGTAGTCTTGGTGATTTTCGGAGGAATGGGTGCGTTGACGTTCACTTCGCGCAGGCTGACGCACTTGGAAAAGGCACCGCCGCTGACGTCTTTGAGACTGACGGCGAGGTCGGCGGAAGCCAGGGTGCTACACTCGCGGAACGCATCGCTACCAATCTCCTTGACGGCAGCGGGAATGACGATGCTCTGCAGCATGGAACACTTCTCGAAAGCACTACTGCCAATGCTTTGCAGCGTGACGGGCAGCGTGATGCTGGTAAGGGCGGAACACTCCAGGAATGCCTTCGAACCGATCTTCTTAACGGAGACGGGCAGGCTGACAGACTTCAGGCTGTGGCAGCCACGGAAGGTCTCGCTCTCAATCTCGTCGATGAAACCCTGAATCCTGACGCTGTCAAGGGCGGTACAGTTCTCGAAGCAACTGGAACCTATATCCTTTACCGAAGTCGGGATGACGATGTATTTCAGTGAGACACATTCCTCGAACACGTTGTCGTTCATCTTTGCCAGCGACGACGGCAGTTCGATGGTCTCCAGGCTCTTGCAGCCGATGAATGATTTGCTCTCTATCTTCTTGATGCTATTGGGCAGGGTGATGGATGTCAGGTTTCCACAGTTGGCAAAGGTCTCCATTCCGATTTCGTCAAGAGTGCCCTGTATGTTGACAGACTTCAGGTTGGTGCACTGTTCGAAAGCGCTATTACCCATCTTTTTTACTCCCTCAATGTCGATGGACTCCAGGCTGCTGCACTCTTCAAAGGCGCTGGAGCCGATTTTCTCGACCTTGTCGATGCTGATACTGCTCAGGCTGCTGCACTTCTCGAAAGCCGAACTGCCTATCTCGTTTATCTGTTCGCTCAGGACGATGGTGGGCAGGCTCTTACAGCCGCGGAAGGCGTTGTTGCCGATAGTGGTGACACTCTCAGGAACGGTAATCTCCGTCAGTGCCTCGCAGCCCATGAACGTAGCACTGCTAATCTCCTTGATGCTGCCAAGGATGGTCACCTTGCTCAGCGACTTACAGCCGTTGAAGGCGTTGTTCTCAATGGTGACCACGTTTTCGGGAATCTCAACAACGGTCAGACTGGTGCATTCCTCGAAGGCATCGTGCTCAATCTTGGTCAGCACCTTCGGCAGACGGATGACAGACAGGCTGGTACAGTCGCTGAAGGCGTTGCTGCCGATGGTGATGACCGACTCGGGGATAGTGACGTCGGTCAATGCCGTGCAGTTGTCAAAGCTGTTGCGGCCTACGTTGATGATGTTTTGGGGCAGAATGACCTTCACCAGACTCTTCGCTCCTGAGAACAGGGCGTTGGGCATGGTGTTGTTCTCAGTCCTCATGCCTGCCTTGCCCTCCATAATGACGGCCTCGCTCAGGTCGAGGCTGGTGACTAAGCATTCGTCGGCAATCTTCTTGTTCACCTTGTTGCGGGTGACAATCTGGCTGAGCAGTTTCAGGTCAGCACCGTTCAACGGACCGGTAATCTTCAACTCGGCAACCTTGAAGCGTTTATCCTCGGGCAGTTGCTTCTCTAAGGTGCCAACAGAGTCTACGTTGACGTTCATAGACTGTGCCATACCCATCATGGGCAATATGGCGAAAAATAGCGTGGTTATATTCTTTCTCATGACCATATAGTTTTTTATTTTGCTTTGTCAAGTGAACTGCGCTTGGTACGGTGGTAGGAGCGGTATTCGTCCAGTTCAATCTCCACGTCAGGCTCAGCAAGCTGGGTAGAGTGGGGTAGGTGCCATCTCATGTAGCGGATGTTCAGCCCCCGCGCTATCCACATCTGCTCGTAGTAGGTCTGTACCGACAGGGTAGCAGGCTCTACGTTGAGGGCCGACTGCTCGTCGTGGTACAGGTCTTCGGTGCGGAAGTCCAGAGGCAGTTGGTTCTTCTCCACCATATAAGTGGTATAGGTAAAGAGGAAGTTGGAATCGGTTTTCAGGTGTATCGTCCCACCGTCCATCAGGAAACGGCGGTAACGTTCCATGAAGTAGGTCGACGTCAGGCGCTTCCGGGGGTTCTTCATCTGCGGGTCGCTGAATGTCAGCCATATCTCCTGCACCTCGTCTGGAGCGAAGAAACGGTCTATTATTTCAATGTTGGTGCGCAGGAAGGCTACATTCTTCAACCCCTCTTTCAAGGCCTGTGTGGCACCTGTCCACATCCGTGCTCCCTTGATGTCGACACCGATGAAGTTCTTGTCGGGGTAGTTGCGCGCCAGTTCTACGGCATACTCTCCCTTGCCGCAACCCAGTTCGAGCACGATGGGGTTCTGGTTCTTGAAGTACTCGTCGCGCCAGTGTCCCTGCATCGTGAACGGATGCTCTTCGTAAGTGCAGAATGGATATTGGAACACGTTCTCGTACGTCTCCATATCCGCAAACTTAGCTAATTTCCCTTTTCCCATGTTTAGAGACTCCTATTTGTTTCCTTACAGCATTCCCTTGGTGGAGGGCAGCTGGTAGTGGTATATGTCGCGGCGGACGGCCATGCGGAGTGAGCGGGCCAGGGCCTTGAAGATACCTTCTATCTTGTGGTGCTCGTTGTCGCCCTCAGCCTTGATGTTGAGGTTCATACGGGCAGCATCACTCAAACTCTTGAAGAAGTGGAGGAACATCTCGGTGGGCATTTCGCCGACACGCTCACGATGGAACTCGGCATCCCAGACCAGCCAGGGACGGCCGCCGAAGTCGAGGGCAACGGAGCAGAGACAGTCGTCCATAGGCAGGGTGTAGCCGTAGCGCTCAATACCGCGCTTGTCGCCTAGTGCCTTGAGCAGACATTCTCCCAATGCGAGAGCCGTGTCCTCAATGGTATGGTGCTCATCGACGTGAAGGTCGCCACGGGTGTGGATGGTCAGGTCCATCATGCCGTGCTTGCCAATCTGTTCGAGCATGTGATCGAAGAATCCGAGTCCCGTCTGGATGTCACACTTACCTGTGCCGTCGAGGTTCACCTTTATATGAATGTCCGTTTCCTTGGTGGTTCGCCTGACCTCAGCGATGCGCTCTCCGGCAAACAGCAGTTCGGCAATCTTCTCCCAGGTCATGCCGTCACGTCCGAGAATAAGCGCCTTGCAGCCGATGTTACGGGCCAACTGTTCGTCAGTATCGCGGTCTCCTATAACATACGAGTTTTCAATATCGTACGCAGGGTTGTTCATGTACTTCTCCACCATTCCCGTACCCGGCTTGCGGGTTGGGGCGTTGTCCTCGGGGAAGTGTCGGTCAATGAGCTGTTCATCGAAGGTGATGCCCTCGTCCTCGAGTGCCTGTAGTATGAAATTGTGGACGGGCCAGAAGGTATCTTCGGGGAATGAGTCGGTACCCAAGCCGTCCTGGTTGCTGACCATGACGAAGCGGAAGTCGAGGTTGCGGCGTATGAAACCTAAGTGCTGGAACATACCCTCGGTGAAGCGCAGTTTCTCAAAGGAATCTATCTGCTCGTCCTCAGGCTCTCGGATAAGGGTTCCGTCGCGATCAATGAATAGTATTCTTTGTTGTTTCATTTCTCTGGATTTCTTGTTGTTCGATGGAACCTGCCATGTAGTAGGCAGGGAAAATAATAGCTAAGGCGACGTAAGCCTGAATGAACCCGGACAAGGTGAATACCAGGAAGGACATCCAGCTCATGTATGAAGGCATGCCTAAGGCGTCGCCCATGGCTGCTCCGGCTTGGGCCTTAATATTAGCGGTCAGAAGCACGATGGCCGGCAGCATGGTGACAGACAGGATGACCGCAGCTATAAGGATGATAACGAAGAGCACCGCAAAGATGTAACCCCAGTAGCGCAGCCCCTGTCGGTAGCCGGAACCCAAGATGTCAAAGAGGCGGGTGTCGCGGGTAGTAACGTAGCGCATGGAAGGGTAGGTCAGGGGTAACAGCAAAGCCATTAGCACAATCGCCAGCAACAGGCTGATTCCCATGATGGCGATAGAGTGTCGGACCACTCCCAAGGCAAGGACAATGCTGCAAATGACAGTCACAATCAGCCCAACGACAAACCAAACCATAGCGATGGCTACGGTCCGTGTCAGTGAACGGCCATCGGGCTTTGTCAGCCAACGGGCAGGAACGGGAATAAAACCCTCCTGACGGTGGCGGCTAAGCATGGAGAAGGCATAAGAGATGAACAGCAGCATCACGAGGAAACTCAGTAGCGATACACCTGACTGCATGAGATACTGGGACATCCAGTCTCCATCCATGTGACCTTGGGCCATCTGTGCCATGCTGTTCTGTAAACGCGACGTGGTTGATATCATCATCTGATAAGAAAGGGCGCTTGCCAGTGCTAAAAGCAGTGCGGGCAGCCATGTAGCGCGGAAAATGCGGCGGAAATTACCCATGTACAAGCGCAGTCCGGCAGCCACGGTGGCTCTGGTAGAGCGTATCTTCAGATAGGTGTCTTCATTCTTTGTTTCCATAAAAATTGTTATCATTTTTGTTTCAGATGGCAAAGGTACTGACTTTTTTCGTAACTTTGCACCGTTTAAGCAGAAAATTAAAACATTTTATGAAGATTCTGAAGTGGGGATTCATAGGTTGTGGCGAGGTGACCGAGAAAAAAAGCGGTCCGGCCTTCAGCGAGGTTGAGGGTTCAAGCGTGGTTGCGGTGATGAGCCGTAGCGAACAGCGTGCCCGTACATACGCCATCACCCACGGCATACCGAAATGGTATACAGACGCCCAGCAGCTGATAGACGACCCCGACGTGAACGCCGTTTATGTAGCCACGCCACCGTCGAGCCATGCTACCTTCGCCATCATGGCCATGAAGGCTGGTAAGCCCGTCTATGTAGAGAAGCCGTTGGCAGCGTCGTATGAAGACTGTGCGCGCATCAACAGTATCTCGGAGCGTACAGGTGTGCCCTGCTTCGTGGCTTACTACCGCCGCTACCTGCCATACTTCCTACGGGTGAAACAAATTGTGGAAGATGGGGTGATAGGTCGCGTGATGAGTGTTCAGGTACGTTTTTCAGTGCCTCCCAGGGAACTGGATTACGGTCATCCCGAGAACCTGCCGTGGCGTCTGCAGCCCGACATTGCCGGCGGTGGTTATTTTTATGACTTGGCTCCTCACCAGCTGGATCTGCTTCAGATGATGTTCGGCGTGATTCTCGATGCTGAGGGGTTCAGTACTAATCGCGGACACCTGTATCAGGCTGAGGACACTGTGTCGGCCTGCTTCAGTTTTGAGAATGGCCTCTCAGGTAGCGGTTCATGGTGCTTCGTTGCCCATGAGTCGGCACGTGAGGATCGTATTGAGATTGTCGGTGACCGTGGTAAACTGCTGTTCTCGGTCTTTGACTATGCCCCCATCAAGCTATATACCAGTGAGGGAACGGAGTCTATAACGGTGCCCAACCCTCCCTATGTGCAGTTCCCGCTTATCAAGAACGTGATAGAGCATCTGCAGGGGCTTGCCGTTTGCGAGTGTACCAGCGTCTCGGCTACGCCGGTGAACTGGGCAATGGACAGAATATTGGGGAAGATATGACGGACGTAATAATTGAATGATGAGGAAAGAACTGCTGATAATTGTACTGCTGCTGATGGCTGTCGTTAGTATGGAAGCTGACGATGGACTGGTAGAACTGTCCGATTCCTCAGGCACCGATGGTAAGCAGTGGCAGAAGGTTCAGCAGAAGATCAAATACACCATCAGGGAATTCGACCGTCTGGACAATGAGTATATCGAGCCGCAGCACTATGAGTTCTCCGTGATGTTGCAGGCAACGCGTAACTATGAAGATTTTATTCTGAGCAGCAATGGACAGAGTATCATGTTCTCGCCTGACCAGCCTATACGTTTAGGGCCGTATTTAGGGTGGCGGTGGCTCTTCTTGGGATACACTCTTGACCTGAAGAACATGAGTCTCTTCGGTCATAACGGCAAGCGCGAGATAGATTTCAGCATTTACTCGTCACAGATAGGCGTCGACCTGTTCTACCGTCGTACGGGCAATGACTACAAGTTGCGCCAGGTGAGGATGGGCTACGGCATTGACGGTAATAAGTTTGAGGATGTCTATTTTGATGGCTTGAAAGTCGGTATCACAGGCATTAATGCCTATTACATTTTCAATCATGGACGTTTCTCCTATCCTGCGGCTTTCAGTCAGAGTACCTGTCAGAAGATAAGTTGCGGCTCGTGGATGGCAGGGGCAGGCTATACGAAGAATACACTTGAACTGGACTTCGATAACCTGCGCAATCTGTTAGAAGACAAATTAGGAGCGGAAATGGAGGTGAAACTGGACAGTGGACTGATGTTTGACCATATAGAGTACCACGACATCAGTCTCTCAGGAGGCTATGCCTATAACTGGGTCTTTGCCAAGAACTGGCTTTTCTGTGCCAGTGGTCAGGTGGCCCTGGCCTATAAGAGCAGTTGGGGTGATACAGCCGATGAGTACGATGGCTTCAGTATCAAGAAGGTGAACGTTGACGGAAAGGGGCGTTTCGCACTGGTCTACAACAATACCCACTGGTATGCAGGCATGACTGCCATTCTGCACACTAACAACTATCATACAGAACGCTTTACGGCCAACAATATCTTTGGCAGCATTAACTCTTTCATAGGATATAACTTCGGAATCAAGAAACGTTATAAGAAAAAATGAGAAGGGTCATTATATATATAATAAGTGTGATGTGGACGCTGACAATAGCGGCACAGGAACACTATACAGCAGCTGACAGCACTTTTGTTACGCAGTTGTTGACGGAGGCTCGTAGCCTGTCGCGTACTACGAACTTCCCGCTACATTTTGCCCGGAAATTCATCGGGCGTCCCTATGTGGCCCATACGTTGGAAGTGTACGACCCGGAACAGCTGGTGGTCAATACGCGACAACTGGACTGTACAACGTTGGTGGAAAACGTCACGGCACTGACGCTTTGTGCCTATCGCAACCTCTATACTTGGCGTGACTATCTGAATGCCTTGGTACAGATGCGCTATCGTCATGGGAAGTTGGACGGTTATACCAGCCGACTGCACTATTTTACAGACTGGATAGAAGACAATACCCGAAAGGAACTGGTGAGTGAGGTGCAACAGGAAACGCAGCCGTTCACGGCTCTTCAGACCATCAGCGTAAACTATATGAGCCGGCATCCGGAAGCCTATAAGGCATTGAGCCGGCATCCTGAGTTCACGCCACTCATCGCAGCACAGGAAGATTCCCTTAACGGCAGCACATACCGCTATATTCCCAAGTCTGAAGTACGAAATACGACACTGCTACGTAATGTGGTACGCGATGGTGACATCATTGCCATCACCTGTTCAAAGCCCGGACTGGATATCGCCCATTTAGGCTTTGCTGTCTGGCGCAACGACGGGCTTCACCTGCTGAATGCCTCGCAGTTGCACAAGCAGGTAGTTGAGGAACCGATGACCTTAGGACAATATCTCTCGAAACACCCGTCACATACGGGCATACGCATAGTCAGAATACAAAAATAGAAATCATAAACCGATAGAAACGAATATGGAATTACCCGATTTTATGAGTTATGCCAACAAGTTCTCGCAGAGCGAGTTTGTTGAAAAGATCTCACGAATTGCCAAACGTGCAGGAGCAAAGCTGGTATATGCAGCCCTCATCCTGTTCTACACGCTGCAGAGCGACCGTATCAGTGCCAAGGACAAAGCCATCATCATCGGAGCCTTGGGCTATATGATTAGTCCGCTGGATGTAGTGCCCGATGCCATTCCCATCGTCGGACTGACCGATGACCTGGCTGTCCTGCTCTATGTGCTGAAGAAAGTATGGGTGGACATTGACCCCAGCATTAAGGAGCGTGCAAGGGAAAAGTTGTCGAAGTGGTTTGACGAAGACGAAATCAGCGAAATCGATAATCTCTTCGATTAGTGCATGTAGGGATTGTACTGTAGTTCGTAACCGATGGTCGTGGGCTCTCCGTGACCAGGATACACCGTTGTGTCGGCAGGAAGGACTGCCAGCACCTTCTTCAGGCTGTGGCTCATGTCACTCCAGCTGCCTCCTTCAAAGTCTGTGCGGCCAATGCTCATCCGGAACAGTGTGTCGCCAGTAAAGGCTGCGTGTTCAGCCTCACAATAGAAGGTTACCGAGCCGCGTGAGTGTCCAGGTGTGGACAGCACTTTCAACTGGTGTGTACCGAAATGGATGCACTCGCCGGTTGCCAGCAGTCTGCCGACGGGTGGAATGTCGCCGAGGTAGTCTGCACCTGTCAACTCCTTGAACATGGTCTTCAGCTCCATCATTCCTTCATCCTCGGCAGCAACCTCGGGTTTTAGTCCGAACGTATGCCAGATGGTGTCGTTCCCGAAGTTGTGGTCGAAATGGCCGTGGGTACACAACAGATGTACGGGTTTCAGTTGGTTGCTGGTCAGATAGTTGACAATTGCCGTTCGCTCGGCATCATAGTAGGCGCCGCAGTCGATGATGACTGCTTCGCGGGTTTCGTCGCTCACTATATAGGTGTTCTCCTGCAACATGTTGCACACCAGTCGTTTTACCGTAATCATAATGGCAGATAGATGACGTTTTTAGTTTGAAACCATTCCTCGCTGAACCAAGTGCTGATGGGCGTTACCTCCACGATTTTACGGAAAGGTTGTAGCTCCTGTTGGAGTTCGCCGCCTTTCAGGCAGAAGATGCCGTTGCCGACGGCATTGCGTTGCGTCTTTGAGATATTCTTGCGGACAATCCTTACCAAGTCGGGTAGGGGCATGACGGCACGGCTCACCACGAAGTCATATTTCCCCTTTTCGTCTTCGCCTCGCAGGTGTTCAGGCTGGCAGTTAGTCAACCCGATGGCTGTCGACACTTCCTGTGCCACCCGAATCTTTTTGCCTGTACCGTCAATCAGCTTGAATTGACATTCGGGAAACAGAATGGCAAGCGGTATGCCTGGGAACCCACCACCAGTACCGAAGTCAAGAATATGTGTACCTGGCTTAAAGTGCAAGGCCTTGGCAATAGCCAGCGAATGAAGTACGTGGTGTTCGTACAAGTTGTCAATATCCTTTCGTGATATGACGTTGATCTTGGCGTTCCAGTCGCGGTACAGTTCATCGAGCATGGCAAACTGTCGTTGTTGCTGTTCTGACAGTTCTTTAAAATATTTGGTGATTATTTCCATATTTCCTTCAGTTCGTCGTAGTCCAAAGTCAGTTCAATCATTCCCTTATCGTATGGAGCTATCTCATAGGGATTGTAAACAAAGGTGATGCTCTCTTCATCAATGGAGAAATTCTCGGGGGCGAACATATCCATAGAATAGAGGTATCCTTTTTCGTGGAGTTTATCAATGTTGTCAACGTCGGCTTTGACCATCAGCTTTTCCAATAGCAGGCTATTCAAGTTTTGCTCGAATCCTGCTAAGAAAATATCGCTCAATGTCAGTAGTTTACCTGTTTTGTTGTCGAAGTTCATGATAAGCTTTTGGTTGATACCGTGAGCCCCACCTTCATAGTAGTCGATAATGGCTGTGTACACCGATATGCCTTCACGTCCGCCTTTGGTCTCGGTGGTGATGTTGTAGTGGTATTCATACCATGCCCGCTTAGCAGCATCGTTACGGTCTTCGCGGTAAAGTTGGGCAAAGTTTCGTTGATAGTCACGGGTGTATTTTGCGGCAAATGAATCGGCAGCCTGTTGCATATCACTCATATCTTCCATGTTCAACAATTGGCTGATGATGGCCTTGTTGATGGCGGCAGCCTGTTCTCCATCCTTTACAGCCGCCAATTGCAGACTGACCTGACATTGGGGGGCACCTTGCTCCTGGCTGATGCTAACCGTTTTCCCAGCCTTAACCATCGTAAAGGTAAGGCCGGTGCCGTCACTGGCAGATCCTCCTCCGCAAGCCGTCATCATCATGGCGGCAAGAATGATGCTTACTATCTTTCTCATTTATCTTCCTGTGTTTTGTCTTTTTTCTTGATACCAAAAAAGTCATTTAATCCGTTGAAGTCTTTTTTCAAGATAATACCTACTCCCTGAGTGTTGAGAGACGAACGGGTGAAGTACCGGTCGTTGGTCTGGTTGTAGACCTTGAGTGCGAGGTTGCCGTTGCGTGTCAGCAGGTAGCTGATGTCAAAGTCGCCTATGAACGACTGTGTGGCCTGTGTTGGGTTGTCTCGGTAACCGAACTGTCCGTTGATGAGCAGCCGGTTGTTGAGCAGTCGTCCGTTGACGATGCCCTCGTACTCGGCGTTGTTCCATCCCTCGGTACCGGTGGAGATGTTGGCTCCGAAGTTCCAGGAGTCGTTGCCGATGACCTGGTTGAGGACGTTGTTGATTTGTGTGGAGAGTGTTCCTGAGAGGAACGACTGCATGGCCAGCGAGGTCTGGTCTTGCTGCTGTTGTGAGGCATTGTTCTGTCCCTGGTTGTAGAACCGTCCTATGCCGAGGAGGTAGAGCACCTGCTGGTTCATCTCCTGCTGCGACGAGAGTAGTGAGCGTACCATCTGCTTTTCGTCGGCATTGACGTTGGGCATGTCGAGGTCGAAGGTCACCTGTGGTGCCGATGGCTGTCCGCCGATGTTCATCAGGCAGTTGACGCGGACGGTATTCTGTGAGAAGGAGTTGCCCATCTGGAGGTCTGAGAGCGACACTCCGTTGACGGTATAGAGTGCCTGCAGGTTGAGTGCTGCTGCGTAGGGGTCTCCTCCGAAGATGATGGTTCCTCCGGGCTGGAACTGGAATTTCTTGTTAATGATATTCTGGATGGTGACATCATAGGTTCCGTCTGTGACGGTATAGGTGCCGAACATCTCGAATGTACCTTTATTATAATAGGATGCACGAAGAGAACCATTACCGTGGAGAGTGATATAGTCATTCGTCTTTGCATCCATGAGTATGCGCATGGTACCTTCGGGCGTGGCGTTCACCATGAAGTTCATGTAGATGTTGGTGGTCGACGGGCCGTCGGGGTCCTGCTCTTTGACGGTTGTGGGTGCCGTCTCCCGTTTCTTCCATACGATGAACTCCTGGTTGGAGATGGCGTCGGGGTTGGCGGCATTATAGACGAAGAAGGAGTTCTTCAGGGGTGTGACGTTGCAGTCGATGTTGACGTCGTTGCCCTTCATGGCCACGTCGACGGTACCGGCGGCATAGACGGTTCCGAAGAACGGCTCGTCGGCCTTGCCGGGGCGTGTGAAGTCGGGGAAGTCGTAGGCCAGCAGCTGGTCGGTCTCTACCTTGAGGTCGAGGCTCAGGTTGGTGAGGTCCTGATGGTGGATGCCGCCGGAGAGATAGCCCACGTTGTCGTATTTGTCGTAGATGGGCAAGCTGTCGAGCAATATTTCGTTGTAAACCATCGTGATGGTATCGTTTCGTAACCAGTAGGTGGTGTTCAGCGGCGTGATAGTGGCCTCGCCGTCTATGCGCAGTCCTCCGGTCAGGTTGATGGCCGAGAGTGGTCCTGCCAGTCGCAGTTCGCCGTTGCCGTGTCCGGTAATGTGTGAGATGAAGGAGCTGGTGTAGGAGTGCATGAAGTCGAGGTAGGTGCCCCGTGCGTTGATGGCCAGGTCTATGTAGTCGCGGTCGGGCGATACGTATCCGTCGATGTAGGTGGTGGCCTCGGGGCCGTCGTGTGCGGTGGCGTGGATGTCTATCTGCTTGTCCTGCTTGTTCCAGTCCACGCGGGCGTTGAGCGTGCCCATGCGTCCGTCCTCGAACTTGAAGTCGTTGACCTGCAGGTTGGCAAAGGCGTCGGGGCTGTCATAGACGTTGGAGAGGAAAGCCTTGCCCGATGCCTTGCCCGAGAAGGCTACGGCGTCGAAGTTGACCAGGTCCAGTATGTAGGCCACCTCGACGCCTTGCAGGTCAATGGTGACGGAGTCTGTCTTGTGTCGTGAGGCTGTGCCGTCAATCTTGATTTCCTGCTGTCCGTTGTGTACGTAGAAGTGGTCGATGAGCATCCTGTCGGTGGAGTAGAGCAGGTCTGAGGGCTCTATCTGCCAGAGCGAGTTGTCGATGACGACGGTCGATGGCAGCACGCTGACGTGGGCTTCGGGCTGGTTGTCGAAGTTGCGGTAGAGGCGGCTTGTGGCGTTCAGCAGTCCGCTGACGGGCTTGTCGGCGTCGTTGTTGTTCCATGCCAGGGCCAGCGACAGGTTGTTGTCGGCGGCATGGCCCTTGACGCTCAGGTCCAGCAGGGAGCCTTCCTCCTGGCATTTGGCGATGGCGGCGTCCACGAACATGGTGTCGCCCGGCGCGTTGATGCTGACGTGGCCGTTGCGGTAGGCGTTGCCGTCGTAGGTGAACGAGGGTGCCTCGAGATGGACCATCAGCTGGTGTGCATAGTCGTTGACGGTAGCCTTCAGCTGTACGGGCTGGCCGATGTCGAGGTCGGCGCCGGTGAGCGTCTTCAGCCAGTCGGTCTTGCCCAGCATGAGGTTCAGGCTGAAGTTGTTTGTCGTCTGGCGCAGGGGTGGCAGTCCGGGCAGCGTGGGCAGTTTCGAGCCTACGGCGTTGGCCACACTCTGCAGTAGCGTGGTGTAGTCGAAGTCGCCGGTCAGGTCGGCGTGGGCAAAGTCGCTGTTGAGCGTCAGCTGGCGCCGTCCGTCCTCAAAGTCTGCCTCCAGCCGCAGGTACTCCAGGTGGTAGTCCTTCTCGGGCAGGTGCAGCTGTTGCAGGGTTACGACGCCCACGGCGTCGTTGAGTGTCGTGGCCCTGACGTCCATCTCGGTACGTGCCGTGAGCTTCGGGTCGGCTATCTGCATCCAGCCCGTCAGCCGGTGGTCGGCGTAGGCGGCGTCCAGCTCGATGTTCGTGTAGGCCGTGCCGTCGTAGTCCACGCGGTCCACGCGTCCTCGTGCTGCTATCTGGCTGAGAGTCTTGCCGCTGAAGTCCAGGTCGGCGGCCACCGTGCCCATGCGCCCGTTGTCCGTCAGCCGTCCTATGTCCACGCCCTCCGTCCTGACGTGGCCGCTGTATGTCTTGTCTTCAGTCAGCCGTCCCTGCACCTCTATCTGTCCTGCGTCGGTGGCCACGCTGGCCTGTCCCGTGACGGTGCCCTCGGCGTCGCCCTCGAAGTGGCCCGTCAGCTGGATGTCGCCCAGCCGCAGCACCTCGTCGGGCAGCTTTGTCACGTTGCGGGTGATGTAGTCCGTCAGCGTGCTTCCCGCCTCCAGCCGGTCCACCTGCAGCTGCCATGTGTCCCGTCCGTAGCGTGAGCGGGCCATGCGCCCGCTGGCCGCCACGTGCAGGTCGCCGCCCGTCGACTCAGCCAGTAGCCGCTCTACCGTGAGCTGGCGGTCCTGGTAGCTGACGTTTGCCGTGAGCGCTATCCGCTGCTGGCAGCCGCGCAGCTCGGGCACTATCGGGCTCAGGTCGGCAGGCGTGACGGAGGTCTGGCTCACGCTGCCCCTCAGGCGCAGCGTCTCCGCGAGCCGCCGGTCGTCGTAGCTGGCCGTCAGGCTGTCTATCGTCAGGGTGGAGTGGGGCAGCTGCAGCTGCAGTCCCTGGAGGTCGGCCCGGCGGCGGTTGGCCACGAGGCGCAGCGCCAGGTGCCGCACGTCGAGCCCCGACTGCTCCTGTGCGGTCAGTCGCTTCACGTTCACGTTCAGGCTGTCGTCCCTGAGGGCTTTCAGTATGACGTGGGCGCTGATGTTCTTCAGGCTGAGGTGGCGGGGGTTCAGCCGACCCTCGGTCGGCGGAGCGTCCAGCTGGTCGTAGCTGACCGAGCTGTGGCGCATGATGAACGAGCCCACACGCAGGTCGAGGGGCGTCCGGCTCGTCGTGTCCGCTGAGGCTAAGGAGTCGAGCGCGAACTGGTAGTTGGCCTCGGCGCCGGCCGACGGGCGCGACAGCTGCAGGTGTGCACCGAAGATCTGTGCCGACTGCACCGAGATGCGCCCCAGGGCCAGCGGCGCCAGGTCCACCTTGGCCGTCAGCCGCGCCACGCGCACCATCGGCCGGCGCTGCTGGTCGAGGATGGTCACGTCGTCGAGGATCAGGCGGTTGAGGAACCCTAAGTCCACCCGTCCGATGCTCACCTCCGTGCCCAGCTTCGCGCCCAGCGCCGCTGCCGCCTTGCCGCCCGCCCACTGCTGTACGGCGGGCAGCCGCAGGGCAACCATCAGCGCCGTCATGAGAGCGAGCAGCCCCCACACACACCAGCTAATCAGCCTCCTGACGGTTTTCATCATGCGCATTTCGCGTGCAAAGGTACGAAAAGTCGGGCGCACTACAAAGAAACTTGTTTCTTTTTTTTATTACATCAATAGCAACTTGCTCATTTTTGCTCTTTTTTAGGTGCAAAGACGTGCCAGGGTTTTGCCCGGGCTAAACCGACCGTTTAGTCGGACTAAACCGGGAGTTTACTCCGACTAAACCATTCGCCGAAGTCCTTGCACCCCGGCGGCAGCTGGTGGTGGACGAGCTCGGGCAGCACCTCCTGCAGTTGCAGAAACAGTCGTTCGCCGGGCTCGTCGCGGTCGGGGTACATGTGGAAGGTGACCCCTCCCGGCCTCCCCTGTTTAGGGGAGGAGTTGAGCGACGAGAGCAGTTCCTTGTCCTTCCGGCTCAGCAGCGTGGCGGAGGGGATGGCGATGGCCTTATGGCCGGCCGAGAGCATCGCCCAGCAGTCCGAGCAGCCCTCGGTAATCCAGAGCTCGTCGGCCGGGCGCAGGCGGTTGAGCACGGGCAAGTTGTAGATGCCGCAGACTGAGCCCTGAGGGAAGCGGAAGCGGGGCGAGGGGCCCCCTCCCACCTCCCCCGAGTGGGGGAGGCTTAGGTTGCGGTTCTGAACGCCCACCAGACGGCCTTCGCGGTCGTAATAGGGTATCTGCAGCCAAGGTACGCCCTGACGGTCGCGCCACGACGTCAGCCGGCACCAGCGCACCACGCGCTCGTCCAGCCGCCGCTCGTCGAAGAGGAACCTGCGGGCCTCGGCTGAGAGCCAGGGGTGCTCGAAGAACCGCTCATAGAAAGCCCCCTCCCACCTCCCCCGAGTGGGGGAGGCTTTTGATTCCGCGTACAGGCTTCCTCCCCCCAGTCGGGGGGATGAGAGGGGGGCTCCCAGCCACCTGCAAGCCTCAAGGAAGCTTTTGTTCAGATAGCGCATCACGAGGTCTATCACGCCGCCCGAGGCGCCGCAGACAAAACAACGGTACGTGTTCTTGCTCACCCGGAACGACATCGAGGCATGATGGTCGTCGTGGAACGGGCAGAGGCATTTGTGCCTCACAACCCTGAGCCCGAGCCGCTCCGCGACCCCCTCTATCGGAAGGTCGCGAAGCTTCTGCAATTCAAGTCTATCCATAACTATTCACTTTTCACTCTTCACTTTTCACTAGCTTCGCGCCGCGAAGCGCCCAAATATTCTTCAGTCTTCGTGTAGAGTCCCGTCAGGTCATTGTAGGTGATGAACTTGCGGTTCTTCCAAACGTTGAGCTGATGCTTGGTGCCCTCCTTGCTCTTGCCGAGGCTCACGCGCAGGGCTTCGAGTTGAGCTTCGTTGAAGGCGTCGGGCAGGTCGTCGAGCATATTCTTGGGGCCGTTCTTCTGTGCATCTTCCGAGGGACTGTCTGCGCCTTTGAACA
>Ga0310786_10005091_pt1 | contig 17974 bp, 18 predicted proteins | sample AusTroGonzalo_MG_FD_203881 | JGI IMG/M metagenome (GOLD analysis project Ga0310786, IMG submission 203881) | Bovine rumen microbial communities from tropical cattle in Woodstock, Queensland, Australia - Gonzalo_03 (v2) (version 2) | ecosystem: Host-associated > Mammals > Digestive system >... | reverse complement strand
GGACCGGGAAGAGTTGACGGCAATTTTCCGTTTATGGAGAACACTACTGTTTTTAACATCGAAGACGATCGTTATGTTGAGATCGGCGGAACACAGTTTATCCGTCAGGAGGGTTCGGCGACAGCTTCTGCATACGGGGTTGAGGCCACAGTGTATTTCACGGTTTACTATGGACTCTATGAGCGTACGAACTCAGACGGCACCACCGTATATCCTCCGTTCTTCTTCATAATGTCGACGAGCGACGGAAGTGACGAAGCAAGGCAGTATGTCAGGGAGACTTGTGATTACGCCATGACTTATTTCTACACATAAACAAGAAGGCCCCGTAATCTCGGTTACGGGGCTTTTGTTATTCTTGATTCTCTTTAAGCGACGATCGGATTCTGCTTAGCGACTCCGGTGTTATTCCAAGATACGTCGCGATATATCTCTGCGGCACACGCCTGGCAAGCTCAGGGTATCTTTTCCTGAACGCCACATACCGCTCGGTAGCATTCTCTACCAGGAAACCGTTCTCCCTGTAAACCTTGTAACGCATTCCGCTCTCCAACACGGATATCCACACACTCTTAAGACTCTCGTCACTGTATATGAGCTTCTTCATGTCACTCACATCGAAAAGCATCACCGTGGTGTCCTCGAGTGCCTCCCAGTTGGCCTGCATCTCGTCAAAACCGATCATGCCGGAATCGATGCACCAACCGGCTTCAGCTGCGAAATACTGCGTGATGTCATTTCCTTCCGAGTCGACGTAGTAACTTCTGATAACGCCGCTGATAACTAATCCTGCAGTGTTAGCCTTATCACCGGTTCTCGCTACAATATCGCCCTTCGAATAGACCTTGAATCTAGAGAAACCGATAGCGGTCGAGATCGCCTCTTCGCTGATGCCAAGACCAAATCCGTCGGACAGTTCCTTAAGTTGTTTTATCAGATATGCTTTATCCATAAGTTACCTTGTTATGATTATCCAATATACGAGACTGATCAGATTGATGCCGCCATGTGCGATCATCGGAGCGAGAAGATGTCCTGTCTTCTTATATGCCCATATACATATTAATCCAAGAACGAATGAGAATCCAAAGTTATACCAGTCAAGGATCATGAACAGCATATTGAACAGTATGAGTGCTGTCATCTCACCCATGACAGGACCGCAGAACACCTTCGCCAATCCTCTGAAGAGTATCTCCTTAACGATTCCGCTGACCAGTGTCAGAGCAATGAATCCCATGATCAGAAGACCTATGGACTGGGGCATCGGTTCAGCTGCCAGATCCGTTTGTCCCTTATAGACAAGTGTAGAGAGCAGTGCTCCGATTCCTGTCAGCGCCAGAGCGATAATTCCGATCAGAATATCTTTGCCAAGCGTCTTCTTCTCACATATCTCATTCTTAAGGCTTATACCGTTCTCTTTAAACAGCAGCACAGCACCCGGAAGCAGGATTATGTTCGCCGCTATCAGGATCAGATAGTAGTAATACCTGTTTGATGTCACATAGCTTGCGATATCGATGAAGTTCATTCCCTGCTGATAGTGCGTATAGGCAATGAATATCTCGAAGCCTGTTATGAATAATGTCAGCACTGTCGTGATCGCGAGTGCACGTGTCGCATTTGTCTTTGTTGTTTCCATTGTTATCACCTCCGATGAGACGATATCAAAGGAAGCGGCTCGCCCGCATTGATGTATGTTAATTCTGTTATATACTATGGACATATGCTAAGTAATGAACAGGTACAGTACTTCTTTACTCATTCCGAAGACTCGATATGCATCATATCGAATGTCGGCGCACTGCTTTATTCCAACCCTGCAGCGGAGAAGCTGTTCGGTATTTCTGCCGACGAAGGAGTAAAGATCTGGGAGGCCATTCCTTATGTAGAAGGCAACGACGATCTCATCCAGGTATTCATTGATTCCATCTTAAGTAAGGTCGATTCACACGAGGCGATTGTAGACTACTGGAACAACCAGGGGGAAGTACATAATCTTCACGTTAAGATGACGCACTTCAGCCAGGATCAGGAACAGCCTGTTTACCTCGTTGTTATCACTGACCTTACACAGTTGTTTAAAGTCAACTCAGCACTCGTAAGATACACTTCCCCTGACATCGCAGACTACGCTCTCATGACCCAGGAGGGACAGAAGAGCGGCGGCCAGAAGCGTAACGTCACGATCCTCATGAGCGACTTACGAGGCTTCACTGCGCTCGGTGCCAAGCTGGCTGCCGAAGAGCTCATTACCGTACTCAACCACTATTTCGAGGCGATGGTAGCCGTAATACAGAAGTACAACGGCACTGTAATCGAGTTCTTGGGTGACGGCATCTTCACCGTTTTCGGTGCGCCGAAGGAGCTGCCTGATCACGCGACACGTGCAGTTAAGTGTGCTGTGGAGATGCAGAACGCGCTGAAGGAAGTTAATGTGTGGAACGTCGCGAACGGTTACCCCGAACTCGAGATGGGTGTCGGCATCAACACAGGCGACGCAGTTATCGGTAACATCGGTTCCGAGAAGAAGATGAAGTACGGCTGCATGGGCTCCACCATCAACATCACGGGACGCCTCGAGAGCCTCACGGTAGGCGGACAGGTCTTCGTCTCCGACAACACGAAGAAGCAGCTTGAAGAGGAGCTTCACGTATCATTCGAGAGAAGCTTCCTTCCTAAGGGTTCGCCCGTGGAACTTAAGTACTACGAGATAACCGGCATCGGCGATATCATGCTCGACACAGGCAACAACGACATCACATGGCAGGAGAACGAAGAGTCGACAGCATATGCTTTCTATCTGCTTGAAGAGAAAGCCGTAGGCGTCGTAGCACACTCGGGAAAGATTACGCGAAGATCCGTAAACAACAAGTTCGCGTTCCTGGCCACGGAAACGGAGCTTACAGAGAAGCAGAACATCATGCTGCGTAAGGACGACGACTGCATATACGCGAAAGTAATACGCCTGGACGAAGACGGCTACGTCATCTGCATCACGGCAGTCACTAAGGCTAACGCCTGATCACATAAAGAAATCTATTACTCTGAAAGCAAGAAGGCCCGCCGATACTACGGCGCCTACTATCGCTATGGTCTTGCCGTCCTTGCCGGACGCGCTTACACGCACGAGACCGACTATACACAGTGCGAGACTTAAGGGCGCAGCGTAACCGAATGTGATGAGAGCCGCACCGGTCGAGATGAATCCCCACAGGCAGAACGGGTCGTTTGGATCCTCTGGCTTAGCTGTCGCTGAAGGCGACGAAGTGTCGAATGTATAAGATCCCTTCTGATCCTTCTCGGGCGGAATATATCTGAAGCCTTCCACCTTATCGGGGATCGGTGCCTCTTCGGGCTCAGCGGGAGTCTCGGGACCTGCGAGTTTAACAGTTGGTTCTGCGGGGACGTAGACCTTCTGCTCGGGCTGTGAAGGCTTGGAAGATGCGGGCGCATCAGGCGTGGTCTCAAGCGAAGACAGAACTGCACCGCAGCTCTGGCAGTAGATACTGTAATTCGAATTCTCATGTCCGCAGCTTGTACACTTGATCATAATATCCCCCTGTTGATGCTTCATTGATACATATATATTCTGTATCTCCCCCCATTTATTGTACAACCTAGTTGCATTATCGGGAATATAGGTCTATAATCCCCGCCATGGACAGAAAGTCGTTTACAAACTTTGATTTCTTTTTTGGATTTGGATTCTTTACGAGGTTCAAATAAGTTTTCACTGCTTTGAAATTGCGACATTCATAACTTAAAGAATAAGCGAGGGCTCTGCAGTGAAAGCAGGGCCCTTTTCTTATCACTAACACGGAGGACAAAAAACATGACAGCATCCGAGAAACAGACACAGCTCGAGACCATCGACAGACAGATCGCAGATCTGTGCGAACAGAGAATCAGCATCCAGGCGGACAGAGCCTACGAGAGACACTTCATCGGCTCTCTGAACGAGAACGATGACATCGCCATGGCGACATTGCAGAAGACTCTCTTCCGCACTTTATTCGGACTGTCACACTCATACACGAATGCGCAGAAGATAACTAACTCCACACTCGACAAGAGCATTCAGCAGGCACTCGATAGCACCGCGAAGATCTTCCCCGACACAGCCGTAGTCGCATGTCAGGGTATCGAGGGAGCTTACTCCCAGCTTGCCACGGATAAGCTTTTCGCTAACGCCGACATAATGTACTTCAGAACCTTCGACGGAGTGTTCCACGCAGTTGAGGCCGGCATGTGCAGGTACGGCGTCCTCCCTATCGAGAACTCTTCCTACGGCTCCGTGACGCAGGTGTACGACCTCATGAACTCACACAAGTTCCACATCGTTCGCGCGATGAAGCTGCAGATCTCGCACAGACTTCTCGCGAAGCCCGGCACCAAGTTCGAGAACATCAAGGAAGTGTACTCACACGCCCAGGCTATCGGCCAGTGCAGTAAGTTCCTGCGCGAGTACCAGAACATCAAGGTAAATATCGTCGCGAATACGGCCGTAGCAGCCCAGATGGTGGCCGAGAGCAACAGGGATGATATCGCAGCCATCTCCTCCCCCGAGTGCGCTCCTCTGTACGGTCTGGACGTCATTAAGGACGACATCCAGAATTCCGACCACAACTTCACAAGGTTCATCGTCATCTGCAAGGACCTCGAGATCTACCCCGGCGCCGACAAGGCTTCCATAATGGTCTCCCTCGGACACACACCGGGTTCCCTCACAGACCTGCTGTCCAGATTCTCCGCACTCGGCCTTAACCTCACGAAATTGGAATCGCGCCCTATCGAGGGACGCGACTTCGAGTTCATGTTCTACCTCGACGTCGAGGCTTCGATCTACTCGGAGCAGTTCGTTAACCTGCTGTGCCAGCTCGACTCGGAGCCTGCGGAGTTCACTTTCCTCGGCTGCTATAAAGAGAACTGATACCACTTTATGTTCACGCATTACAAAAGGGGCAACTCCTGCGGGAGCGCCCCTTTCGTATAGGTTAAACCAGCATCGAATGGAAGGCAATGTGCTGATTAGTAGAGTGGCTTATTGAGTGTCGCTCAGGATGCCTTGTCCTCGTGGATGACCAGGTTGAATGCACAGACGGAAGCCCATGCCTCAGTGTCGATCATCTGGTCTACGATGTCCTCACGGCTTGTACCGTTGTTGAGATCATCGAGGACGTCTGCCTGAGCCTCAGCGGACATCTCGCCGCCGAAGAAGATCTTATTGATTACTTCGATGAACTCTTCGTCATCGAGGTTTCTGTTAACGAACTCGTTGCTTGTAAGGAAAGTCTCTACAGCCATATCACCTGTAACGTTCTGGCCGAGGATCATTCCAACCCACTGATTTCTCTCTTCGATAGTTCCGTTTCTTCCGAGTGCGTCTACATAGAGACTCTCAACGAAATGACGGATAGTGAGCATTCTTGAAGATTCTCTTGCAGGTGCGGGTGCTGTTGTAGATGTAGAAGCAGCTACGGGTGCAACTGATGTGTCAGTGATATCAGTGATTCCTTCGTCTGCATCAGGCATCTCGAAGAACAAGGGCTCACATACCATCCATGTGCCTTCATCGGTATCATCGAAGAACAAGGGCTCGCATACGATCTGGATATCAGGGAGCTCGTCGTCGGTATCCTCATCCTCGGGCTCTACTGTGAGAGGCTCGCAGACTGCTCTTTCTACAGTCTGGCAGGAGAGAACGGCTGCTGTGCCGTAGTAACCTACGTTATTAGCCGAAGTAATCATTACGTCTGATGTGAATGTGTAGTTGATTGCTGCACCGTCGGAAGCTGTTGCTGCGACCGCACCGTCGATCTTAAGTGTGAATGACGAATATCTTGCTGTGCTGAAACTGAATGTCGTTCCCTTGTTGATGATATCGCCTTCTGCGAATGATGTGAGATTAGAGTAGCTTTCGAATCTTGATGAGATCTCAGCTGCGTTTACCTGAACAGAGTTTGTGAGAAGTGCAGCTCCGATAGGGAATGCTACACATGCGCTTAAGAGACCGCTTACAACTTTCTTTCCTACTGTGTTCATTTTTGTTTGCCTCCATAATTACTTGTTTGAGTTTGTCGTTTTTGATTTGTTTGTTGTGACTACATGAAACCATTTCCGGGAAGGCAAACCAATGTGCAATGAACACCGCCGCTGTCGCTTATCCGACACTTGCATTAACAGGTGTCGCCTAACACACAAATAAGCAGTTAATTGTGCAGCATAATTGCAAAAATCTCGAATTAGTGTTAAACATGAGAGAGACTATAATTATCAAGGATTATTTACTATGAGCGAGAATACTAATACCTACGACCGCAGAACCATGAAGACACGCAAGGCGATCATCGATGCACTCGCTGATCTGCTCTATGAGAAGGAGCTTCACAAGGTTACGGTAAAGGAGATTACAGAGAAGGCCGACATCAACCGCGGTACTTTCTACAAGCACTATCTCGACGTATATGATCTTTATGATAAGGCTGAGCAGGATATCCTGGTCGACCTCGGTATGCTCGTATTGCAGCTCGAGGAACTTCCTTCTGATCAGTTCTTCACACACCTGGTCAATTACATCGACGATAACCGCGCTATCTTCAGAATGATGTTCAGCCCTAACAGTACGAGCAAGTTAAGAGACAGATTCAACAGATGTCTCGAGGGTTCGTTCAGACAGGTTGAGGCTGAGAAGAAAGATAAATCCGCGAGCGACATTACTCTGAGATATCAGACTAATTATCGTACCCGCGGATGTGTTGCCATCATCGCTCTTTGGGTTAGAGGCGGCTTCATGGAGCAGAAGGACTTCATCGTAAAGATGCTCTCCGAGCTCGACTCCAACACAGAGAAGTATATCTCAAAGACCAAATAATCCGTCTCTGTTACAGTAGCATAAGAACTTACGAACACCAGCTATCCGGAATCTCGCTTCAGCAGTTGATTCCGGATAGATTTTTCTTATCTGAATTCCGTCATCAGCCACAGCTGCGATGAATGAGATGTAGTGCTGCTTCGTCATCTCGTGGTCTACCGAGACATAGTATTCGTCTTCGATACGTTCCACGCTGATTCTATGATCCTCATCGGGCTCCTGCGCCTGTTCCGGCACGAGTGTAACACCGTGACACTGAACTACGGTCTGCCCCATGCTGTGGATTACATTGCCGCATACGGGGCACACGTAGAAGATAGAGCGCAGCATGTTAGCTGACACGTTGTTGTTAGTGATGACGTTGCCTGACAGAAGCTCCGTTATCGACACCTTGAGTGCTGCCGTGAGCGGCTCGAGTAACGAGATGTCGGGATAACCCTTGCCTGTCTCCCATTTCGAGACGGTCTTGTCAGAGACGCATATCTTCTGTGCAAGCTCTGCCTGCGTGTAACCTGATTTCTCGCGAAGAGTCCTGATGGCCTCGCCTGTTACATACTGATCCATTACGATCACCTCCTTGCCTGAAGGATAACGCGTCCTGGTGATGGTTGGTACCTACGTTCGGTAGAGTCAGTCTTCGATAAGCGTGTGCAGCTTGCAGTTCTCGATGTCGTCTGCCCAGAAGTCTGCGACGTCGCGCTTCTTTACCTGGCATGTGATACATGAATTCATCGCGCCGTGCCCCACTATAAGCACATCCTTGCCGGCAGCGAGGTCAGGTTCCACAACTTCCTTAAGGAACTCTCCCGTCCTCGCGAAAAGCTCATCCATACTCTCCCCGCCTTCCACGGGCACCTTGTAGTCCTCGGGATGCTTGAAGAAGACCTTCATGGGACAGTTCGGGATATCGAAGCAGTTCGCAGTGCCTTCATAGACGCCGAAACCCATCTCTAAGAGGCGGTCATCGGTGATAATGGGAACGTCTCTTCCCTCGAGAAGTATCTGAGCCGTCTTAAACGCGCGTATAAGCGGCGAGCAGTAACAGACGTCAAAGTGTACCTGTCTGTATCTTGCTGCCGCTTCCTGGGCCATTCTGAGGCCTTCTGCGTTAAGTGGAACGTCTGTCCTTCCCTGAAGTCTGTGTTCTATGTTCCAGTCTGTCTTACCGTGGCGAATTATGTACAGCATTTACACCCGAATTACAGAACGTGCTTTACTCTGATATCTGCACCGAAAGGCAGGAATGAAACTGCTCCGAGCTTGAAGAACTGCTTACCCAGAGGAATACCTACGATCGTGATGCACAGAACCAAACCGAGAAGAAGATCTGTAAGGGCTGTTTCCCAGCCAACGAAGATGATCCAGATGATGTTTCCGAGTGTAGCCGTGAAGCCCATGTTGTATATAACTTCCTTACCGAACGGTGCAGCTGCAAGACCTGCGAGCTTAAAGCACTGCATTCCGAACGGAATACCTACGATCGTGATGCACAGGATCAATCCTATAACTACCAACTCGATAAAGCTGATAAAGCCGCCGAGTATGAACCATATAATATTAGCCAGAAGTCTCATTACCTTACCCCTCCGCAAAATGCTGATGCGTCTTTCTGATTATAACCTATTACCTTCGTCATTGTTGTCGGTATCTGTTGCTTAAGCGACGGAATGTCGCGGATGTGTTTAACAAAAAAGCACCGACAAATGTCGATGCTCTGTTTGTGTGGCGGAGCCGGTGGGATTCGAACCCACGTGGGCGTTAACCCAAACGGTTTTCAAGACCGCCTCGTTATGACCGCTTCGATACAGCTCCGTGCCGGGTGATTATAACAGAATGGCTATTCTCTTTCAACTTATATAAAAGAAAGGCACCTTCCGTTGGTTGGAAGGTGCCCTGTAGTCTTTATGTGTGATTCTATTACTTGAGTAAGTCGATGAGACGGTCGAGGTCTTCGTAGTTCTTGTAGTCGATGATGATCTTACCTCTTCCCGCTTCACCGTCGAGGATCTTAAGTCTTACCTTAGATCCGAGTGACTTCTTAAGCGTTGTCTCAACTTCCTTTGTGCTCAACTCGAACTGCGCGCTCAGCTCCTTCTTAGGTGCCTTAGAAGCCTGCTCAGGATGCTCCAATAAGTATGCATATCTCTTAACGTATTCTTCGGCCTGTCTGACCGTCATATCCTTAGCAAGAATAACGTTGGCAGCCTTACGCTGATCCTCAGGATTCTTAAGTGACAGGATAGCCTTAGCATGACCTGCTGAAAGATCACCGTTAATGATGTAATCCTGCAGCGACTCATCAATGTTGATAAGTCTTACCGTGTTAGCGATCGTAGCACGGGGCTTACCAAGCTTCTTAGCAAGCTTCTCCTGGCTCATGCCGGGAGTCTTAAGAAGGTTGTCCATAGCATACGCTTCTTCAAGAGGATTCAGGTCTTCTCTCTGGAGGTTCTCGATGAGAGCCTGTTCCATGATCTGCTGGCTTGTAAGTTCTCTTACGATTGCAGGGATTACCTTCAGGCCCGCAATACGTGCCGCTCTCCAACGCCTCTCACCTGCTACGATAATGTAGCCGTTATTCTTCTTCGTGACGATTATAGGCTGTATTACGCCGTTCTCCTTGATAGATGCAGCAAGCTCATTCAACGCTTCATCGTCGAATACCTTTCTGGGCTGATCTGTATTAGGTGAGATGTCGTTGATCTTGAGCTCTACTACAGAGTCGCTTGTATCTTCCGGAATACCATCGCTCGAAAGCAATGCGTCGAGGCCCTTACCGAGTCCTCTTGAGGAAGATCCGGTCTTCTTTGTTGCTGTTGTTTTTGCAGAAGACTTAGTTGTTGTCTTAGTTGCACCTCTGGCAGCAGTCTTAGCTGCTGTCTTCTTCACTGCCTTCTTCGCGACTACTTTTCTAACTGCCATAAAATCACCTCATATATAGATTTGTATCTATGTATTATTTCGTCCTCTTAATTACTTCTGCGGCCAATGATTCATATGCCTTGGCACCCTTGGAGTTCTTATCGTAGTCAAGGATCGCAACGCCGTGGCTGGGGGCTTCGGCAAGTCTAACATTCCTCGGGATATGAGTATTGAAGACCTTATCTCCGAAGTAGTTGGATACCTCTTCTTCTACCTGTCTTGTCAGCTGAGTTCTTCTGTCAAACATGGTAAGAACAACGCCGAGGATAGAGAGGTTCTTGTTGAGCTTCTTCTTAACGATGTTGATAGTATCAACGAGCTGGGTCAGACCTTCGAGTGCATAGTACTCACCCTGGATAGGAATGATGACTCCGTCTGATGCTGTAAGAGCATTGATAGTGAGAATGCTGAGTGAAGGAGGACAGTCGATGAGGATGTAATCATAATCATCGCTGATTGGCTTAAGAGCTTCCTTCAGAACCTGCTCTCTGGACATTACATTAACAAGCTCGATCTCAGCTCCGGCCAGATTGATGTTGGTCGGGCAGATGCTTACGTTCTCTGCAGAAGATTCCCAGATAGCATCGGCCATAGGTTCTTCGTTGACGAGAACATCGTAGATAGTAGTCTCAAGTTCTCCCTTATCTACTCCGAGACCGCTCGTAGCGTTTCCCTGAGGATCAAGATCGATTACCAGGACCTTTTTCTTCTTTTTGCCTAGAAATGCAGCAAGATTAACTGCAGTAGTTGTCTTTCCGACTCCACCCTTCTGATTTGCCAAGGTTAGAATATAAGACATATAACACCCCTTATTATTTAATATAAGTAAATAGTATCATTATGTGTCGTGTTCATATATAACATTCAAGTAACAATATCGCACAAACAAAAAGAGATGTTCCACGTGGAACATCTCTTTGTTAATTCATAATTCAACTGTAATTATCAGACTATTTGGCCGCAGATGCCAGAATCGAGAGAATCATAAACATTATCTGGAAGCATCCTACAGCTATGCCAATAACGCTAATGACAGCGGTTGCTGTCAGCATTGTACTGGTATTACCTGCGGCTTTCTCCCTTCTGGTCATTACCAAAGCTATGACCGAGAAAGGAATCGGAAGCATAAACAATCCCAGAATACTGAAGGCAAAAGCAATACGCATATTAGGCGTAAGATTACTCATCAACGTTACCGGACGATTGTTTCCGTTCCTATATGAATGCGAGTTACTCTGAATATATCCGCAGTTAGGACAAGCCTTAGAGAAATACTTAGTACTGCACGTAGGGCAAGTCTTAGCTACCGCGTTAAATCTGGTACCGCAGTCAGGACAATATGCTCCCTCGAAATGATTCTGACAATTAGGGCATACATACATGAACGCAGAGGATCCGCAGCTCGCGCATGTTCTGCTCTTATCATCAGTCTTACAACCACAGAATGTACAAACTTTCATAGTCTTTCTTCCTTTCCCTTAAACCAATAATATCACAACTAACTAAAGTGCATCGGAACTACATATAACTCTATAACCAACAATAGTTCAACAACGCTCAATACGACGATTATTAATGATATTAGAACCTTCTTAAAATCCTCGCCGGATTTCATAGCCTTAACAGCATATATTATCGCAGGTATTGAGAATAATGGGACTCCACAGGCAAATATCGACAGGACAGCATGAATAATAGCTAGATCTGCATCAGCCTTCTTATCCTCAAGTGGCTTATAAGCTGCTTTCGCTGCATTTCCAGACGATCTGGCAAGTGCCGCATCCGTTACATATCCGCATACCGGGCACATCTCTCCATCTAACGGAGAGGAGCAGCTTGGGCATATCCTGACAAACTGAGTATCACAGCATTCCGGGCATACTTCAACACTATCGTCGCATCTATATCCACAGGATGTACACTCTTTCATAGATATGCTCCTAATAGAATTCCATTGTTCCACGTGGAACAATGGAATGTATCAAGCTCGGAAATGTTCCACGTGGAACATCAGGTATCGATGTTAGCCAACTTAGCGTTCATCTGGATGTATTCCTTACGAGGATCTACTTCGTCGCCCATAAGGAGAGTGAACGTCTCATCAGCAGCCTGAGCATCGGAAAGAGAAACCTTCAGTAGCTTTCTGGTGTTAGGATTCATTGTTGTCTCCCAGAGCTGCTCAGAGCTCATCTCACCGAGACCCTTGAATCGCTGAATGAGAGGATTCTTCCAACCTGTCTGCTCCTTAATAGCCTCGATCTCAGCGTCATCGTAAGCATAATATGCTTCATCACCCTGATATACCTTATAGAGCGGAGGACAAGCGATATATACGTATCCGCCGTCTACAAGAGGTCTTAAGTATCTGAAGAAGAATGTAAGCAACAATGTACGGATGTGAGAACCGTCGACATCGGCATCGGCCATGATAATAACCTTGTGATATCTGAGCTTGCTCTCATCGAATTCTTCACCGATTCCTGCACCGAGTGCCATAACTACAGGCTGGAGCTTCTCGTTAGAATAGACCTTATCTATACGTGCCTTTTCAACGTTAAGCATCTTACCCCAGAGAGGCAGGATAGCCTGATACTTACGCTCTCTGCCCTGCTTAGCGGAACCGCCGGCGGAGTCTCCCTCAACGATGAAGATCTCACAGAATTCAGCCTCGTTAGACTGGCAGTCTGCAAGCTTTCCGGGCAATGAGTTATTCTCGAATACAGTCTTTCTTCTTGTAAGTTCACGAGCCTTCTTAGCTGCGTCACGTGCACGACTTGCTTGGAGACACTTATCCATGATCATCTTACTTACATCAGGATTCTCCTCGAGGAATGTCATGAGCTTCTCAGCTACTGCACGCTCAACCATAGGTCTGATCTCAGCATTACCGAGCTTAGTCTTCGTCTGACCCTCGAACTGAGGCTCAGGAAGCTTAACAGAGATAATAGCTGCAAGACCTTCTCTAGTGTCCTCGGACTGGAGCTTCTGATCGTTATCCTTGAGGTACTTATACTTCTTGGCATAATCGTTGATAACACGTGTCAGAGCAGCTCTGAAGCCTGTCATATGTGTACCGCCCTCAGTTGTGGCGATGTTGTTAGCATATGTATAAACAGTCTCCTGATAAGAGTCGTTATACTGCATTGCAATCTCTACGAAGCAGTCATCAACCTTGGTAGCCATATAGATAGGATGGGGATTGATCTTCTCCTTATGACGGTTAAGATACTCAACGAATGTGATGATACCGCCGTCGTAATGGAGGTGAACATCCTTAGGCTCCTCGCCTCTGTTATCGTGAAGATCGATAGTAACCTCGCGGTTAAGGAATGCCATCTCGCGGTAACGAGTGATCATAGAATCGAAGTCGAATACGATGTCAGGGAAGATGGAATTATCAGGAATAAATGTAGTTCTTGTACCTGTATCTTCTACATCACAATCGCCGATAATATGCAGAGGCTCAGTAGTCTTACCCTTAGTAAATCCAATCTGATAGATGTGTCCGTCACGCTTAACCTGTACTGTCATAGTATCGGAAAGAGCGTTAACAACAGAAGCACCAACACCGTGCAAACCACCGGAAACACTGTATGCGCCGCCGCCGAACTTACCGCCGGCATGAAGGATTGTATGTACAACTTCTACCGTAGGAATGCCCTGCTTCGGGTGAATTCCTACAGGGATTCCTGAACCGTCATCAGTAACAGTAACGGATCCGTCCTTATTAAGTACTACATCGATAAGATCGCAGCGTCCTGCAAGTGCTTCATCAACTGAATTAGCTACGATCTCATAAACTAAGTGGTGAAGACCTCTTAAAGTAGTGTCTCCGATGTACATTCCGGGACGCTTACGAACGGCTTCAAGACCTTCGAGAACCTGAATATCAGATTCATCGTAAGCACTGGAATTCGTAGTATCGAACTCGTCCTGACCTTCTGTAACAGCTTCAATTTCTTCGATCTTCTCTTCTGCGAAGTTCTCAGTCATTGCTCTGGGATTCTCCGCCAGGTTACGAAGCTCGTCGTCATCAGCGTCCTCGATGGGCTGGTAGTAAACATCTACTGCTCCGGAGCTCTGAGGCTGTACAGACTCGTTCAAATTCTTCTCTTCATCACTCATTTTGTAAAATCTCCTTGATAATTCACAAATAGATTTAATGTTTAACAGTGTTATTCGGGCTGTTCTCAAGCCTTCTTTGGAGAACTGACGACGATATCGAGCTTATGTAAGACCTCGTATCCGTAAGGATCAGAGTTCTCGGGATGTCCTCAGTTAAGTACTGAAGCCTGTTATTCTCATCTTCAGACTCGATAAAATCGGTAACGGTTCGCCTGGAGGGAGGAACAGTCTCAAGATTAACTATCGCACTGACACTCCCGGCCGGAACGAAGATATCGCCGCCGATATTAACGTACATCGCATAATCCTCCAAGAGAAATTATAACATAATATGCTTATTATAATATATAAAATATTAAAATTATAGATTATTCGCAGAAAACCGTACCGGATTCCACTTTGAAGAACCTGGTATCCACATTTGAAGTGACGATAGAGGACAATTCATTCTCCACAAACGACCTGTCAGTGCATGTAATGAAGATCTGAGCCGTGCTGATACCTGACAGAAGACTTACCCTTCTGCCTTCATCAAGCTCAGAGAAAACGTCATCCAGGAGTAAGATAGGGGAGGACTTGGTCTTATCACGGATTATCTCAAGCTCGGCAAGCTTCAACGCGAGTGCTGCGGATCTCTGCTGTCCCTGTGAGGAATACTGTCTCATGGACAGCCCGTTAAGCGTGATATCGATGTCATCCCTGTGTACGCCGTTGCCGTAAATGCCCCTTTCGACGTCGTTAAGGCGCTCAGAACGGAGCTTATTAAGAATATAGTCAGACAGAGATACCTTTATACGCGCGAGAATAGCCTCAGAAAGCGTTCCATCTATAAATTGGTCAAATATACCGTCTCCTGTAAGGGCGTCCCTTATAACGGCTTCTGAGCCCGATATAGTGGAATACTCTATATTAAGGTTCTCCTTGCCGTCAGAAATGACCGAATGATGGGCAGCAGCACGTCTTGAGATGAGCTCACAGTACCTGAAACGCTCGATAATGAGGTCAGCAGACAGATCAGCAAGGGAGAAATCCCAGTAATCAAGCTCATTCTCGCGGGATTTATCAAATCTGCCCTTGAAAGACTTAAGACAGGCATTCTTCTGGTCTATGATCCTTCTGGTCTTGCCGAGGATATCGTAATAAGATGGAGATACCTTGCATATAAGCAGATTCAGATACTTACGCCTTGATGCAGGCTGTCCCTTAACGATATTTAAGTCCTCAGGAGCGAAAATAACAGTGTTACACACACCCATGAAACGTGAAATCTTAGCTATCTCCATACCATCGTGAAAAAGCTGTCTTCTGGGCGTTTTTCTGTCATTGAAGGCAGATTTCTCAGTATAATAACCGGCCTGAAGTTCCACATCGGAGCCATAGACCTCATCGTGACAGTAAAGATTGATAATATACTCATTCTCACCGAACTTGATCATCTCCTTATCCTTGGAGGTACGGTGAGAAATAACCGATGAACCTACGCTTATGGCCTCAATAATATTAGTCTTACCCTGAGCATTATTACCGTAGATAACATTAACAGAAGGCCCGACCTCAATGTCGAGCCTTCCGTAATTTCTGAAATTAGTAAGTTCTATCTTCTTCAGGATCATCTTCTGATAGGAAGTACCAGATAAACGTAACCTTCTCCCTCTGTAGGTACGATAATACAAGGACCCTGATTACCGTTGAACTCAATTCTTATTGTATCGTCCTCGATAGCCTTAAGAGCATCGATGAGATACTTGGAATTGAAATCGATATCAACGGTCTCGCCCTCAGTATCGATAGCGATTGTCTCCTTATGAGTACCGGCATCAGCAGAAGCCTGGATAAGGAGGGTAGAAGTATCCTTCATCTTAACCTGTACAGGGCATCTTCTCTCATCGGACATGATGATCAAAGCAGCACGGTTAACTGCATCGAGAAGCTTTCTTCTGTCGATAGTAATAACTGTCTTAGGATTCTTCTGAATAATAGCGTTGTAGTTAACGAAGGGTCCGCCGAGAAGTCTGGAGATGATTCTTACGTTTCCTACATCAAACAGAAGGTGATTAGCAGAATTATAGATAACTACCTCTGTATTCTCGTCACTTCCGTCAAAGATCTTAGCTGCCTCAGTAAGAGCCTTACCGGGAATGATAAAGTTCATTACAGGGAAGTCGGATCCTACATCAGCTCTTCTTAAAGCCATACGGAAACCGTCGATGGCAACCATTGTAAGGGTAGAACCGTCACTCTCGAGGTTACATCCAGTAAGATACTGTCTTGTACCGTCCTTGGATACAGCGAAAATAGTACCGTTAACCATGTCCTTAATAAGCTTCTGGGAAACAGTGATCTTGCTGTCAGTCTCGATAACAGGAATCTTAGGATAAGACTCAGCTGAATTACCCTTAAGAACTGTATTAGCTTCACCTGACTGGATAGTTACGTTATATCTGTCATCTACTTCGATAGTTGTGAGATCATCGGGAAGCATCTTAACTACTTCACCGAAATATCTGGAATTAACTACAACAGAACCATCTTCGACAATATCGGACTCGAGATCAGCTTCGATACCTGTCTCAAGGTCGTAACCGGTAAGCTTTACTTTACCGTCTTCTGCCTGAATAAGAATACCGTCAAGGATCTGGACGGTTGAATTAGTCTTAATAGCTTTCTGAACGATTACAATTGCATCCAGAAGGTCCGATTTGTTGCAGTTGAATTTCATAAGGCCTTATTCCTTTCGAAAAGTTACCTCGACTATTTTATCACATTTTTTATTGACATCGTATTCTTATTCTTATGGTATGAAGAAAATGTGCAAAACCATTCTGAGGCGTTTAATAACCGCAATTTAACAGTGTTAATTTGGTGTAGATAACAGAAATTTTTGATGTTTATATTTCTGCCGTTATAAACACCCAAAAATAGTGAACACTTTTTATACAGCAAATCTACATCGACTTATGCACATATGAACAAAAAATGTTTATACGTCAGCAATTCTCTTCTCGATGATCTTAACGTCAGCCATGAGAGTCTCACTCTCACTAACGTTATTGCATGCATGCATTACGGTAGTATGTTTCTTACCGCCAAAGCTCTCACCGATCTTCGTATACTGCATCTCAAGCATATCTCTGCAGATATACATGGCAACAGACCTGGCATTAACTATGTCAGCAGACTTAAGCTTAGACATTATCTTATCAGGAGCGATGTCATAGTACTTGGATACTGCATCGATAACTATATCTGATGTTATAGCTTTCTTCTTATTAGGAGAAACAATAGAAGCAAGCTTTGATATAACAAGATCAAGGCTTATATTGCCGTTCTCCAGAGCATAATATGAGGTAACTATATTGAAGGCACCATTAAGCTCTCGAACGTTATTAGTTACGTTCTCACATACATATTCAACGATCTCATCGTCCAGTTCGATTCCGGTAGACTGCATCTTACTGAGGAAGATAGCCTTACGTGTCTCATAATCCGGAGGCTGGATATCCATCATTACACCGTTTTGGAATCTTGATGTAAGTCTGGGATCGAGCTCAGGAAGGTTCTTAGGAGACTTATCGCTTGTAATTACGATCTGCTTTCCTGCAGAAACAAGAGATTCGAATGTATTGAAGAACTCCATCTGAGTTCCTTCCTTATTAATTAGAAACTGAATATCATCAATAAGCAGTACATCGATATTTCTGTACTTATTGCGGAAATCATCCCATGCCTTGTTATTCATACATGCGATATAAGCGTTAGTGAACTCTTCACATGTTGTATAAAGTACTTTCTTATTAGGGAAGAGCTGCTTAACCTTGTAACCTACAGCCTTCATTAGGTGTGTCTTACCAAGTCCAGAATTACCCCAAAGGTAAAGAGGATTCTTCTGGCGAAGTCCCGGATTCTCGGCAACTGAGAAGGCAGATGCATAAGCAAATCTGTTACAGTCACCTACAATAAAGTTCTCGAAGGTAAACTCGTCTGTAAGTCCCAGATTAGGGTTATTCTGACGCTCCTTCTCCTTAACCTTAGTCTCGGAAACAATGGAGTTGA
>Ga0310786_10005090_pt1 | contig 17974 bp, 16 predicted proteins | sample AusTroGonzalo_MG_FD_203881 | JGI IMG/M metagenome (GOLD analysis project Ga0310786, IMG submission 203881) | Bovine rumen microbial communities from tropical cattle in Woodstock, Queensland, Australia - Gonzalo_03 (v2) (version 2) | ecosystem: Host-associated > Mammals > Digestive system >... | reverse complement strand
CGTAACCCCGGGCGTGCTTGAGGCGGATGCGGTTGCCGCCGCCACCGCCGTCCCAGCCCAGCTTCGTCACCACGCCGTCGCCCAGCGCATAGACCGGCGTCCCGGTCGGCGCGGCGTAATCGACGGCCGTGTGGGCCTTGACCTTGCCTGTAACGGGATGCACGCGGGCATAGGAGAAGCCGCTGCTGATGCGGTTATACTTGAGCGGAGCTTTGAGGAACATGCGCTTCAAGCTTTCGCCGCCCTTGTCCCAATAGGTGCCGAGCGTGCCGTCTCCGGTGTCGAAGCGCACGGCAGCGACCTCTTTGCCGCCACCGGCGGCGTTGTACAGGGCGAAATGGACCGTGTCAATGCCGATCACTTCACCTTCGCTGACGAGCTCGTTGTAGATCATCTGGAAGCGGTCTCCCTTCTGGAGCGCAAAGAAGTTCACGCTCCACTGGTAGATGTCCGCCAGGGTCATGATCAGGTTGGGGGAGCCGCCGGCGGCAATCATATCGTTCCAGAGGGAGCTGTTGATCGTTACGTCCGTGATGCGACGCACGTGCTCGACGGGCTTCTCGACCCGCCAGACGGCAAGGGAATCGACACACTGGAAGACGGTCGAGCGAAGGCGGTCTTCGACATAGACGACGTAGCACAGCTGTTTGCCTCCTTCAGGGGTCGTTTCATAATAGGCCTGCACCTGCTTGCCGGCAATCACCTTACGCGTGTCGAAAGTGCCCTCGCAGCGCTGGGTGAGCAGGTAAGCCTGGGAGGCACCCAGACCCAGCCGGTTCATCATGCCGGTAAAGGAATCACCGACGCGCACTTCGGTCGTGTCAGCATCGTAAACTTCAGGGTAAAAACCTACTAACGGTTTTGGAAGGATTTCCACGGGGCCCACTTTAATCTTGCCGCGGGGACCGCAGGCAGTCAGGGCCAGGACAATTAAAAGGATAAGAGTATTACGTAAATTCTTCATGCTTATACGGGATTCACCGATTGGGTCGGCGAATGACGAGTGAATGGTCGTCTAACGACGACTTATTTGATTAAACTACCCAGGATGCTGCGGGTCAGGGTGCGGAGGGCGCTGGATGTGGCGCTGCCAATGGCCTTCTCGGCCACGCCTTTGCTGCTCTTGCTCTTCTTGCCCGTCACCGCATTGGCAACGGCCGTGCCCGCGCTGCGGGACACGCTGGAGATGGCTGCCGTGGCAGCGGCAGCTGCGACGGTGCCGACGATGGTCTTCTTGGCCTTGGCCGTCTTCTTGCTCGCAGGGGCGGCCTCGCGCGCCTTGGCGGCTTCCGCCTTCTGGCGCTCGACCTCCTCCTGCTGCTTCGCCTGCTCTTCAGCGGCCTTCTGCGCGTCGGCGAGCAGGATTTCAAACGCGGACTCGCGGTCGATCACGTGGTCGTATTTGCCGCCCAGCGGCGAAGCGTTCTGGATGTCGAGGCGCTGCCCGGCGGTAATGGCGCCGATCTGGCTCAGCGGGAAGAGGATCTTGGCACGCTCCACGACGCTCGGGGCACCCTTGGGATCGAGGAAACTGACCAGCGCTTCGCCGGTCTCCAGCGCCATGATGGCGTCTTCGGTCTTGAAAGCAGGATTGGCGCGGAAGGTCTCCGCAGCGGCGCGGACAGCCTTCTGGTCCTTCGGCGTATAGGCGCGCAGGGCGTGCTGGACGCGGTTGCCCAGCTGGCCCAGGACACTGTCGGGAATATCGGAAGGGTTCTGCGTGATGAAGTACACGCCGATGCCCTTGCTTCGGATCAGGCGGACCACTTGCTCGATCTTGCTGACCAGCGCAGGGGAGGTGTCCGTGAAGAGGGTATGCGCCTCGTCGAAGAAGAACACGAGCTTCGGGAGCTCCGGATCGCCGACTTCCGGCATATTCGCGTAGATGTCAGACAGCAGCCAGAGCAGGAAGGTCGAATAGAGTTTCGGATTGAGCATGAGCTTGTCCGCGGCCAGCACACTCATCACGCCGCGGCCGTTCTCGACCGCGAAAAGGTCCTGGATGTCGAAGGAAGGCTCCGCGAAGAACTTCTCCGCACCCTGGTTCTCCAACGAGAGCAGCGCACGCTGGATGGCGCCTACGCTGGCCGTGGAGACGTTTCCGTACGTGCGGGAGTACTCCTCCGCATGCTCGGCCACATAGCCCAGCAGGGCACGCAGGTCCTTCATGTCGATGAGCAGCAGGCCCTTGTCGTCCGCGACGCGGAAAATGATGTCCATCACGCCGGACTGTACCTCATTGAGGCCCAGCAGGCGGCTGAGCAGCTGCGGACCCATGTTGGAGATGGTGGTGCGCATCGGATGGCCCTGTTCGCCGAACACGTCGTAGAAACGAGTTGGGCAGCCTGCGAACTGCGGGGTCTGTAAGCCGAACTCCGGCAGACGCTTCTCGATGAATCCGCTCAGGCGGCCAGCCTGGCTGATGCCGGACAGGTCGCCCTTCATGTCCGCCATGAAGCAGGGAACGCCTGCCTGGCTGAAGGATTCGGCCAGTACCTGAAGGGTAACGGTTTTACCGGTACCGGTGGCACCGGCGATGAGTCCGTGGCGGTTCGCCATCTTGCCGACAATGGAAATCGGTCCGTTCGGACCATGGGCGACATAGAGTCCGTGCGTTGCGTCGTACATAGCGGGATGTAATTTTGATTTCTATCGTGTAAAGATAACAATTCTTCAGCTTTTTTACTAACTTAGCCTCAAATTAAACAACACCATGAAATCAGTAGCCAAGCTATTCACTGCCTTCGCCGCCCTCGCTATGTTGTTCAGCTGCGGCGTGTTCAATCAGACGAGCTCTACCGGTTCTACATCCGGCCGCGTCTTCCGCGGAGGCGTCAAGACTTTTACTTACTATAATCTTCCCGAGAATGTCCAGGACCTGCAGGATTTGCCCGAGGCCAACCGCAAGGATGCGTACGGCGTCGCGGCGATGACCGTTGCCGCCCTGTGCCGCTATGAGACCAATCCCGAGGAGTGCTTCAAGATGCTCAACTGGCTGAAAGGCGAAGAGCCGCTGACCTCCTTCGAGAAGGAGTTCCTGCGCGACCGTCTGCAGGGCAAAGGCTACAAGCCCCGTTCCTATTTCGAGGGCGCCACGCCCGGGAACGGCTACACGCCTACGATGCCTTACAGACTCACGCCCGTCACCAACCCGTACACCTTCAAAGAGGATGGCTGGGCTACCGTCAGCCTGCGCCCCAACGGCGACGAGAAACTGCGCGCGATCAAGCTCCGCCAGAAAAAGAGCACCGGCGAATGGTTCCTCAATGACATCCAGTGCGTGGATGACGAAATTCTGAAGCCGTTCGTCAAGAAGCAGTAGAGAGCATGGCGCTTCAGCGTGCCTATATATTTCGCGACCGGGAGATCCTGGTCGAAGGGGGAGGTGACGCCGCGCAAGCGGAGAGGGTCGCCTCCTTTGTTTCATCCGACATTCGGGCGCGCTTCGACGACCGCGTCAGCGGCGGTGTCGGCATCCTTCTCCAGGGCGGAACTCCCGCGCCGGAGGGCTGTAGCTTCGAGCCGCTGCCGAGTTATTTCTTCGCGCACGACGAAGCGGAAATCGCCCTGGCTTCGCGCCTGCGGGCGCTGGCCGGCTGGATGGACAGCACCCGTTTCTGCCCGTCCTGCGGACATCCCCTGCAGCTGCACGCTGTAGAGACGGCGCTGGAATGCCCTGCCTGCGGGCGGCTCCTCTTTCCGCGCATCGAGCCCTGCATCATCACCCTCATTACCCGGGGCGACGAGCTGCTCCTGCTGCGCAACATCAAGGACACGCGTGGCGTCTATGCCTGCCTGGCGGGCTTCGTAGAGGCAGGGGAGACGCTCGAGCAGGCCCTGCGCCGCGAGGTGCGCGAAGAGACCTCGCTGGAGGTGGAGAATATCCGCTACGCCGGAAGCCAGGCCTGGCCTTTCCCCGACCAGCTGATGATGGCCTTCTACGCCGAATACAAGAGCGGCGAAATCCATATCCAGGAGTCTGAAATCGCCGACGCGCGCTGGTTCCGGCCGGATGCGCTGCCGCCGCTGCCCCGGCCCGGGTCCATCGCCCGGCGCCTGATCGAGCGGCGGATCAACGAATTAAATTCTAACAAGTAGCATATGAAAAGACTATTACTTGCAGCACTGCTCGCTTGCTTCACGCTGGGACTTTCCGCCCAGGTGGCCATCCCCGTGACCTTCCAGGGCGAAAAGCCCACCATCAGCGACCTCGCGTGGGCGTACGTTAACTATGAATCCACGCCGGCGGAAGGCGAGGAGGAAGAAGAGGAATGCGCCGACGAGTCGGCCCGCGCTGTGAAGAGCGCGATGACCCGGCAGCGCGCCAACGAGGCGCTGGACCTGGGGGAAACACTCTCCATCGACCTGCGGGGCGGCTTCGTGCTCTATGAATGGAAGGATGTCGACAGCGACACCCGTCTGCGCATCGAGATGTGCTACTGGAACGAGTCGGACGGCAAACATAAGCTCTTTGCCTGCGGTACCTATTATTTCGACGGCGACCAATATAGCGCCGGCCAGTTTGACGGTCTGACGTTCTACCGCTACGACAACGCCGCCAAGACGCTGACCTGGACCGATGACATTGGTTTCGAAGTGGAATACGGCACCGATGACGATGCGTGGGTTACTTACGACCTGCCGCGTTCCGGCAAGAACATCACGGTCAACTACTGGTACGGCAACGGCACCCACAAGCAGAAAACCCTGCAGTTCGACGGCCGCCGCTTCAGTTTCTAAAAAAAATCCTTTTTTTGCCAACCTTTCGCTGCGTTGGTCCGTCTAACAGTTGAAACCACCTCAGAAAAAAGTGGAAATACAACTGTTAAACAATAGAATTATACTCAACCATGTTAACTGAAATCCTTGTCCCGATCTTCGTTTGCGTCATCCTTCCCGTCGCGATCGTTTTCATCATCGGCCGCACCAGGCAGAACGAGATCAACCGCAAGTCCGAGATCATGATCAAAGCCATCGAGAATGGCCAGCAGATCGACCCGGAGCTGTTCAAGTCGCCCGAACCCAGGCCGAAGACTCCCAAAACCATCAAGCAGAAACTGTTGGACAAACTGACCGGCGGCTGCATCTGCACCTTGATTGGTGCCGTGTTCATTGCGCTGGGCGTCGTTCGCGCCTCGGTCCCCGGATTCGGTTGGAGAACGGTGCTGAACAGGTGGTGGCTCCCCGCTGGCGGCGTGATGCTGGCGGTCGGCATCGGCCTGCTGATTTCTTACTTTGCCGGCAAGAAGATTCTTGCCAACGAGATCAAAGCCGAAGAAGAAGCCCTGAAGATGTAAGTCCATGACCCAGGAGCGGTTCATCGACCTCATCAGAGCAGAGCAGGAGCCCCTACGACGGTTCCTGCTTGGGCTGTGTTGCGGCGACGACGCCCTCGCGGACGACATCGCGCAGGATGCGCTGGTCCGCGCCTACGTGGCCTCCGGCAAATTCCTCGGGCTGAGTAAATTCAGCACCTGGCTCTTCCGCATCGCCTACAACTGCTACATCGACCACTGCCGCAAGCCCGGGCGCGCGCACGCCGCGCTGGAGAGCCGCGAAGCGCTCGCCGTCCCGTCTGGCGACGCCTCTGACGGACGCTTCCGCTATCAGCAGCTCTACCAGGCATTGGAGAAGATCCCGGAGAAGGAGAAAGTGGCCATTGTGCTGTTCTACTTCGAAGACAAGAGTATCAAAGAGATATCGGCCATTCTGGACATGCCGGCCGGTACCGTCAAGTATCATTTATCATCAGGTAGGGGACATCTCAAACAGTATATTCAATTATGAGCGAACTCGAACAATACCTCAAAGACCATAAACCCGTTGTGAAGGACGATCCGACCTTCCTGTTGGAGGCGCAGCGTCGCATGGAGGCCGTCTCGGGTATCAAGGACGAAGTGGACCGTCAGCGCCGCCACGGCCGCTGGGCGCTCGTCATCGCGCTTTGCGCGGGTCTTATCCTCGGCGTGGCCGTGAGCGCGGTCGCCTTCTTCTTCCCGGTCAACCCCGAATCCATGGGGCAGGGGATCCTGGACAGCCTCCGACTCTTCCTGCAGGACTACCGGGAGTATCTGCTGCTGCTGCCCACCGCCTTGCTCGCCATCGCCCTGGCCCTCGTCCTTTTCAGAAATAAAAAAGGCTCCGCGTGGGGAGCCTTGTAGTAGTTAATCATAGAAATGCATATATGTGAGGTTGCCGCTGAGGCTGATGGGCTGTCGGACGGATCCGGTCGTGGGATTGTAGGCGAAGACACCGGCCTTATCCACGCCAAAGGAGGAGAAGAGGACTTCTCCCTGGTGGTATTCAATGGCTACGCTATGCCCGTCGGAATACGGGATACCTTCTATCTTCTTGATCGTTCGTTGGTTCATGTCGATCATCACTGCCATGGAGTTGCGGGCCGTGTAGGGATTGTCCCCCATTAATTCGATCACGCCCACATAGGCAGCCAGCTTGCCGGCACCGAGGTACTTGCAGTTATAAATACTGGCAGACTTGTAGTCGCAGCCCTCGATGGGCGTACCGCTGATGTCCCAACTCTTCTCGGGAACGAATTCGTTCGTAGCCGTGTCGATGCAGGCAAATCCGTTCTCCAGGTGCTCGGGGTTGTAACCAAAGTAGCCCGTACAGGCGACATAAATTTCGTTTTGCTCATTGGTGAAGATCATGTCCGGCAGGAAGGGGCGCGTCGGGAAACTGAGGCCGCTGGCGGTCTCCGAGATGACCTTCACGACGCGGTCGTTCGCCGTGTCGATAACCGCGACATCTACCTGACGATAATCATCGTACGGCATCCAGCTGGAATTGATCTGGTCCAGCGGCAGATAGTAGTAGCTGCCCACCACAATACCGGAAGCAGGATCCGCGCTGCTGTCCGTATGAGCATAAGGACTCAAGTCAATCTCGCCGGTGAGTTCCATCGTTGTAGGATTGACCACCATCACCTTGCCCAAATTGTACATCGGGATATAGGCTTTCGTCTCGGAAACTGCGCTCAGGTTAACGGGATAAGAATTGGGGATAATCTGCAGTTCTCCAACTGCCTTCAACCCTTTGGGCGTATGCTCATATTTCAAGATGCTCTGCTTGCTGTTTGTGCCGAATTCCGGAAAGACGAAGATATGTTTTCCCATAAAAGAGAGGGATGCGGAAAACCCGATCTGAATGCCTTCCGTCATGTTGACGGTACCACCCAGTTCCGGAATCTGCTGCAGGTAGGACTGGCCGGTCGCACCGTCGGCATTCTTGACCGTCGTTTCAATCAGGACATTCCCTTCTCCGCCGAGGAGATCTTCCTGGGGTTGATCCGTTTTCTCGCAAGAGGTACACAGCAGCGTCACGACGCCCGCTGCCAAAAGAAACAAACTAGTTTTCGTTTTCATATTAGTTAATGTTTTTATAATGAATACTTTCTATCTAAAGATATAACGGAGCTTGATGGCGAAACTCCTGCCCGGCAAGGGTTGGTTGAATTCGGAAAGGACAGCCGCGTCCGTGAGGTTTTTGATCTTGCCGGAAATGAACAGCCGCTGGTGCATGAAGCTGTGCTCGAATCCCAAATCAATGGTCAGGCTGCGGGGAATGCGCCGCTTGGTATAGTCTGTAAATTCGAAGTCATAATAATACTCTTCCACAAAGGCCGCATCGGCGAACAGACGAGTATTCTGGCCTTGCCCGCCGAAAAGATTCTCCCAATGGAATTCCAATCCGGCATTTGCCATAAAATACGGAATGTTGGGCATGCGTTTCCCCTTGGTGGGGTTGGGGAGCGTGCTTCCTTCTTCGAACTCCCGGACATCCCGCAGATCCTGGTAATTGACATTTCCATAGAGATAAAGGAACGGGAAGACATCGGCCTTGACCTCCAGCTCGGCGCCCAGCGTTCTCATCTCTCCAAAGTTTTGGTACTGAGCTCCCAGCAGGCCTTTTGCGTAGCGGATCATATCCCGCAGATACATGTAATATCCGCCCAATTCAACCTGCAGATTGCTAGGATGTGTCCCGGCGACATCATAGAGCAGGCTGGCATTGAAACTGAGATTCTGCTCCGGCATCAGTTTCTCTGAAGGGATGATGCTATATCCGTCACCCAGCAGTTCGTTCTCGGCCGGAATGCGCACGTCGTAGCCGCCGGAGAGCTTGATCATAAACGCCGGCGTGAAACGGTAACGCAGGGCATCGCTAAAGCCAAAACTTGATTTATTGAGGGCGATCTCCTCGGGCGGCATATTGACATAGATGTTCTGGTAGCAGGTATTCGTTCTGTACCAGTAATAGCGTGTGGTGATCGAATTCAGGAAACGGTCGTCCGTCGTCCGAAAATCATAGGCCAGTCCAGCGACCCAGCTTCTCATGTGGGAGTCGAAGTCGATTTTCTTCCCCAGGCTCTTTTCTTTCAATTCATCCGAAGGATATCCATCCGCGATGCTAAATACGGAATTCAGGCTGATCGAGTGGTTTTCGTTGATCAAGTATTCAAGGTTCAGTTTGTTCAGGAGCGTCGCTTTGCGATTGAATGACTCCGACGGGAATCTGTTTCCCAACTCACCGCCCAGCGGGGAGGGAGTAGGGTATGCACGGCCGCTCCAATCGTACCAGAATTTGGCCGTATCCACCAGGCTGTATTCCGTGTAGGCGACAGCCGTGCTCATGTCCAGGTCAAGCCCTTCCAGGAAGAAATCATCTTTTTCCAGCTTATTGGAAAGCAGAAACGCCCGGGAAGTCGTATGCGCCTGACGGATGTCCGTCTCGATTCCCTGAATCTGCCGATAGGTCTGGACGAATGCCGGTTCGAATTCCACCAAGTCGAACCACCATTTCTTCGCCTTCAGGCTTCCGCCAATCAGGATTTTCTGGAAATTGTCGTGATCCCGTTTGATTTTCAGCCCTTTCACGTAAGGCGACTCCATCGTGTAACTGTTGTCGGCATACGTGTATCCGCCGCCGACACCCAGCACCAGACCCGAGCCGCGCAGATTCCGTTTGAAAACCGCTTGCGCTTTGTTGACATTAAATGATTCGCGCGTATAGCTTAGGTCCGCGTAATGGTCCGGGTATTCTTTCAAGACTATATTCACCGCACCGCCCATCGATGAACCGCCGAACTTCGCCGGAACGACGCCCTTGTAGATCTCGATCCGGTCGATCATGTCCACGGGGATGTCGTTAAGATCGAGGAAGTCTGACTGATCGTTCATCGGGGCCTCGTCCAGGAAGAAACCGATTCGCTTGCCCTCCAGACCGCGCACGGAGAGCCTGGAGGCGGAACCGACCCCGCCGGTGGAGCGGACGGTCACGCCCACTGTCTTGGCAAGGATGCCTTGAATATCGCTCACCGTCCCTTGTAGCTGTTTCATGCTGATGACAGATACCGGCATGGCCTGCTCACGCACCATACGCGCTTCGCTCTTGGCCGTGACGGTTGCCTGTTCCAGTGAGAGGGGTTGTGCTTTCAACGCTATGGTAAGGGTGATCGTCTTGCCCCGCTCGACGCGGACTTGCTTGTCCTGCGTGATATAACCGATCAGCTCCACTCCTACCGTATAGACAGCCTCCGGTAGATCTGCGAAAGAGAATTTTCCATTAATATCCGCGATGGCTCCCGTCTGGAGTTCCCGAATGATGATGGTGGCTCCCGTCAGCGGCGTGTCCTCTGCTTCATCTACGACGATGCCGTTAATACGGCCTTTGTTGCTCTGCGCTGCGGCGCAAATACCCATCAGCATCAGCGCCAATATCAAAAGAATCTTTTTTCTCATAATACACTGCTAAAAAACGGGCACAAAGGTATCACCGAATTCCAGCAGTTTCAATCCTCATTTATGAGCAGTTTTGTCGGCTGAAAAATCACAAATAATAGTGATTCTGCTGCGTCGTTTTTCCTTGTCCGGTATTAAATGGTAGGTTGGATTTCGAGGGGTTCGCCATCGCTGTTGGCTAAGGCCATCAAGTCGGCAAAAGTGTAATTATCGTGATCCAAGTCGCAGGGAATGTCGCCTCCAGTCATGTCATTGTTGACATGATCGCCATTGACTGCCAAAAGCGGGTGTAGCAAATAATCCTTTCAACGGCATCATCTTTGCCCTAAGCCCGTGCCAAAAGATTCTATATGCGAGTAAAACTTCTTCTGGCATTGTTGCTGCTCCCTGCCGGGCTTTTTGCCCAGGAGCGCGTGACCGTCAAGGGACGGATCGTCAACGAAAAGGGCGAAGCCGTAGAATACGTCCAGCTGGGCGTGCCCAGGCACCAGATCGGCACCATCTCTTCCGTCGACGGCCGCTTCGAGATTTCGGTCCCGCGCGACACGCTGGTATTCTTCCACGTCTCCTACCAGGAGGCCGCGTATCCGGTAGCGGGACCGGCCGACGACGTGCTGATTGTCCTGCGGGAGCAGGAGCTGCCGCCGGCCGTAGCCATCGGCGGGAAAACGAAAGAGAAGAACCTCTTCAACCCGGGGATGAAGGTCAATGAGAAAATCGGCGGTGCCGATTTCTACCGCGCCGGCGGTAGTGGCAAGGGGCCGGAACTGGGCTGCATCGCCAAGGCGAAAAAACCGTTCCTGATCCGGGACATCAACTTCACCATTCTGGACAATCATATCCCTGGCTGCGTCGCCTCCATTAACGTGTACCGCATCGAGGGCGAGCCGGAGACCTTCGTCAACATCCTGCACAAGCCCATCTATGTCAATATCGTCGAATCCGACACGCGCTGCGACTACAACATCCAGCCGGAAGAGACCATCCTGCTGGAGCCCGGCAGGTACTTTATCGCGCTGCAGATTGTGGCCATCGACGATGAAGCCTTCCGAAAGATAATGGAAACGCCTGAATCAGAGCGGAATAGCCGTGCTATGCACATGTCCGCGCCGCTCTATTTCAAGAGCAGTTACGAGCGATATTCCGCTCTTGGGGAAATGGTGAAGATCCCCGTCAACATCGGCGTCAGCGTCCGGGGCCTGGAGTACCAATAATCACTTCGCCTCGGCGACGAAAGACGTGATGAGGCGGAAGACCGGCTCATAGCTCTCGAAGCGGATGGTCTTCATGTTGTCCGCCGGGGTGTGGTAGTAGGGGAAGGCGGATCCGTCCTCGTTCTCCAGGAAGATGCAGGGTACGCCACGGACGGCGAAAGGGTAGTGGTCGCTGTTCGCGGCCAGCTCCCCACGGTTGAGCCGCTCGAAGAGCTGCTGCTCCGCATTAATCCGCTCGAATTGGGCGAACTGCTCCAGGCCGGCGTCGCTGACTTCACAGTACTGGACAGGATTGTCGTCACCGATCATATCGATATTGAAGAGATACTTGATCTGCCCGAGCGGAACAATCGGATTTTCTGCGAAATAAGTAGAGCCGCGCAGGTTGGCATCTTCGCCCGAGAAGGCTACGAAATACATATCGTACTCGGGCTGGTGCTGCGCATAATACGCGGCCAGCGTGACGATGGCTGCCGTGCCGGATGCGTTGTCGTTGGCGCCAGGGTAGAAGACCCGGCGGCCGAGGTTGCCCAGGTGGTCGTAGTGCGCCGTGAAGACGTAGCAGCTGTCGTGCCTGCGGCCGGCCACCTTGGCGATGACGTTGAACAGGCCATAGTCCTTCAGGAACGCATTATCCACGTTCAATTTGACCCGTTTCACGCCCTCGATGGCCTCGGGCGTCACCCAGACGATGGGTTTGTCCACGACCTTCTCGCCGTAGGCCTTGTAGAACTTGATCGGCGCCGGCCAGGTGAAGAGCAGGCCGGCGTTGGGGAGTTCGCCCGCCTTCTGGAGGCGCGAGAAGACCTCGCGGTGCTTGTAGGTGAACCAGAAGTCGCAGCACACCAGGCAGCCGGCGTTTTCCGGCGTGGCCAGGTCCGCATAGATCCGTTCGGCGTTGAAATTCAGCGTGTCCACGAAATAGACGGGGAACTCTCCCTTCACGCCGGGGGAGTACTCGCGCATGGAAAAGTCCACGCCTGCGCGGAGCTTCTTCCCGTCTGCCCACATGTCCATCGCGCCGCTGAAGGTGTTGATGTCGATGGAGAAGGGCTGGAGCGTGACTTCGTCGACGCCGGCCTTCTGGAACTCGCGCTGGAGGTATTTCCCGGCCTTGTTGGCACCGCCGCGGGCATAGCCGCGACCCTGGTATTTCGCGGAGCTGAGCTCCTTAACGATCCGCTTGAACTGCGGCAGATCCTGCGCCGGCAGTTGCTGGCTCATCAGCGCAAGGACCACGAAGAACAGATATCTTGCTTTCATGACCTTAAAGATACGTTTTTTTGTGCATATCTCTGCACGGTTTTTGATACAAGGCGGCCCGGCATTGATTAATGCGAAAATATATTTTATAAAAATGAACGCGAAGACCGTTATTTTTGCTGCACTCGTCCTGTTTGCCGGCCTGGCCGCCAGGGCGCAAGACCCGGTGACCGAACAACCGGATTCCCTTGGAAAAGTTGAGAGACTCAAAGAAGCGGCCGTGACGGCCCGGCGAGAACTGATTACGGCTGATGCCGACAAACTTACCTATAACGTAGAAGCAGATCCGCTGTCGGAGGGCAGCAACCTCATCGACATCCTCCGGAATGTGCCGATGCTCAGCATTAATGGCGACGAGGAGGTGCTGCTCAACGGCAGCAAGGATTACAAGGTGCTCGTGAACGGTCGGTCCACCGGGATGCTGGCCCGGAACTTCAACCAGCTCATCAAGTCCCTTCCGGCATCGTCCATCAAGGAGATCCAGGTCATTACCAATCCGCCGGTCAAATACGATGCGGAAGGCATCGGCGGCATCATCAATATCGTGATGGCCAGGCGCCTTAAATCAGGCTACAGCGGTTCGTTGGGCACGCAGGCAAGCACCCTCGGAGCCGTCAACGGAAGTGGCTATCTGAATGCCCAGCTGGGGAAGTTTACCTTCAGCGCCAATGCCAGCAGGACCTATTTCCCGAATCCTACGATGCACGGTGTCACCGAAATCGAGAATTACGTCAGCGAGAAGAACCATTACCAGCGCCTGGATTTCACGAACGACAATAAATATTCGACCGGCGCCTTCTCCCTGGAAGCGAGTTATGAGCCGGATTCCCTGAATCTGATCACGCTGTCCGGCTGGGTAAACTTCCAGAAGATGCTGAGTAAATACGATATCACGGAGACTTTTTGGAATACCAACCATATCAAGACGGTTGAAATGCTGGAACCGACGGCGCGAACGGACCGATACAACACCTTTTCCGGCGAACTGGCTTACCAGAAGACCTTCCGGGATGACGGCGGAGTGCTGACCTTCAGCTATTCCATCGACGGGAATCCGAACAGCACGGACAACGATATTATCGTGAACCCCGTCTTGAACTATCCGGACTATCACCGGCATTCCTTCAACACGGAGCACACCATCCAGCAGATCGGCCAGATCGACTACTTCGCCACCCTGCGGAAGAAGCACCAGATTGAGGCCGGCGGCAAATACACGCTGCGCAGCCACGTGGCCGACTCCCAGGACGAGTTGTGGGAATACACCAAAAACGAATGGTACATCGACAATTCCAATGTCAACGACCTGGACTACAAACAGCACATCTTTGCGGCCTATGCCAGCTATGGGTACAAGTTCAGCAAGCTGACCTTGAAGGCCGGCACCCGGCTGGAATATACCTTGAACCGGGGACGCTCCAAGAGCGCTTCCGTCGAGATCACCTTCGACAACAGCAACTTCAACATCGTCCCGTATCTGAATGCAGCCTGGCAGATTGACCCGAAGAACTCGCTGGCGTTATCCTATACCCGCCGCCTGGGAAGGCCCAGCGTGAGCTATCTCAATCCTTATATCGCCGAAGAATCGCCCTACAGCCGCATGCACGGGAACCCCGATCTTCGGACTGTTGTCTCCGATGCCCTGACGCTCACGTATCGCGCCAGCGGGGACAAGTGGGACCTGACGGCACGCACCTACGGTAGTCTTTGTAACAACAAAATTGAATATCTGTCCGTGGTTGGTCCGGATGGCGTCAAGGTATCAACCTACGAGAACGCCGTGAAATACAATCATATCGACCAGATGCTCAGTTTCAACTGGACTCCCTCCGACAAGTTCAGCCTCCAGACATCGGCCATGGTTGGGTACGACTACTATTACGCGCCCACGCTGGATCAAAAGAACGACGGGGTCAACTGGAATGTCAGCCTGAGTGGCAGTGTATATCTATGGCAAGGCGCCCTGGCATATGCGTCCGCAGAAGCGAGCGGAGGCGAAATCACGCTGCAGCGCAGCTACCACGGCGTGGATTATGTCTATTCACTCGGTCTGCGGCAAGGGTTTCTCCAGAACCGGCTGATCCTGTCGGTGTCGGCCATCATGCCATTTCAGGACCGCTATGTCGAGCCTCTGCGTGATACCTATACGGATACGTACTGTCAGCACAACGAATTCTGGTACAGTCCCCGCCAGTTCCGTCTGGGCCTGACCTGGCGCTTTGGCAAAACCTCCATCAACTTCAAGCACGCCAGGAAGACGGAGGTGAGTGATCAGCTGCAGTAGTCGTTTGTGCTGAAACAAAATTCTAAGGCAGTTTTTTGTATATTTGAGCGTTAAGTAAGAAAAAGACGATCATGAAGATACTGAAATCATTATTTTGCGCGGCGCTGCTGGTGGCTGGGCTGTGCGCTTGTGAGAAGGTCAATGTGAACAAGTTGAAAGGAACCTGGTCCGAGCGATATGACCCTGAGGTCTTTGCGATGGACGGCAGCGTTTTGTACACCTTTGACGGGAACAATGGCTATCAAGTTTATGCCCATGATTTTCTAAGTAACGAACCGCACGAGTATAGTGGTCATTATGCCATCGATCTGATCAATAAGGGCACCATTACCATCAATCCGGAGATGTCCGACTACAGCAATGTCACTTATAAAATTGTGAAGCTGACGTCCACGGAGATGGAATGGCAGAAGGAGGGTACGACTTATTCTGTCGGCACCTGGGGCTCTGATTACCGGCACTTCGTGCGGGTGAAGTAGAGACCCGCTGGCCTGTTTGTGCAGGCTTGGTTTTTGTGGGAGTCTTTGGCTCGTATTGCTATTAATGAAGAATGACCCTCCGGGACCGCATATCACTCACTTGGCGCTATGGGAAAGGCATATTCCTGATTGGTGCAGTGTATAATCTGGTGTGCGCAGGTTTCCAGTCCGACGGGTTTTCCTACACTTTCTTGGTGGATTCCTTCATTATAAAAGCAGTGGTAACTGCCATCACCGTGTACTTGGTGAAGCAGTTCCGCGACAGGGATGCCATCTTCTTCTACATCAACCTGGGCCTTTCGCGAAGAAAGTTGCTTACCACCATCATTCTGATTGACTTTCTGGCGCTTGCCGTTCTCATGACCACCATGTTTTTCATCTATGGATAACCACAAACTCATAGTGGATAGCGTGGTGGTGCGCTTTGGCCAGAAGACCGTGCTGAGCGGAGGGTATATCACCTCCGAAACCGGAATTGTCACCGGTCTTCTGGGCCGGAACGGTGCCGGAAAGTCCTGTATGTTCCGCGCTCTTATGGGCGGTCTCCGGGTGGAGAACGTGATGGTGAGCATAGACGAAAAGCCTATCGAAAAGCGGACCATCGGCCGCTATATCAAGTATTTGCCACAAGGACGCCTAATCCCGGAAGGGATGCGACTGCACCGGGCGTTTGAACTGTATGGCGTGAACTACTGGACCTTTGTCAATCGTTTCCCGAAATTCTCCCGGCATTATGATTCGCCCATCTACGAACTCTCCGGTGGCGAGGCAAGGCTGGCCGAGTTATACCTCGTGCTGCTGAGTGATGCGCCCTTCTACATTCTCGACGAGCCATTCACTCAGGTTGATCCGGTGAACATCGATGAGGTTAAATCGCTTATCCGGGAGCGTAGCAAAGACCACGGCATCATCGTTACCGACCATAACTACGACGCCATATCCTCTGTTGCGGATAACCTTTTCGTGATAGCCGACGGCTACACCAGTCCTGTACGGTGCCGGGATGATTTGGTCCGGCACGGATACCTGAGGGCAGAGGATTAGAACTCACCGAGATAAGTGGCGACGGCAGTACAGGAGATCCTGAATGGAGGTGGTATGCCTCGATACTGACAAGAACTGCCGGCATCTCGGAGTGGGAGGGCGGCGGTTTTGAATATACATCGGAAAAGAATTCCGCCATCCCTTCTGACTATGCTGATTATTCCACAATCAATTTATAACCGGTGCCGCGGACGTTGATGATGCGGATGCGGGGGTCTTGGGAGAGGTGGCGACGGAGGCGGGTGATGAAGACCTGGAAGCTGCGGGCGTTGAAGAAGTCATCGTCGCCCCAGAGGTCCAGGAGGAGGTTCTGCATAGGGACTACTTCTCCTTTTGACCGGCAGAGGCGTCGGAGGATTTCGGTCTCGCGATGGGAAAGGTTCACTGTTTCGCTTTTCGGCAGGTATTCAAGCGTTTGGGACGCAGGGATGAAATGGTAATCTCCAAGGGTGTACTCGTTCTGTTCTGGTTCCTGCCGATCCGTCATATAGGCTTTGCCCATCAGGGCTTTGATGCGGACAATGAGTTCCTGGATGGCGAAGGGTTTCTTGAGGTAGTCGTTGGCTCCCAGTTCGAAGCCGGTGACGACATCGTCCGGGGTGGATTTGGCTGTGAGGAAGAGAACAGGGGTACGGTTATCGGTCTTCCGGATGCGGCGGACCATCTCGAAGCCGTCCAGGTGGGGCATCATCACATCGGCAATAAGAATATCCGGGTGGACTTCAAAGAAACGCTTGAGGCCTTCTGCTCCGTCGTAGGCGGTCTCGACGGTGTAACCTTTGCTGCGAAGGGTTTCACTGACGATCTGGACAAGGGTCTTTTCGTCTTCGACGAGAAGTATCTTGGTTGTCGGCATAGCTTCAGAGTGACAGGATGAATTCGCTTCCCTTGCCGGGAGTACTGGTGACGGTGATGGTGCCGCCGTGCTTTTCGACCATGGTCTTGGCATAGTACAGGCCGAGGCCGTAGCCTTTCACATCATGGACATTGCCGGTGGGCACGCGATAGAATTTTTCAAAAATATGCTTCTGCTTATCGGGGGCAATGCCGATGCCATTGTCCCGAATACGGATTTCGGTGCCTTCATTCGCCCGCCTGGCCGTGATGTCGATGCGGACGGAGTCGCCTGAGTATTTGATGGCGTTGTCGATGAGGTTGCCGATGATGTTTGACAGATGGAATCGGTCTGCAACGAGGATCATTCCCTCCTCTACGTCAATATTGATTTCGCAGGGCTTCTCGGCTGATAGCTTGTGCTGCTGCGCCAGACTCTGCAAAAGGGGTTCGAGGGCGATGTCTTCTTTCTTGAGTTCGAAGGTCTTCCGGCTTTCCATGCTCATTGAGAGGATCTGCTCAATCATTCCTTCCAACTTTTCCAGCTGGCCCTGGCTGATCTCCAGGTACTCGCGGCGTTTTTCTGGATCATTGCCCGCATCGAAGTTAAGGAGGGCGTCGTTGGCGGCGTAGGCGACGGCCACCGGTGTCTTGAGTTCGTGGGTAATGTTGTTGGTAAAGTCGCTCTTCATTTCTTCCAGGCTCTTCTGCTTGAGCATGGTATGGATCAGGAACCAGAAGGAGAAGGCAAGGATGAGGAAAAGAATCAACGAGGCGATGATGACTCCGGTCATCTTCCGTAGAATGACAAAGGTGAGCGGTTCCATGGTGAGCCGGTATATCTTGCCTTCACCCTCTTTTCCATAGGAAAGGTCAAAGTCTTTTGCACGTGAAGATGGTGCATATCCCTGCGTGGATATGACCGCCAAGGTGTCCGTTCCGGAGAGCATCAACAAGCGGTGTGGCGCATGGACATCGTAAGAGACAAGCCGTTCTATGAGAATGCTGTCCAGCACGGCGGGATTGGGCTCGGAGAGGTTGTCTATTCCTTGGTGAAGTCCTATTTGGTAGGCAGAGGACATCTCGTCGATGCTGTTG